>OBAI01001109.1_pt1 | contig 22288 bp, 21 predicted proteins | sample 1517461 | NCBI WGS metagenome assembly OBAI01 (sample SAMN04571696, study PRJEB22368) | human gut metagenome | biome: human gut; material: stool | host: Homo sapiens | place: Luxembourg | collected 2012-06-29
TTAACACCCATTAACCAACTTTGACTTTCGTGATTCCGGGTGCAAAGGTAAAAGAGAAGGGAAGGCTTGGTTAGGATGTGGAGCTCTCCTTGCAGGAGAGACGGAGAGGTAGAAAAAACTCTTATAATATCAAATTCAAATTAGTTTTACTCAATCAATATCCAGGTAAGAATACCCTAAAAACGATTCTTATCTGGTAAGGACTCTATGTCCTTCATTTCCGATACGAAACAATTATATTGTTAGAAATAACAAAAAAATATATATAACGAGAAGTAGCTTAGTAGTGTGGGCGCTACATAATCACCCGCAACGCATCTTGCAGTTCTCTTTCGGAAACTGACCCACCGAAAGAGGCTCAGGATGCTCTAATATTAGGTGTTGGATGCTTACAAATAGATAGTTACATAAATCAATGGAAGTTACAGAAGAAGATAAGAAAAGAGTAGAATTACTCTTGAAAAAGTTTAAGCCAAGAATCTTGCGGCTTGCAGTTAATTATGTTAGTTTTGATTCAAGTGTTTCTGAAATGAAAAACTATCTCAAAGAGCATATGAAATTTCATCCAGACCAACGAGAGTTGTTTAAGTCTGCTTTGCAGCTAGACGAATCAGAAGATAACGAATTGAATGTTTTATCAAGCAATATAGCCACAAAAGAATATGATTTGGATGAAATAATTCCTTTGGGTTAACGATTTAATTAAGAACGCAGATTTTCAAGGAGCATAAGAGTTAGAATCTTCAAAGACGTGATGTTATCAGTATATCACGTTCTTGCCATGTGACTATGTTCGCCATTTTAAAAATGGTACGGATGCTGAGGTAACGAAGACATCCCAAGCCGTCGCTTGATTGTTAAATTTTAGAAAATCAAAACTTTATTCAAAAATACTGGTACGGCTAACCCGCTGATAAATAGTGGGGACGCTGTATTGGTGGTTTACATTAGTAATCGTCTTTATATCCATGCGGTCCCATCCCGCATAACTTGACGAGACCTTTGATTGGTCCGCCAACCTTATAGCGTAGCGGTTCTGAGCACCGGAGGGCGGTTACATCCTCTCGTCCCTGAGGGAAGAGAGGCCTGGTGAGAAAGGTGGAGCCTTCCTTAACGGTAAGGAAGGACGGGTAGGTTTTCGAAAATCTTATGTAAGAACTTAAGTTAGAATCATGAATATAGTAAAAACAAATATTGAAGGCGTACTCATTATAAAGCCACGCCTCTTCCGTGATGCTCGAGGCTACTTCTTCGAGAGCTTCAGCGAGCGAGAGTTTGAAGAAAAGGTTGCCCCAATCCTGGGTCACAGTGTTCACTTCTGCCAAGACAACGAGTCTATGAGCAGCTATGGCGTAATGCGTGGCTTGCACTTCCAGCGCCCACCTTATACCCAGAGCAAGCTGGTACGCTGCGTAAAGGGTAGAGTACTTGATGTCGCCGTGGATATTCGTAAAGGCTCACCAACCTATGGTAAGCATGTGGCAGTAGAACTGACAGAAGATAATCATGTCCAGTTCTTCATCCCAAAGGGCTTTGCTCACGGTTTTGCAGTCCTTTCAGAAACAGCCGTCTTCCAATACAAGTGTGATAACTTCTATCATCCTGAGGCAGATGGTGGTATCTCTATCCTTGACGATAGGCTCGGTATTGATTGGAAGATACCAACAGAACATGCCAATCTCTCAGAGAAAGATACGAAGCATGCAATGCTGAAGGACTTTGATAGTCCGTTCGATATCAAAGTGGATTTATATTAATAAAACGGTAAACCACCAATACAGCGTAAGGTGGGTTGAATGAAAAATATTATCTTTGCAGCCGTTTTAAAATTCATATAAAATGGAAAGCAAAGAATATTTTGAAAAGGTGATGCAGGACTACAACCTGAACCGAAAGGGGCGTAGCCTGCGTAAGTATTGCAAAGATGAAGCTGTCGAATATGACTGGCAATTATAAAAGGTTTAAGGCTGAATGTTTTGAGTAGTTTGAAAAAGGCTATTGAAATATATATCCTGCAGTTCTCTGTCTGGTGTCGGTTCCGGCAGAGGCTCTGGATGCTATACTAATAAGAACTTTATTGAAAATGAGGTTCATATATTTGTTAACGAATTATGATTTTTTTCTCAATATTACTTTTAATACTCATTTGCTTATTGCCTGCAAAGGGAAATATGATACGTAAGCAGCGTGAACAGTCGCAATTATTAAAGTTTATTGCTTCTCTTCTTGTTGTAATAGGTCATCAGGCATCTTTCTATGGCATTCATAACGAGATATTTATGAGAGAAACGGCATTAGGTGCTTTGTGCGTGTCTTTCTTTTTGTTTATGTCTGGGTATGGATTGTTGTGTGGATTTTTGAAAAAGAATAAATCTCTGTCTACAGACTGGTTGAAGAAGCGGATGGTGAAGTTGATCGTACCTGCTTTAACAGCGATGTTATTATATGTTGTAGCAGAATGGGTTGTAGGTAAAGAAGTAGATTGGAGAAATCTGTTCATATATTGGTTCGTATCAGATATAAACTTGCGTTACGGATGGTATGTGACCGAGATTATAGTCCTGTATGCAGCATTCTATGTTGCTTATAAATATCTTTCAGTTAGGAATGCTACTATAGTATTATGTTTTGCTATTGGCATGGCTATTGGCGTTATGGTAGCAATGAAGAGTCCTGTATGGTATATTCTAGGCTTGCCATGCTTTGTCATGGGGGTGTTGTTGGCATACTATGAAATAAAGAGTAAGCTTTTGATAAGCCTATCTGGGGGAATACGAATCAAGGTGCTGATGAGTATAATGGTATTGTTTTTTTTGTGCTTCAAGAATTTCGATATAGTGCAGCAGTTTGTACCTTTCTTTAATAAATGGAGGTATATGTATTCTTCTTATTTTATATGTAATATCATCTTTATAGTCATCATTTCATATATCCTTATGCGCCTGCCTATATGCAGGGTAATGGATAAACGGGGGGTATTTTTACGAGGTTTATCTTGTTCAGGGTGCCACTCTGTTAGTATGTCGTGAGTGTTTTTCAAATGATTTACTATTTGTCTTGCTTGGACTTCTTGTTACGGTTCTAGTAGCGAAAGGTATGAGTATAGTAAATGGTAGAATTATTAGGAGTATTTCAGACTAAAGAATGATTATGTTTTAATGATTTAGTCAAATACGTTATATGTTGTTATAGCATATGGTGAACGATATATAGAGTATTCAATAAAGAAGTTTGCTTTGTTGGATTGTACTGATAGAGAAACAGCGTTTGTCATTTGTTTTTAGAATTCGCGCACTTTATTAGTGACGTGTATAGTTTTATAGACTTGAATGGAAGAGAATAATAAGCGAATATTTAAAAATACTTTGTATTTGTATGGTAGAATGTTGCTGATGATGTGTATCAGCTTCTTTACTACAAGAATTGTACTTGAAAAACTGGGAGTATCAGACTATGGCCTATATAATGTAGTAGGAGGTTTTGTGTCGATGTTCTCAGTTTTGAACAGTATTTTGCAGACTAGTACAAACCGATTCTTGGCATTAAGCATAGGTAAAGGTGACCAGCTCGTATTGAAAAGAACTTTTTCTACGGCTATTGCCATTCACCTGATAATAGTCTTGATCGTATTTATCTGTTTGGAAAGTTTTGGTATTTGGTTCGTTAACTGTAAAATGAACATAGATCCATCGAGACTTTATGCTGCAAACTGGGTTTTCCAATTATCTGTATTTTCTAGTTTGCTTGCTATCTCTCAAACTCCTTACAGTGCAGCTATTACCTCACATGAGAAATTTGATATATATGCTTATTTAAGCATTTTCGATGTAGTATTCAAATTGGTTTCACTTTATTTACTGGTTATGGTGCCAGCTGATAAACTTATAGTTTATGCATTATTAATATTGATAGGCAATGTAATCAACCGTATGCTTAATCATTGGTATTGTGTCCGTCATTTTTCAGAATGTAAATTCTCTATTAAAGTTGATAGAAATCTTTTTAAGCAAATGTTTACTTTCTCAGGATGGACTGCTGTTGGACATATAGCTGCGGTTTTAAATGGAAATGGAGTAAATGTATTGATTAATATTTTTTTTGGAACAACTGTCAATGCTGCACGAGGTTTGGCAATTACAGTGACTTTTACAATAAAACAATTTGTTGGTGGATTTATTATGGCAGCACAACCTCAGTTAGTTAAATATTATGCAAATGATGAAAAAGAAAAATTTGTTAATCTCATCTTTAATATAACCCGAGTAACGTTATTTTTACTATCTGTATTTTTTATCCCTGTTTTGTTAGAGATAGATTTTGTCTTAAAACTTTGGCTTACGGAAGTTCCTCAATATACCTCGACGTTCATTAAAATTACTCTTTTACTATGTTTTGTCTCTTATTCCAATAATATGGTAGACTATGGTATAGGAGCTATTGGAAGGGTAAAGGTACAGAATATTTGGTCTTCATCAATTTATTTAGTTCACTTACCAATTTGTTATTTGGTGTTAAAACTTGGTGGTAGTCCTATAGACCTCTATTGGGTGTCTATTTTCCCCATGCTCTTAGCTACTTTTATGAACTTGTATATTCTCAATAAGTTTTATTATTTTCCTATAATGAGATATGCTGTCAAGGTAGTTGGTAAAAACCTACTCTTGGTGGGAGGTGCAGCTTTACTCCCGCTTCTCATTCAGCATCATATGAATGATGGCTTCTTGCGCTTTTTTGTTGTATGCTCATCTTCTGTTATGTGTACTATTGTTGTGCTTTGGCTTTTTGGACTCAATAAAGAAACAAAAACGATGATATTGAGTAAAGTAGTCGGAAAGTATTTAAAGAAATTTAGGGAAAAATAGTTTTAATAATCGTAGTTTAAATGCATTATAATATAGTTATAGTCGCTGATGAACGATATGTACAACATTCTGCAGTGATGTTGACATCGTTGTTTTGTACTAACAGAGAAAAGCAATTTGTCATTTATTTGTTGACGGATGGTATATCAGTAGCAACAGAAGCGAAATTAAGGATGGTTTGTAACAACTATCATGCTCAGCTTAACGTCATAAACTGTAGTATAGAGAACCTTGGAGATTTTCCTATCGGGCAATGGCAACCTATTATGTATTTTAAATTGTTGATTCCTCAACTATTACCTTCTAGCGAAGATCGATGTCTGTTCCTTGATGGTGATATGATAGTACATGATGATATCAAGCCATTATATTCCTGGAATCTTGAGGATAAAGTGATTGCAGCTGCTGAAGATATTCCTGATTGTATCGCATTCAAATCACGTTTAGGACTTAAAGCAACAGATATTTGTATTAACTCTGGTGTGATGGTTTGTGATTTGATAAAATGGAGAAAAATGGAGCATACTTTACCGATTATGGAATATGCATCTAAAATTATAAGAAAAATTGTAAATGAGCAGGATGTACTAGCTTGTTATTTCCAAAACAAAATTGCTTTACTTCCTATTCGCTGGAATATGACAACCTTTTACTTCTTTCGTTCTCCTAAAATTTTTGATAAATATTTGCCGGAATTACATGTATCCAAATGTAATCCAGGTATTATTCACTTTGCAGCTCCGATTAAACCTTGGTTTAAAGACTGTCAGCATCCATATCGTTGGAGTTATAAAAAGTATTTGAAGCTTACTCCCTGGAAAGGGAGTCGTTTCCCAATTTTTGAGCAGCTTACTTTATGGGGGAGAATAAAAAAAATAATAAGAAATTTCTTAAACGAAATAGATATTTTGAGTGACCCAATGTTCACTCCTCACATTAAAAATATAGAGTATGAAAATTAAAATAGGAAAGTATCAACAAGTTGGATGTCGTATTACGTGTCCTCTTCAAATTGGCAACCAAGACGAAGAGTTGATAATTAATATAAATGAATTTACATTACAGTATTTAACTTTAGACAGAATTGATGCGATAGTGTTGGGATTCCTTCCTTTTGCAATGAAGAACTCCTGTGATTTCGTTTCTGACAATCCTATTAGTTCTGAACTATATTATGTTTTGAAGTTTCACTATATACCAACCATTTGTGGAATACATTCAGAATTGCATTCTGTTAAAATTTTAGCCCCAGTCATAGATAAACCTGACAAAGTTGATGGAATCCCAAAAATGGTTGCAACAGGTATATCCTGTGGTGTAGATTCCTTATATACAATATGGAATAATGCTCATGCTGATATTCCTAAGTCGATGAAGTTTAATACTTTGTGTTTTTTTAATGTGGGGGCAGCTATGAAAAGTAGTAAGGAATTGCGTACAGAACTGGTAAAAGGACGCCTCGATTTGGCTAAATCTTTTGCTGCAGAGTATAATTATAATTTTGTTTTTATAGAGTCGAATATACATTTATTAATTCATAAGCATGGAGGTTATTCTCATATAGCATCTCATACGTTTATGGCTTTGTTTTGTATATATTTAATTCAGAAAGGAATCCATATTTATGAATATTCTTCTGGTTATCCTGCTAAAGATTTTAGCTTGATGGATATTAATTATTCTGCTCGTTATGATTTGTTTACATTGGCCCAGATGAGCATAAATGGTATGCATTTGTATTCCGGAGGGGCGGAAAAAAGTCGTTTAGAAAAAATGTCGGCATTAGTAAATTGGGAACCTGCTCAGAAATATTTAAATGTATGTGTGAATTCAGTTAAAAACGATAACAAATGTTTTAAATGTGTTCGCACAATGTTGGAAATTGATGCTGTTGGGGATATTGATAAGTTTAATCGTGTGTTTGATGTAGCTTTTTATAGGCAAAATTATAAAGCATATTTACGACGATTGTTTATTGATGCTGTGCTTAAAAGGGATATTTACGCAAAAGAGTGTTATGCTATTTTGGGAAAAAAAATATCCCTTTTGGGAAAGATTCTGATATTAATAGATGTCATTATAAATAAGATAATCCATCGTAAGGTAATTGTTTAAAAAATACCATATAAAGGGTGTCGTAATGTTTATGAATAAAGGTATGATTTCTTATAATCAATCACGATTAAGTGTGATTTTTAACAAAATAGTGATGGCGTTTATAGATGTATTTTGCCATCCAATATGTATTAATGCTTGTTTACATTACTCTTATGGAAGATTGATGCATCGTAATTGGGGTGATGATATTAATATATATATATTAGAAAAGCTTTGGAATAGAAAGCTATCATATTTATATTATTCTACTTTGTCTATGAGGGCGCAAAAAGACAACTATCTTGCAATAGGATCAACTCTAGGAATGTTGACTAATGAACATACTATAGTATGGGGAAGTGGCACGATTGATGATAGTAGTGTATTGGATTGCCATCCTAAAAAAATATTAGCTGTTCGTGGTCCATTAACCCGCCAATGGCTCTTGAAGCAAGGCATAGATTGTCCTGAGGTTTATGGAGATCCTGCTTTATTATTGCCTAAACTGTATACTCCTTCTGTGCAAAAGAAACGCTATAAGCTGGGAATTATTCCTCATTATGATGATTTCAATCATCCGGTTTTATCTAGACTTAAGTCTGATTCTAATGTTCTTTTCATTAAGATGGAAGGATATGATGATTGGACTTCTGTTATAGATCAAATAGCTAGTTGTGACTATATTGCATCTTCATCGCTACATGGTTTAATTGTTGCAGAAGCGTATGGAATTCCAAATTTATGGTTAGAGATTTCAGGTAAGTTGTTAGGTGGACATTTTAAATTTCACGATTTTTTCCTTTCTTTAGGCAAAGATAGGAAGTCACCTTTTTTATTACATAGTGATATGACTGTGGATGATATTTTAAACACAAAAAATGATTATCAAAAAGGATTTATCGATTTGCAGCCATTAATACAAGCATCACCTTTTTTAATTAAATTATGACAGCAATATCAATTATAGTACCGGTTTATAATGCTGCGGCAACTATTGGGCGAATGCTTGATAGTATCAAGGAGCAATCCATGTCAGATTTTGAAGTACTGATGATAAATGATGGCAGTACAGATGCATCTGGTAATATATTAGATGGGTATCATAAGGAAGATTCAAGGTTTAAAGTTATTCATAAAAATAATGGTGGGGTGGCTTCTGCTAGACAGATTGGAATAGAACATGCAGAAGGAGAGTATGTAATTCATGCAGATAGCGATGATTGGCTTGATTCTACAATGTTAGAAGAATTGTATGCAAAAGCTAAAAAAGAAGATGCCGATATTGTTATTTGTGATTATTTTACAAATAATAATAATGGGCAGCATTATGTTATACAGCAACCTTCTTCTTTAGTTCCCCAGCAAGTTATGCGTGATATGTTCCAACAGCTGCATGGCAGCTGTTGGAACAAACTCGTAAAACGAGTTTGTTACGACAAGATTGGCGCTAGATTTTTCCCTGGTATTGATTATTGTGAGGATTTATTCTTCTGGTATCAAATCTTATCTCACTCATGGGTAAAAGTTGCTTATTTGAATAAAGCTTTTTATCATTACTATTGTGCTATTGGACATGATAGTATAGTGGGACGTTATGATAAAAGTATATTGGTAAAAGGAATGTTGCTTGTGCGAAAGATGGAAGAAATTCTTCCGGATAGTAAAGTTAAAGAGGATGCGATAAAATGTTTTAAATTGGGGCAGAAATATGGAGCTTTTGAACATCCAATTTTTACATCTAAAGAATACTATGCGATATATCCTGAATGCAACAAGTTTTTATTTTCAATACCTACTTCATTCTTAAACCGTACGCTTGTTTGGCTTTCGTTTCATGGTTTTTATCATATAGCAACTTCTCTATATGTTTTAAAGAATTCGATAATGAATAATAATATTAGATAATTATGGATTTGCAAGAGAAAAATATTATGTTTGCTTGTGGCTTTGCTGCTGAATATGGTGGTAACTTTATAATGATGCTGCGAAGTTTAGCTGACTTTTTACAACAAAAATATCATGCGCAAGTATATTTTTTATTTCCAGTTCAAGAAAAAAAATCATGGTTAGAGGAATTGGAAAAATCTTATAATATAGGTTTTACTCATCTTCCATATGCTAAATCTACTGATGAAATTCTTTATTTTATTCGAAAATGGCATGTTGATTTAATACATACCCATTTTGAAGCATATGATATTCCTGTATCAAAAGCAGTGAGAAAAAGTCATAGGCAAATTAAAATGATCTGGCATCTTCATGATTATCTCACTTTAGATAAGGAGGGACTTAGTTTTCCTTTTATAAGAAAAGTAGGAACTAATATTAAATTTTGGCTTCATTATGGATTGTATGGAAAGAATGCATATTTTATTGGGGTTAGTTCTGAAATAACAAAATTTGTATGCCATTATCGAAGGCACTTATTTACTTTTCCGGAAAAATGTTCTAAAAATGATTTAAAACAGGAAAATTTTGAGCGGGCTAAAGTTGTTATTAACGGAATTGATTTAGCAAGAATTAAAGATAAGAAACAACAGACTGATGGTACTTTTGTTTTCTTGACTTTTGGCGGTTTTACAAAAACAAAAGGTATTCCATGTATTCTAGATGCTGCTGATAAACTATATAATCAAGAAAAAAGACATTTTCGTTTGATGATTACTAAAGGAGTTGGGACTGCTGATTTTGTAGAAAATAGGTATGGTGGCAGAATTCCAGAATATATAGAATTAGTTAATCAGACCAGCAATATTGCTTCTTTATTTGAAAAATCACAATGTTTTATTAGTGCTTCTTTGCAGGAAACTATGTCAATGGCTATAGCGGAAGCTAGTATATATGGTTTGCCCGTAATTCAGAGTGATATTTTGGGGACATGGTGGAATGCGGATAATCCTTCTACTTTTTTATTTAGAGTAAATGATACAAATGACTTGTTGAAACAAATGAAATGTGTAATGGATTATGATGAACATTTACTAGATGATATGTGTAAACAAACAATTGAAGTAAATAAACAAAGGTTGTCAATGAATGAGTGGGTTAATAATATTATTTCTGTCTATGAAAAGGTGTAAATGTTTATGATACCAAAAATAATACATTACTGTTGGTTTGGACGTAATCCTATTCCTGCAGAATACCAACGATATATAGAGAGTTGGAAAAAGTTTCTTCCTGATTATGAAATCAAGGAATGGAATGAAGACAACTTTGATGTGAATATCATACCATTTACAAAGGAAGCGTATGAAGTAAAAAAGTATGCATACGTGAGTGATTATGCACGCCTAAAGATACTTTATGACAATGGAGGAGTTTATTTTGACACAGATGTAGAGGTGATCCGTAACATGGATGATATTAATGCCGCTGGTGCTTGGATGGCAGTAGAGAAGCATGCTTCTACACCTAATGCAGAAGACCAGGTTGCTGTTGGGCTAGGATTTGCAGTAGAACCTCATAACTCAATTATAAAAGAAGTTATGGAGTATTATGAAAATACTCATTATGTATTTCCTGATGGTCATATGGAACAAATTCCGATAGTTCCTATAGTAACTAAGGTGCTTCGCAAACATGGAATGCCTGCGCATATAGATAAGCCAACAAAGGTGGCGGGGATTACTATTTATCCCTGGGAGTACTTCTGCCCTATAGAGTTTATGAGTTCAAATATGGAACTTACGGATTATACCTATACCATTCATCACTATTCTGCAACGTGGATGTCATGGTCTGATAAGTTTAAAATGAAAAAAGGATATTTCTTTAATTCTAATAAAGTTGGTCGATTTATAAAGTCTTTAATTCGCAAATGAAAGTTTTATATATTGGTGAAGTTCAGACTCACAATCTCTATATGCAAGGAAAAGTTCCATCTCATTGGTTGTATGGAGCTGTGGAAATGGAGAAGGATGGTAAGCAAGTTGTCTGGGAACAGGAAAGAAAGAGTTTACTGAATGACCTCAAACTCGTTTGGAAGGTTAAACCTGATGCGATTTTCATACCAAACTTAAATATTGGCTGTCATGTTCTCTTATTGCTGTTGTCGTCATTTCATATTTTGAATATACCAGTCTTCGCTTACCTGCATCATACTCCGAACTGTAATGGTTGGAAGAAATACTTGTATAAGCGTTGTATTATGTCTGTTAGTCGTCTTTTCTTCCTCTCCGAAAAGAGTATGGAAGAAACCATAGAAGGTGGTTTTACATGTAGGGAGAAATGTTCTGTCCCTGGATGGGGAGCAGATATGGATTTTTACAGCAAAGTAGATACATCAGATGAAGGCTATTTTGTTTCTACAGGAAAGGAAAACCGAGATTTTGATACGTTAATACAAGCTTTTCGTAAAACGGGAGCTAAGTTGAAAATTATGACAGCCAAATCTCATGCAGGGCAGAACTATGAAGATCTTGTAGAGAAGTGTAAAAATATCCCTAATATAGAAGTTATTATTACGGAAAATAGTGGTAATGTATATCCTGAGATGTTACAAGCTATGGCGCATGCCAAGGCTATCGTTTGTCCTCTCAAACAGGATAAGTTAAACTATTGTGTCGGTTTATCAACGATAGCTGATGCAGAAGGTTTGCATAAGCCGCTTATCATAACTCGCAATCCATATCATACTGATAAAAGAATGCAGAATTTTGATGTTGTTGTATCAGTTGAAGATTGGATTCAAAAGATTATGCATGTATCTGTTCCATTGGATAATCATTATTCAATGCAACGTGCATATCAAAATATGAAAAAATATATAGATATAAAATTAAGGTAATATGTTTCTATTTGATATCTTAATATATGTAATGTTCGCATGGGTAATGTGTTGGTTTGCCAAAACTGCGAATAACTATGGTGAAGGATCTTTAGGGTCTAAGTACTATATCTGGTATTTCATGTTATTTTTTGCAGTGATATGTGGTATTAGATATAATGTGGGAGTTGATTGCTTGAGTTATATACATAACTTTAAAACCGGATATATTGGTAAGAGTAGATTGGAAGAGTCTTTGTGGGTTTTGTTTGTGCAATCAATACATAGAGCAGGTATTCATTATACTGTTGGTATGGGATTAGTGGCTTTTGTGCAGATATATTTTTTAGTAAGGGCATTGAAAGGAAGTTATTATATTCTTGCTGCTTTACCAATAGTTTTATTTGGTAGTTCATTCTTTTGGGATATGACGAATGGTATGCGACAAGTCACTGCTGCTTGTATATTTACCTTTGCAAGTCGATTCATCATAGAAAGAAAGCCTATTCCATTTTTTCTTTCTTTGTTCTTGGCATCTTTGATTCATCATTCTGCTTTAATGGTAATGCCGCTGTTTGTCTTTGCATATATTCCCCCAAAAATTATAGAAATAACAAAATATCGTAATATTTGCGTTTGTTTGCTGTTTGCTTGTCTGTTTTTAGGAATGACTTCTATTTTACAAGGCTTTGTAACTTATATCGAGAAATTAACAGATTTTTTTGGCTATGATGACTATACCCAAAGAATTGCAACAATAGCTGGAAGCGGTTATACTAAGGAAGCAAAAGCGTTTGGTCCGATGCAATTATCTTACTTTTTGATAGCATTAGCTGTTACTTGGTTTGGACCATTGCTGAAAGAAAGATATGAAGGTGAAGTGAAGTATTTCAATTTGTGGTATTTCTTTGCATTTATTTATGGTTGTGGATATTTCTTGATTTGTAATACGAGTCATTTGTTTATTCGAATCGTAATGTTCTTAGAGTTTTATCAACTGATTATTGCATCAATGCTTTTAGTATGTTTTTGGCAACTTGGTAATAAGTATAAACAATATGCTCATATTTTTATTATTGCCATGTGGATGGCTACATGTTGGAATGTTTTTAAAAATTATGGCATTCCACGAGAGTCTGTAACTTATAAAGTATTCTTGTTTCACGATAAATAAAAAATATATATGATGAATCCTAAAGTATCAATAATTGTCCCAATATATAATGTCGAAAGATATCTCGATAGATGTATTCAATCTCTAGTTAATCAGACATTACATGATATCGAAATCATTTTGGTTGATGATGAGAGTCCTGATAATTGTCCTGTGATGTGTGATGTATATGAAGCTCGTGACTCTCGCATAAAAGTTGTCCATAAGAAAAATGGGGGATTAGGAATGGCTTGTAATAGTGGCTTGAAAGTAGCAAAAGGTGAATATGTGGCTTTTTGTGATTCTGATGATTGGGTTGAACTTAACACCTATGAACTTATGTATAATGCAGCTGTTCGGGCTAATGCAGATGTGGTTTATACTGGTATCCAGACTATAGATGATGCTGGTGTTGTAAAAACGATGAACAGTTATGGCTCTTTTGAAGTGCTGACAGATAAGGCTAGTATTCAGAACTTTGCTATGGATATGATTAGTTCTAGCGCTGAAGACCCTATAGAAAGTCATATTGCTATGTCTGCTAAAATCGTACTTTATCGGCGAAGTATAATAGAAAGTAATAACTTGAGATTTGTGTCAGAAAGACAGTTTATAACAGAGGATTTGATTTGGAATTTAGATGTTTTAGGTCATGTCTCTGTTGTCGTTAAGATGCCGGAGATATTTTATTTCTATTACAATAATACTGCTTCCATTTCAAAGAAGGTCCGTACTGATCGTTTTCCATTCTTTATCTCTAATCGTCAGGAACTGCTTAGAAGAACTGCTCTGCTTCAATATCCTGGTGAAATCAAAGAACGTATTGATCGTATGTTTATTCGTTATGTACGTCATCAGGTTGGTGATATTTTAATGTCTTCATATCCATCTGTTGAACGTGAAAAAATCGTGTCAGAAATGTTGACTGACAAAGTTACCCAAGATATTATAGCTGCATATCCAACTTATAAGTTGCCTAAACTGCAGCAGATAATTTTTTGGCTTATGAAGCATAATTGGCAAAGGGTTTTATTTATTTTATTTAAAATAAGAAGATAAAAAGGATGGTAAGAGTCTTAGTTGTAGCTACAAGTAGAAAAACTCGAGGTGGCATAACTGCTGTTATCAAACAGCATGAGAAAGGAGAGCAATGGAAAAAATATCATTGTGTGTGGATTCAGACTCATAGAGATGGCAATGCGTTGGTGAAATTATGGTACTTCTTTTCTGCTTTTTGCCTATATATGCTATTGTTGCCATTTTGTGACATCGTTCATTTCCATTTTAGTGAGCGGACTTCTGCAAAACGTAAGTGCCTGATGATGCCTTTGGCAAAAATGATGGGTAAAAAAATCATTGCTCATTTTCATGCATATTCAGTTGATAGTACTATAAAAAGTTCGTTACGTAATAGATATAAGTATCTTTTTTCTACGGCTGATAGATGTATTGTTCTTTCGGAATTCTGGCGAAATGCTTTGGTTGAAGAACTGGGTATTTCTCCAGATAAGGTTACGGTATTGTATAATCCGTGTCCGGAGGTTACTTTAAATAGAGAAAATTCTACTAGTATAAATATAAAAGAGAAAGAAATTCTATATGCTGGCACTGTGAATCATAGAAAAGGATATGATGATATGATCAAGGCTTTTGCTCGTATAGCTTATCAATATCCTGATTGGAAAATAGTATTTGCAGGTAATGGTGAGATAGAACAAGGTAAAGCTTTAGCAGTGAAGTTAGGGATTGTTCATCAGGTCGTTTTTCTAGGCTGGGTTTCTGGAGAGAATAAAGATCAGGCGTTCCAACGAGCAATGGCATTCTGTCTTCCTAGTTATGCCGAAGGTTTTCCTATGGGAGTACTGGATGCTTGGGCGTATGGATTGCCGGTGATTACAACTCCTGTTGGTGGTATTCCTGATATCGCAGAAGATGGAAAGAATCTTCTTCTTTTTAATCCTGGAGATGTGGAGACTTTGGCTAAACAAATGGAAAAAATAATCTGCAATGAGCAATTGAGAATATCTTTAGCTGAAGAATCAGTTCGTCTGTCGAATACGACATTTAATGTACAAACTATTAATAAACAGTTAGGTAGAATTTATGAGGAGTTATCTTGATTTTGAAAAATGCAGTTTTGCTTATGGAGAAATACTTTAATATCAACTATGAATTCTCGCCTCGGGAAGTAGGGCGAAGAATCGATGAACAATTATCAAAAAACGAGTCTGACTATATATGCGTGGCGGATGGAGTAATCCTAAACAACGCTAATAGAAAGCCAGACTACTTAAAGATTGTAAATGGCGGTATGTTTGCTATCTGCGACAGCGGATATGTGCCGCTCTACATCAAATGGCTGTATGGTAAAAGGTATCCGCAATACTGCGGTAGCCAGATTTTCAAGGACTTGGTCAGTTCGCAGAAATACCGGATGTTCTTTATGGGTACCAACCAGAGAACACTCGACGGGTTAAAAGAGAACCTGAAGGCGATGAACCCTAAGGTGGAGAACATGAGCTTCTATGAACTGCCCTTCAAGGCTGTGGATGAGTTTGACTATCCTGCCATCGCAAAGATGGTGAACGAGGATGGGGCGGATATCATCTGGGTGGCGCTGGGCGCTCCGAAACAGGAAATCTTTATGAGCAAACTGAAACCTTATCTGAAAAGAGGGGTGATGATTGCCGTGGGGGCTGCCTTTAAGTTCTACAGCGGACAGGATGAGAAGCGTGCGCCGAAATGGATGCTCGATGCTCATCTGGAATTTGTTTACCGCATCTTCTGCGACCCGAAAAAACAGTTGAAGAGATGTGGCTGGATTGTGGTTACCCTGCCTATGCTGCTTTATCAGGAGTGGAAGCGTAAACGTTTCATGCAACTATAGATAATGCAGCTATAGATAATACATTATAGAAAATGCAATAAAAAGTAACAATTTAGACTATTTACTTTTATGATTGAACCAATTTATATTTTCCTGCTGGTAGCACTTGTTGTGTCTGTCACCATCGCCATGCTGGTGTTGCCTAACATCCTCCTTATCTCGCATAAGAAGAAACTCTTTGATATGCCGGATAAGAGAAAGGTGCATCATGCGCCGATACCAAGGCTGGGCGGACTCTCGTTCTTCCCTGTGATGCTGATTACCATGGGCGGCCTGGTGCTGATATATCATCTGATGGGACTGAGCAGCGGGTCGCTGCACGGGGAGGTGCCTTATGAGTTTTTGGCACTGCTGGTGGGTAGCATGATGCTGTTCCTGGTGGGACTCGCCGACGACCTGATTGGAGTGGGGTACAAGAAGAAGTTCCTGGTGCAGATAGTGGCGGCATCACTGCTCGTGGCTTCGGGCGTGTGGATTAAGTCGCTCGACGGACTCTTCGGAATCTATCAGTTGTCGCCATGGGTGGGCATGCCTTTCACCGTGCTCATCGTGGTGTACGTAACCAATGCCATCAACCTGATTGACGGCATCGACGGACTGGCTTCCGGACTCTGTGCCATCTCGCTGGTGGCACTGGCGGGTCTGCACATCTGGCTGCATCTGTTTTCCTTTGCCCTGCTCTGCATTGCGGCGCTGGGTGTGATTATCCCTTTCTGGTTCTACAACGTGTTTGGAAATGCCATGAGGGGCAGGAAGCTCTTTATGGGCGATTCGGGTTCGCTGTCGCTGGGCTACATCATCAGTTTCCTGATGATTCACCTGAGCACGGTGGATGTGAGCCCGCATGTGGTGTCTGACTACAACATGGTGTTTGCCTTTACCACGATGCTGGTGCCGCTGCTCGACGTGGTGAGAGTGGTGGGTCACAGACTGAGAAACAGGCAGAATCCGTTCTTGCCTGACAAGAGCCACATCCACCATAAACTGCTGAGATGCGGACTGAGGGTGAGACAGGTGATGGTGGCTATCTGCCTGCTCTCGCTGATGTTCATCCTGCTCAACTTCCTGATGATCGGCCACGTAAACATCACGTATATCCTGGGCATCGACATCGCTGTATGGATAGTGTTCCATCTTATCCTGGATGTTATCCTGCACAAGAGGGGAACGGAAGTGGAAATTTAATTCTCTCTATTTATGCTATTCCCGGCTCGGAGATTCAATGAATCTCTGGGTCGGGATTATTTTTTTGTTAAAATCGTAGAAATGCTTGGTTGTTTCGGGGATTTGATGTATATTTGCAATTCATTAGACTGCGTTTGATTATGGCAAGAAAATTATATCCTATAGGAATTCAGACATTTGAACGGATCCGCAAGGAGGATATGTTCTATGTAGATAAGACGGAATACATCTATCAGATGACGCATACCGATGGAACGTATTTCTTCCTGAGCCGACCACGCCGTTTCGGCAAGTCGCTACTTGTTTCCACTTTTCAGAGTTATTTCGAGGGTAAGAAGGAACTCTTCGAGGGGCTTGCCATCGAGAAGCTGGAGAAGGAGTGGACGGCTTATCCCGTGCTGCACTTCGACCTGAGCAAGGGTAAGCATATGGAGAATGAGCAGCTGGAAGAGTATCTTGGCTACCTCTTGGAAGATTATGAAAAAAAGTATGGTATAGAAAATCACCGTAACGGAAACAATAATAGATTCAATGACTTGATAGAAGTGGTTTGCCGGAAGACGGGCAGGCAGGTGGTGGTGCTCATTGATGAATATGACGCACCATTGCTTGATGTGGCGCATGAGAAGGAGAAACTCGATGACCTTCGTAACACGATGCGTAACTTCTATAGTCCTCTAAAGGGAAATGAGTCAATGCTCCGTTTCGTCTTCATGACTGGCATCACGAAGTTCTCGCAACTCAGTATCTTCAGCGAGCTGAACAACATTAAGAATGTGAGCATGAAGTTGCCTTATGCTGGCATCTGTGGCATCACCAAGGAGGAACTGCTGACCCAGATGAGCGATGATATTGATGAGTTGGCTGAGAATTTGGAACAGAGCAGAGAGGAGACCATCGAGGAACTGAAAAGTCATTATGATGGCTATCATTTCTGCTGGCCTTCGCCTGATGTCTTCAATCCTTATAGCTTACTAAATTGCTTTGCTGATGGAGAAATTGATTCTTACTGGTTTGGAACCGGTACACCTACCTATCTCATCAATATGATGAGACAGTATGATTTCCTGCCTGCAGACCTCGGCGAGACCATAGAGGTGGGCAAGAAGGACTTTGATGCCCCCACAGAAACGATGACCACCATCGTACCTTTGCTCTATCAGAGCGGGTATGTCACCATCAAGGGATATGACAAACCGACAAAGTTGTATCAGTTGGCATTGCCTAACCAGGAGATTAGGGTGGGGCTGTATGGTAGTCTCTTGCCTCATTATCTGACGGACAAGTCGGCGAAGGCTAACACGACCATCGCCAAGATGTCGGTATTGGTGAAGAAGGGGGATATGGATGCTGCCTTCTGCCTGCTGAACGACTTTTTGGAGACGGTGCCTTACTGTGACAATACTAACTACGAGGGGCATTGGCAGCAGACGCTCTACATCATGTTTGCCCTGATCACCAACTATAGCATCCATGTGGAACCGCATACGGCGAAGGGCAGAATCGATATCACGATGGAAACGGCAGATACCATCTACGTGATGGAACTGAAGTTCAACAAGAGTGCCGAGGAGGCTCTCGCCCAGATTGAGGCAAAGCACTATGTCGACGCCTTCAAGATGAGCGGCAAGAAGGTGGTGAAGATAGGCTTGAACTTTTCCGTGAAGGACGAGGTGAACTGCCTGGAATGGAAGATAGGATGACAAGGGGATGAAATAATTAATACCAATAATACCAACTAATACCAGCGAAAACACAAGATTAGAAAATAACTTTTTTAGAAATACAACATGGGTTGTTGCCAAGCTCTATGAAGCTTGGCAACAACTTCTATGTGTACCTACATGTAATAATTCTATGATTTAGAAATGGATATTCGACCGACTGATGGCTTTAGTCGGTCTTCTGCTGCCATGGCCTGTTTTGCTGGTTATGGCTATATTAATTTGTGTGAAAATATAAGTTAGAGAAAAATATAAAAGATTTTACAATGGATAAGGAACGCAAAACGATTTATCTCTGCCTCGCCCACATGAGCGAGGATGGTATGGAACAGAAATACGTGAAGTAGGCTTTCGATACCAACTGGGTGGTGCCGCTGGGACCTAACGTGAACGGATTCGAGGATGACTTGAAAGCTTTCGTGTCAAAGAACAGCGACGGCACCGACTTGCAGAAGGAGGTGGTGGCACTGAGTGCTGGAACTGCCGCCGTTCACCTAGCCTTGTTAGCTTGCGGCGTAGGTCCTGGCGACGAGGTGTGCGTGCAGAGCTTTACCTTCTGTGCCTCCTCGCACCCTATTTGTGATGATTTCTACCGACAAGGCTGTGAATCCTACCAACGTGATGGGGTGCTCGAAGCGTATCTGCGAAATCTATGTGCAGAGTCTGGACAAGGCTATCAAGGAGGGAAAGATTTATGCTGATGCTTGTCAGGATGACGCTGGTATGCCAATGAAGGCTGTGACGCATCCCGACATCATCCGCTTCTTCATGTGTTGATACCCGAGGCTTGCAAACTGGTTTTGGAGGCTGGTACAATGGGAAATGGCGGTGAGATTTTCGTGTTCGACATGGGACAGCCTGTGAAGATTGTGGATTTGGCTAAGCGCATGATTAAGTTGAGCGGTGCTAAGGACGTGGAAATCAAGTTCACTGGTCTTCGTGATGGCGAGAAACTCTATGAAGAGGTGCTCAACGACAAGGAGGTGACGCTCCCTACCTTCCACAAGAAAATCAAGATTGCGAAGGTGCGTGAGTATGACTATGCCGATGTATGCAAGGAACTGGACGAACTGTCATGCATAGCTCAGACCTTCGACGACATGAAGATAGTGGGCAAGATGAAGCAAATCGTTCCGGAGTACAAGAGTCAGCACTCTAAATACCAGGCGCTGGATAAATAACGGAATACCAAGCTTCGGAAAGATAAGCTGGTAGATAGGAATAAGAAATCCCGGCTCGGAGATTCTATGGAATCTCTGGGTCGGGATTTTTGCGTTTGTGAAGGCGGTGGATGGGGGCGTGGCTGCATGGGGGAAGTTATATGGTTGGAGAATGTGTAAAAATATATAAAAAGATAAGCCAAGAAGGGCATTTTTGAGTTTTATTGCTTAACTTTGCATTTGAACATTCATTATTATAGATATGCCTAAGGTAAGAATTAAAAATATAGGCCCAATTGTTGATACGGGAGACATCGCTTTGTCTGCCGTAATGCTTATTGTGGGTAAACAGTCTTCGGGAAAAAGTACCTTTATGAAAATATTGTGCTTCTGTCGCTGGATAGAAAAGCGAATCATGCTTGATGGCGAGAATCTGCTGAAGAAATATACCCATTATGGCCGATTTCTGAAAGAGCTGAAGAAGTTTCATCGTTTCGATGATGCTTTCTTTGCTGCTGATTCTTATATCTTTTATGATGGTGATTGCCTTACCATCGAGATGGATGGCGTGAAGGCGAATGTGAAAATCAGAAAGAAAGCGAATTTCAAAACTGAGCGCTATAATGCAAAACTGAGTTTTATTCCTTCGGAACGCAATCTGGTTTCGGCTATTCAGAACATTGATAAGGTTTATCGCTCATCTGACTATGATTCGATATTTAATTATCTTCTGGAATATCAGGAGGCGAAGAAGGAATATGATATCAAGCATCCGCTGAGAATTCCATTTGATGATAATATGAAATATTATTATGATAAGGTTACGGATTCTGACAGAATCGTGCTTGAGAAGGTGGGCAGAACGATAGCGCCTGTTTATGCTTCAAGTGGTATACAGTCGGCGTTGCCTTTGGCTGTGCTTGTGGATTATGTTACCGGACAGGTGGGGAAGATTCCGAAGTCGAGCCTTACTGATTTAACGAGTTTGGTGGCAAAGATTATGCTGGATGATGAGAATAAAGAAATCAGTGCGGATGATGTGATTAAGGGAACTAAGATGTATAGATATAAATTCGCCCAGCTGTATATTGAGGAGCTGGAAGAAAATCTGTTTCCGAAGTCGCAGTTTGCGATGGTGAAGGAGATTGTGAAGAATATCAAGAAGGCCTATGAGCAGTCGGGGGCAAATAGCTATGTGGTTATGACCACCCATAGTCCGTATGTGCTGACTTCTCTGAATGTGCTGATGAAGGTGGCACTGGTTAAGGAAAAGAAGCTTGATGAGAAAATGAAAGAAATGCTGGAATATGCAATCCCGATTTCATGGTATTCGGCATACTGCATGACAGATGAAGGAAAAATGGAGAATATCGTGGATGATGAATACCATTTTATCATGGGTGATTATCTTGATTCTCTTTCTGATGAAATATCTGAATTATCTTCTGAACTTGATGAGATGATATATGGGAATGAATAATAGTTTTTTGGCAGGTTATCTGGCTGAAAAGGAAGTTAGAAAATGTTCGAAAATCAGTCTGAAGGAGCGTTCGACAGTTTATTTGCTGAACTTCGTTCCTCCGATGGACTGTGTGGCTTATCAAGTAGATGGTAACATTATAAAAGGTGCTTAAAGTCTGGACAGCCTGACTTTTTGAGGCAAGAAAAACTGAAATAAATTTCATTAGACTGCGTTTGATTATGGCAAGAAAATTATATCCTATAGGAATTCAGACATTTGAACGGATCCGCAAGGAGGATATGTTCTATGTAGATAAGACGGAATACATCTATCAGATGACGCATACCGATGGAACGTATTTCTTCCTGAGCCGACCACGCCGTTTCGGCAAGTCGCTGCTGGTTTCCACCTTCAAGAGTTATTTCGAGGGCAAGAAGGAACTCTTCGAGGGGCTTGCCATCGAGAAGCTGGAGAAGGAGTGGAATACTTATCCCGTGCTGCACTTCAGCCTGGCTGGAGGCAAACATATGGAGAAGGCACAGCTGGATAGATACCTCTTATATATATTAAAGGAAAATGAGGATAGGTTTGGAGTGGATTGTGATTCTCCAGATTCGAACGTTCGTTTGCTCAACTTGATAAAAACTGTTACAGCAAAGACTGGTAAGCAGGCGGTGGTGCTCATCGATGAATATGATGCACCGCTGCTGGATGTGGCTCATGAGAAGGAAATGCTCGATGTCTTGCGCAATACGATGCGCAATTTCTACAGTCCCTTGAAAGATTGCGAGCCAATGCTCCGTTTCGTCTTCCTGACGGGCATCACGAAATTCTCGCAGCTTAGTATCTTCAGCGAGCTGAACAATATCAAGAATGTGAGCATGGACGAGCCTTACGCCGGCATCTGCGGTATCACCAAGGAGGAAATGCTTACACAGATGAGCGATGATATTGATGAGTTGGCTGAGAATTTGGAACAGAGCAGAGAGG
>OBAI01001126.1_pt1 | contig 22102 bp, 15 predicted proteins | sample 1517461 | NCBI WGS metagenome assembly OBAI01 (sample SAMN04571696, study PRJEB22368) | human gut metagenome | biome: human gut; material: stool | host: Homo sapiens | place: Luxembourg | collected 2012-06-29
AACCTCTTGCAAGCAAGCTTGCATCGGCTTTCTGACCTTTTGACCCTGGTATCATATCAATTTCTTTGCGCACATTTCCCATGCTGTCTCTTATTACGATACGACCTACTTCCTGAACACATTTCATTTGTTCATTCATAAATAAAATAGTGCCGTAACCATCAAGTACTGTGCCATCAGCTAAATAATACAAAATTTCAGAATACTCTTTTTCTGCATATGCAATTGAAAGTATGTCGACTCCTGCTGCACCTGTATTACTCTGGCTCGCCATGCGTGCCATGATTCCACCATTCTCACTGATAAGATGAGTATCGTTATCTGTCCCGTATAAAAATTTCTTATTTTGATCAAACAACAGTCCAAATATATTTCCCTCTTGAATAACCTGTACATCTGAACATTGCAGGATCTCATTCATGATCTCTGCATCAACTTTTATTTTATTTCCCCATATAAGATTTTCTACAAATCCATTGCCACTTTCATCTAATCCCCAGTACCATAAGCACACTTCGTCATACATGTTACCGAGATAAATCTGATTTTGCGGATATATATTTATTATATTAAATTCATCATCGCACCGATAATAATATATTTTCTGATGCTCGGCGGATGTTGTCTGTAAAAAGAACTCGTGTCTCCCCTCATTATTTGCTGTTACCGTAAGAAGACGCAGACCATTTCCTTGTGCATCTGGATTTTTAGCAAAAAATTCATCTTCTGACAAAACAATTTTTAATGTATTGTCATCACGCGTAGCTGTTAAAAGTCCTTTTTCATTCGTATCGTTCCAACTGTTGTAAATTCTCCAGCCATCTTCCCCACCAGTCCATGTCAGTCCTGATTGCTCTATCCATATGGTCTCTCCTTGCGCATTCACACATTTCGTATAATGACTGCCATCTGAAAAATACTCATTTATTAAAATCTCATCGTACAGCACGGTCCAAACATTCTCATTTTCCTGAATCATAAGCAGCAGTTGTCCTGTCTTGTCATACACGGCACGTCTGCTGATAATAAAGTTGCCCTGCACAGTCACACCCTCTGCCCCTTCCTCTATGCAAGTTCCGTCTGTCCGATACAAATTGCCTACATCAGATCCAATCATATACACAGAATCACTAAAAAGAGTCACGCTCTGCCTAGCCGGCTCCACAATCCACTTTCGATCCTTCAAAGAATAGATTCCCATCTGTGCACTCGCATAATCACTGTCATCTGAAGCTCCGTCCTCATATTCAGTATACAAAACAAGCGGTGTATTTTCGTTCACTATCATTCCATTGCTAATATATGCGCTATTTCCTGTAATTCCATAGCCAGGAAGTCTTAAAATTTCCTCTCCAGAAGAATCAAGAGCAAGAACCATATCTCCGCCCAGCCAATTATAACTGTCTTTTCCTGGAGTCAACACCAAATATTCATCTTCCGCGATTGGAAGGTTGTAAGCAAATTGCCCTCTCGGTGTAATACAAAGCTTACCATTCTGCATCGTACATACTGCGTAGCGATCTGCATAAATAGCATTTGTGTCCTGCTCTATTAACGGTTCTCCATTTGCATTAAAATATAATGTATTCGAATTTGTTCCATTCTCATAGACAACAATTGTATCTTCATCCAGATTAACAACATTCTCCTGCAAAACTGTATGCCCTCTTGACTCAGAAATGACAGTTCCGTTTGAAATCAGCAGAGTAACAATATTGTTTGGATTTATCGTATTAATTGTAACGCCATACATTGGGCCTGCATTTGTAACATCTATATAAGAAACCTCACCGCCTTGTAAATCAACAGATGCCGTAACAATTGTCTCCTTTGTCCAAAAATTCGTGATTGTTAAAAGTCCATCAGCTGTAATTTGATAAGTTAATGGCACACGGATATCGTCCTCATAATAAGTATCTATAAATTCTTTTGGAAGTTCTTCAGTTATATTATACTGACTGTCACAGGCATAATAATGATATATAGAAGAACCTTCCTGATTCTCGATTAAGCTAACAATCACTTCTCCTGTCTGTTTATTTTCACATACAATACTAATTTTAGTTCCATTTGGCTCCCATTCTGCATTTTGTGCAAGCCAGTCCGCTTCCTTTAATTTTGGATTTAACATCAAATCTGTTACAATGCCTTGTCCATCTGCTGTCTCCCAGCTAAGCAGATCATTTGCATCAGTTAAGTATAGCCAATCACTAACAGTCCATACTGTTGCCATCGTATCAACATCAAACATTATATACTCATTTGTACTAAAATCACATCCTAGCACATAATTTCCAAACTCGTATTGTGCAGTAAATGACGGATGTTCGCCAAGTAACTGTCCATCAACATCATACACATAATCTTCGCTATAAATATGATCTCCTACTCGTCTGAATACCTGATTATCCTGTGTCAGTTCAATACCATTAATACTATACAACTTTCCTGATGAATAGAGTGTACTGTCGCTGCTTGTAAATACCGTATCTGACAACTGATTCCAGTACGTATGAAACTCCTGACTAAGCTGCAATTCTCCGCCGACATACATCTGATAGCCCACCGTTTGAAGATTATTTATCGGTACTCGCTCTCCATTCTTTACAAGAACACATTTTTTCCCTGTTAACAATTTTCCAGCAATGGTAGTTTCAAGGCTGCCATCCCATGCATTATATACAGATACTGTACTTTCATCTGTCTGCACCATAAATTGATAGTTTGTTGAATGACTAAGCCAGCCTGCCTCATTTGTTGTTTCCTGTAATGCAGCTTCTGTTGTCTCTGCTTGTGTTGTCTCTGCTTCTGTCGTTTCTGCCTGTGTCGTCTCTTCTTCTGTCGTCTCTTCCTCTGTCTCCCACTCAATTTCCTTTGTCTCTTCTGTCTGATATGGAAGCTGCATCGGAACATTTGAATGATCGATTCGATTTCGGCCTGTCTGAAAGAAGATTGCCGTACAAATTGCTGCTGCAGCGGCAAGTGTACCGCCTACAATAAAATATCCTGGCACACTTTTATCGCTCTGATAGTGCTTGTAATCCTCCGCCTCTAATATAAAATCATCACGGATATCGCCCATCCACATCAAGATTTCCTGTTCCCGCTCTGCCATTTCAGGTGTTTGCTCTTTTGCATTTTTCTTAGATGTGCTTTCAAAATCATGCTTTTTCATAAACAGTGTCCTCCTTTCCACTTTGTTCCCAATAAACTCTAAAACGCTTTCTCATCTGATACAATGTGTTATAAACATTTTTTTCCTTTAAACCCATATGCTTTGCAATTTCCCGTGGTGTCTCCATATACCAAAATCGAAGCACGAAAATCATCCGATCTGTTCTTGTCTGTTTTTCCAGAAATCCATTCAGACGCTGCACAAAATCATCTCTGTCAATCATACGGCTAATAGCGTCCTCACCGATAAGATCACCAACTTCCTGCTCAATTACACTAATTTTTCCATATCCGCGTTTCCATGCCTTATTATGAATTATCTTGTTAAGCGATAAATTTCTTGTAATCCTTGCGACATATGCTCGAAGCGAATCTGGTCTGTTTTCTGGAATGCTGCACCATGTTTTCCACCAAGTATCATTTAAACATTCACTCACATCCTCACGGTTCTGTACAATTTCCCATGAAATCTGTCTGCAGTAATGGCCATAATTTATTTCAAGCTCTTCAATTGCAATCTCGTCTCGTATCCACAACAACCTGATAATGTCAATATCTGTCATCCCCCTGTCCTCTCTTTCTTCTCTGCGGCTGTATATAACACCTTATACCATATAAGACAAAATCTGGAAATAAATTTCTTAAAAAGCCAAAATTTTTTCAAAAAAAAGACAGCTGGTTTTCACCAACTGCCTCGCTTTTACTTTTATTTTTGCTCTTCTTCTTTATTATCCTGCGTGTCTGCGCTTTCTGTTTCTTCTTTAGGTTCTCTTGATGCAAACATCTCTCTTGAGAAGACCTGTGTATCTGCTGGCTGCTGATCTTGCTGGGTCATAACGATATGAACCTGCTCGCCTTCTTCTGCTTCCTGTGCCTCTAACTCACGTTTAGCCTCTGCAACTACAGAATCACCATTTGCCTCGTCTTCCTTCGGGATATACTTATCGAAGATTACTACCAAGAAGTATGACTGTAAAAATGCAATCAGACCATAGCTTAATAAGATCAACGGTGGGAAGAACAGACATCCCACGATAACAGCTATTGCAATAATAATCATTGCCAGGCTGCGGAAGATATGCTTTACACCGATGAACAGTGCATTTCTGAGTGTGAAGCGAATCTTATTGTAAAACTTTGCCTGAAGCGGATATACATAAACAAGTGTGATCAGATAAAGTAAGAAAATTCCAAGGAATACAATTCCAAGAATACGGCTAATCTGTGTACCCATCATAAAGTATGCATAAATATCATACAAGAAGAATACAAGAAGCAGTGTCATGATGATACCGATCACACTTCCCTGCTTGAAGTTTTCCTTGAAGGACTTAAAGAAGCTTCTTACTGTGTACGACTCCTCATCCCTCACAAGTTTCAGTGTTACATAATACACCGCAGTTGATGCTGGTCCAATCGTAATGATTGGGATACAGCAGACAGCCCACAAAAGTGTCAGGATAAACACATCTACGAGTTTTCCCATAAACCGCCAAATTGGATTGTCAAGATTAAACAAGCTTCCCATTATAAGTACCTCTATTCCTTTTTCACATATTGCGCTGCGATCACGCAGACGCTCCCGGACGGCTATATTTTTTATTTGCCGCTCATAGATTTTATTATATATGAGGATTCCTAAAAATGCAAACGAATGATGCAGATTTTATGATTATTTTATACTAATCATACTATTTTCATTTCCATATCGCAAAAACTGTGTTACACTAGTATCATACTTCTTATACCACAGAAAGGCATGGATTAAAATATGAGAATTGAAGCAGATGACCCAAGCAAAAAACAACCAAAGAAGGAGGAATTTAACCCGGTAAAAAGTGAAAAACGCAGTTTTAAATCTGAAATTGCTAAAATGAAGTCAATGGGCTTTAAGGATGGATGGGAATATTTCTGGAGCTATTATAAGGTTCCAGTCTTTGTGATCATAGGTGTGATCGCCATTGTGATTAGTATCACCATGTCCGTAATCAGAAACAGCCGTCCATTTATCGTGCAGGTTCATGTTTATAACAACTACTTATCAGATAATGCTGATGTTGATTCCCTTGAAAAAGAATTTGCCGCCTATGAGGATATGAGCCTTAAAGACTATCAGATCAGTTTTAATCTGACAGAATATCTTGACTTTAGCGGATCAGACGAGGCTTCCTATACCTCTATGATGAAGGTAATGGCAATGGCAGCCGCTCACGATCTTGATGTACTCGGCGGCAATACTGCATTTGTCAATTATTATGGTGTCGGTGAGGAAGATAATACCTTATTTGCCGATCTCGAGGAAACACTTCCGCCAGCATTCTTCCAGTACTTAAAGGAACAGGATCGTATCCTTTACTTAAGCCGCACTGATGAAGCTGGCAAGGTCCTTGGCCAGTACGCAGCTGCAATAGACGTTAGTGATACTCGTATCGTAAATAAAAATTGTCTGTTAGGTACACCATGTTACCTTGGCATTGCTGTCAACACGTCAAGACTTCAGACTTCCATTGATTTTTTGGAGTGGATTTTTGATTATCAATAAATAAAAAAGTCCAATAGGCCAGATGAATATTCCGCCTATTGGATTTTTTTATTTTTTAATTGTACTGCTGTCATTTAATAAAATAGTTCCATATAAAAACAGTACATCTGCATTTGCCATTTCATCTGATTCAAAATCAATTAATTCTCCCAGTTTTTTTTGCGCGATATAACGGAGATCTACAACCACTATACTGCTGTAGGAATCAATTAAAAGAGGAATCAGACTGCTGCCATAGGAATCACGAAAGACGATTAGATTTTTCTTTTCTGCTGCCTTAGGATTTTCAATCCTAAGAAGTGCTGATGGACCTGACAGGAAAAAATCATAAGGATCATAGCCTGTCAGCTTATCCTTGTCATAAACAGTGCCTGTCTTTTTCGTCTCATAATTATAAACCTGTGCCTGTGAAATGATTTCACTGTCTATATACATAATCTTATCAGGTGTTACTTGAAGTGCCGCCTGACCGCTGTATACACCATAAAAAGAATCTGCTGCCTGACAAATATCATAGTCATCTGATAAAGTATCATTTTTCATATTTCTTTTTATCTGGTTGGCTGTTTCTGTCAGTGCTTCCTGACGCCAATGGCTGTCTGTGAAATAGTATGCCTCAAGAGACAGCGTCTGTGTAAGATCAATAAATTTCGCATATGGCATCCCATTTTCAAAGTATTTAAAAAACTTATCATAATCCATCACCGGATACCCATTTTTCGCCGCAAGATAATATCCTTTATCTGGTACTATTGCTGCATAAATTTCATGGCTGCCATTTTTTAAATACTGTGTATAGACATGCTCAAATGCATTAACTGCATGTGACACGGAAGCCTCATTGATTTCGCTTTCTATTGATGCTGCATAGCCGTCTGCAACATAAATTCCATGAACATCTTTTTGCTGATACAAAGAAAACAGCGCTTTCGTTTTTAGCTTTCTAAATGTTTCACGAAATGGAAACTGATCCTGACTGTAACGCTCAAAGCCACTCATAAAGTTTCCCTTTCCCACACTGTCTTTTGTAAGCGCTGGAAGCTGTGCCAGACGTCTTCGCTCAGAGACAGATATCTGATTTGGCGTATGAAACCATGCTGCAAGGCAAAGTATTCCAAATGTAAGTCCTGTTATAAGCAATGTGACAATAGCCTGTTGTTTTTCTTTTTTTATCATAAACTCTCCCCAATGCTTAAAACCTAAAATATAAAAATGGATTATATGAACCGTCCACCAAAAAGGCAGTTGCCAGCAAAAATAGTCCTACAAGCACAATCGGCATCACCCAATTAAGAATACTTCCTGCCTTTGTTTTCATAAATCTATTAAATGCTGTCACTGGCAGCGGTGTTGCTGCGATTGCTGCAAAAATAAGCAGCAGTCCATAGCTTCTTAGATAATACACACTTTGTACTGATATGACTGGCAATTTTCCTGCACCAAACAATCCGCCTATTCGCTGCATAGCCTGTGGTATTGTATCTGCTGAAAAAAGAATGAAGCTAAGTAAAATAATAAAAAGCAAATACAAATGTGAAATAATAGACGGCATTCGTTCCAGCCATTTTCCCCATAAAAATCGCTCGCACAAAAGAAGCACTCCAAAACCTGCTCCCCATAAGACAAAGTTCCATGATGCGCCATGCCACAGTCCTGTAAGCATCCACACGGCTATGACATTTCTCACATAAAGTCCAGTCTTTACGCGGCTTCCTCCAAGAGGAATGTAAACGTAATCGCGAAACCAGCTGCTAAGACTGATATGCCATCTGCGCCAGAACTCCTTTACACTGCGGCTAATCAGAGGATAATTAAAATTTTCTGGAAACTGAAAGCCCAAAATGCGGCCTAGTCCAATCGCCATATCACTGTAGCCTGAAAAATCAAAGTAAATCTGAAGTACAAGAGCTGCTGCATACATCCACCAAGATAATATGCTTGGCTGCGATGTTTTTAGACAGATATCTGTCAGTTCTCCCAGTACATTTGCAATCAATACCTTCTTGCTTAATCCTATCAAAAATCGCTGTATGCCTGATGCAGCAAGTGTGACGCTATGCTTTCTTTCCTGCAGCTCTCTTTCAATATCCGTGTATCGCACAATCGGTCCCGCAATCAGCTGCGGAAACAGCGATACATATGTTCCAAATGAAATAATGTTTCTTTGGGCTTTAGTATCTCCTCTCCAGACATCTACAGTATAACTGATGATCTGAAATGTATAAAAACTTATTCCTATTGGAAGAGACAGCTTAGAAAGAGGCAGTGACACACCTGGCAACTGATTCACATTTTCAATAAAAAAATCAGCATATTTAAATATAAGAAGAAATGACAGGCTGACTGCCACAGATATCCACATTAGGATGAGTCCGCTTTTTTTATTCTGTTTTTTTTCAATCATAAGTGCAAAAACAAAACCACTCACAATTGACACAATCATAAGCACAATATAGCGCGGCTCTCCCCATCCGTAAAAAATCAGGCTGAACACAAAAAGCACTGCATTTTTCAATTTCCGCGGTGCTGCAAAATAGCACACCAGCACCGCCGGAAAGAAATAATATAAAAATGGAAGTCCGGAAAATAACATTTTATTTTTTTATTTTTTATTTTGGCTGACAGGTATTGTCTGGATTACCGCATACCTCTGTGAACGCAGCTACAGCATCGTCCATGCTATAAAGCTCATGATCTGCCATAAAAAGCATAATAATATTATCCTTTGATACTACAGTCAGCTCATCTGCCTCTACACATACCCACTTGCGCGGATTAATTCCATCTGCCATTTTCTGTGCAATATCAGCTGCATCTGCCTTATCCTTAAGTCTAACAAGCACAAGTGAATATGCCTGTGAACCCATCATTGGCTCAGATACAATTGCTGCATCAAGCTTTTTCACATCATCCATCGTCAGACCTGTATAAGAAGATACTGCATACTCATCATCAAAATCAACAGTGTCAGTTTCCACATCAAAATCTGGTCCCTTGATTGCATACATCTTATCTAACAGCTCACTAAGCTCTACATCTAACTGCAAAACGTTTTCATCAGTTGCTGCTGCCTCTGATTCACTCTCAGATAATGTCTCTTTTGTTTCTGTCTCTTTTTCTGTTTGATCCTCAGTCTGCGCTTCTGTCTTCTTTTCAGTTGCTTTCTCGGTTTCCTTCTCAGTTTTCTTTACGGTTTCCTTTTCATTTGCCACTGTGCCTGATGGCTTTGTTGACTCTGGCTTTTCATTTCTGCCGCATGCGCTCATAGAGAGTGCTGCCGCTGTCATTAAAATAATAAGTCCTGTTTTTCTCATGATTTTCTCCTTTCATAAAACAAACAGGGACAGGGAATGTGACTTTTAACGCCGCATTACCCTGCCCCCGATGGCATTTAAACTTCTATCTTATTGTTTTCTGCATTGCACAATTTTATACATGCACCGCATATTTCCAATTCATTACAGTTCAACTATTACCTTGTCAAGCTCCCAGATCTCGTCAACATACTGCTGGATGGTACGGTCAGATGTGAACTTTCCGCTGCATGCGGTGTTCATCATAACGATGTGTGCCCATCTTGTCTGATCCTGATACAGCTCGTTAATCTTCATATGTGCCTCATGATAGGACATGAAATCCTTGAGGATGAAGTATGTGTCTGCGCGGTCGCTGCTGTAGGTATTAAGCAGTGAATTGTAGATATCGCGGAACAGCTCCGGATCCTGTGGTGAATAGAAGCCATTGATTAACTGCATAAGAACCTGACGAATCTCCTGATTCTCGTTGAAGATCTGCATTGGATCATAGCCGCCATTCTTCTCATAATTGATAACCTCATCTGCGGTCATACCAAAGATAACAGCGTTGTCCTTGCCAACTTCCTCAAGAATCTCTACGTTTGCACCGTCAAGTGTACCGCATGTGATTGCACCATTTAACATAAACTTCATGTTACCAGTACCAGATGCCTCCTTAGATGCAGTAGAAATCTGCTCTGAAACATCAGCTGCTGCAAAGATGATCTCTGCATTTGATACACGATAGTTCTCAATGAAGACTACCTTAATCTTGCCGTTGATGGACTTATCATTGTTGATGACATCTGCTACAGAGTTGATCAGCTTAATGGTCAGCTTTGCACGGCGATAGCCTGCTGCTGCCTTTGCACCAAAAATGAAGGTATGTGGATAATACTCCATATCCGGATGGCTCTTTAACTCATTGTAAATGTACATAACATGCAGGATGTTTAAGAGCTGTCTCTTATACTCATGCAGACGCTTTACCTGTACATCAAAGATGGAACGCGGATCAACGTCAATTCCGTTGTGCTCCTTGATATACTTTGCAAGACGAACTTTGTTCTGATACTTGATGTTCATGAACTCCTGCTGGCTCTTCGGATCATCTACAAACAACTTAAGCTTTGAGATCTCCGGAAGGTTGGTAATCCATGCATCACTGATCTTATCAGTTACCCAGTTTGCAAGCAGTGGGTTTGCATGAAGCAGGAAACGTCTCTGTGTGATACCATTTGTCTTGTTGTTAAACTTCTCCGGCATCATCTGGTAGAAGTCCTTTAACTCCTGCTTCTCCAGAATTTCTGTATGAAGCTTTGCTACACCGTTTACAGAATAGGAACCTACGATTGCCAGATGTGCCATGCGAACCTGACCGTCATAGATGATTGCCATCTTTGCGATCTTCTCATGGTTGCCCGGGTAGGTAGCTTCGATTTCCTCTACAAAGCGGCGGTTGATCTCCTCAACGATTCCGTAAATACGCGGAAGCAGACGTGAGAACAGCTCAATCGGCCACTTCTCAAGAGCCTCTGCCATGATGGTGTGGTTGGTGTAAGCACAGCACTTTGTTGTGATTTCCCATGCAGCCTCCCATGTCAGATTCTCCTCATCCATAAGGATACGCATAAGCTCTGCTACTGCCATAGACGGATGGGTATCATTCATCTGGAATGCAACCTTCTCGTACATCTTTGTAACATCGCCGTTATGAGTCTTCTTATACTTATTTACAGCAGTCTGTAAGGAAGCTGAAATGAAGAAATACTGCTGCTTTAAACGCAGCTCCTTTCCTGCATAGTGATTATCATTCGGGTAAAGTACCTCTACGATATTCTTTGCCAGGTTCTCCTGCTCAACTGCCTTCTGATAATCACCCTTATCAAAAGAATCCAGGTTAAAGGTATTGATTGGCTCTGCGTCCCAAATACGAAGTGTATTTACAACGTTGTTTCCATAGCCTACAACTGGCAGATCATACGGTACGGCACGAACAGACTGATATCCTGCCTGTCCAAAATGCTCTCTTCCTGTCTCGTCCTTTGTTACTGTTACGTAGCCGCCAAACTTAACCTCACAAGCGTACTCAGCACGGCGAATCTCAAATGGATAACCATCTCTTAACCAGTCATCCGGAACTTCTCTCTGATAACCGTCCTCGATCTTCTGTGCAAACATACCATACTTGTAACGGATTCCACATCCATATGCCGGGTAACCAAGTGTTGCAAGAGAATCTAAGAAGCATGCTGCCAGACGTCCAAGACCACCGTTTCCAAGTGCCGGATCCGGCTCCTGATCCTCGATAGTATTCAGATCAAAACCGAGTTCTTCAAGAACCTCTTTTACCTCATTCTGTGCACATAAATTTAAAATGTTGTTTCCTAGAGCACGGCCCATCAGAAACTCCATTGAAAGATAATACAGCGTCTTTGCATCAGTGCGCTCAATCTCCTTGTGAGTTGCAATCCACTGATCAATGATATCATCCTTCAGTGCATAGGATACTGCCTGAAAAACCTGCTGCGGAGTTGCCTCATCGATGGTTTTTCTGTACAGGGTCTTTACGTTGTAGATGATCTGCTTTTTCAGCTCAGCCTTATCAATCGTTGTTTTCATTTCATCCTCCTTAGGTTTATTCCTTGCTGACAGTGAGTACAACAGTCTCGCCGTTGATGCTCCACTCCTTGGTGTAGCCGCTGATCTCACTATCTGTCAGCTTATCTGCAAGTACATCTGCACAAATCTCATCTGCATACTTGCTGAAGATGGTCTCAATCTTTGCATTGTCCTTGTAGCCGACTGTGATGTGATCCGTTACCTCGAATCCTGCTTCCTTACGCATCGTCTGGATCTTACTGATGATCTCTCTTACAAAGCCTTCTTCAAGCAGCTCTGGTGTTAAGTTGCAGTCTAATACTACTGTAACATCCTGATTGCTCTCTGTTACATAGCCTTCCTTCTGCGTCATATCGATCAAAAGGTCTTCCTCAGTAAGAACAACCTTCTCGCCATCAAAATCAAAGGTGACAGAACCATTTGCCTTTAACTCATCCATAGTGGCATTGCCGTCTACAGAAGAAAGGGCGGTACGGATCTTTCCAAGAAGCTTTCCGTACTTCGGACCTACTGTACGAAGCTGCGGCTTAAAGGTGTAGGTAGTAAAGGAACGTACATCGTCTGTAAATGTAACTGCCTTAATATTTAACTCGTCTGCAATGATATCCTTAAAGAACTCGTTTAATGTAAATGGTGCCTTTACAAACATGTTTGCAAGTGGCTGACGGTTCTTCATGTTTCCACTGTTTCGGCATGCGCGGCCAAGAACAACAACCTTTAAAACAAGATCCATGTCTGCTTCAAGTTCCTTGTCTACATGTGCCTCATTTGCCTTTGGATAATCACACAGATGGATGCTCTCCGGTGCGGATGGATCTACCTTTACAACGATATTCTGATAGATCTCCTCTGTCATAAACGGAATCATCGGCGCTGCTGCCTTTGCAATTTCAGTCAGACAGGTATACAGCGTCATATAGGCATTCACCTTATCCTGCTCCATTCCCTTTGCCCAGTAGCGCTCACGGCTGCGGCGTACATACCAGTTGCTCAAATCATCAACAAATTCCTGAAGTGCCTTTGCAGTCTCTGGAATCTTGTAGTTTTCTAGGCTGCTGTCGCATGTCTGAATCGTAGAGTTTAACTTAGACAAAATCCACTTATCCATAACGGAAAGCTTCTCATAATCTAATGTATGCTCCATCGGATTGAAGTTGTCGATGTTTGCATACAGAACATAGAAAGCGTAGGTGTTCCACAGAGTACCCATGAATTTACTGCGGCCTTCCTTTACTGCATCATCGTGGAAACGGTTCGGAAGCCACGGTGCGGAATTGGAGTAGAAATACCAGCGGATTGCATCTGCTCCGTGCTGGCGCAGTGCATCCATTGGGTCAACGGCGTTGCCCTTGGACTTACTCATCTTCTGACCGTCTTTATCCTGAATATGGCCAAGAACGATAACGTTCTTATAAGGTGCTTTGTCAAATAAAAGAGTTGAGATTGCAAGCAGGGAATAGAACCATCCTCTTGTCTGGTCTACTGCCTCACTGATAAAGTCAGCTGGGAAATTCTTCTCGAAGACTTCCTTATTCTCAAATGGATAATGATACTGTGCAAATGGCATAGATCCTGAGTCAAACCAGCAGTCGATTACTTCTGGTACTCTTGTCATCGGCTTTCCACACTTCGGGCAGGTAACATGAACCTGATCGATGAATGGACGATGAAGCTCAATATTATCCGGACAGTCTGGTGACATCTTCTTTAATTCTTCCTTGCTTCCGATAGCATGCATATGACCGCATGAACACTGCCAGATATTCAGTGGTGTTCCCCAATAACGATTACGGCTAAGTCCCCAGTCCTGAACGTTTGTCAGCCAATCGCCAAAACGACCCTTACCGATGCTCTCCGGAATCCAGTTGATGGTGTTGTTGTTCGCAATCAGATGATCCTTTACAGCTGTCATCTTGATGAACCAAGACTCTCTTGCATAGTAGATAAGCGGAGTATTACATCTCCAGCAATGAGGATAGCTGTGCTCAAACTTCGGTGCTGCAAAGAGCTTGCCTTCTGCTTCCAGATCCTTTAATACTTCCGGGTCTGCCTTCTTGACAAAAAGTCCTGCATACGGAGTCTCTTTAGTCATCTCACCCTTGCTGTCTACTAACTGTACGAACGGAAGATCATACTTTCTGCCGACCTTTGCATCGTCTTCACCAAATGCAGGTGCAATGTGAACAATACCAGTACCATCGCTCATAGTAACATAGCTGTCACATGTCACAAAGAAGCCCTTCTTATTCTGCTTTGCAGCAACATCTCCAGAACACTTAAACAGCGGCTCATACTCCTTGTACTCAAGATCCTTTCCTTTATAAGTCTCAAGAATCTCATATGCCGGCGCATCCTCTGTCTTAAGACGGCCAAGTACGTTCTCAAGAAGTGCCTCTGCCATGTAATAGGTATAGCCATCTGCTGCCTTTACCTTGCAGTAGGTATCCTCTGGATTTACACAAAGTGCAACGTTTGACGGCAGTGTCCATGGTGTAGTTGTCCATGCTAAGAAGTATGCGTCCTCACCCTTTACCTTGAAACGTACAATTGCAGAACGCTCTTTGACATCCTTATAGCCCTGTGCAACCTCATGACTTGAAAGCGGAGTTCCACATCTTGGGCAGTACGGAACGATCTTAAAGCCCTTGTAGAGCAGTCCTTTGTCCCAGATTGTCTTTAATGCCCACCATTCAGACTCAATGAAATCATCGTAATAAGTTACATATGGATTTTCCATATCAGCCCAGAAACCAACGGTCTCGGAAAATTCTTCCCACATACCCTTATATTTCCAGACATTTGCCTTACAGCGCTCGATAAATGGCTCAACTCCATACTGCTCAATCTGCTCTTTTCCATCAAGACCAAGCTCCTTCTCTACTTCAAGCTCAACCGGAAGTCCGTGTGTATCCCAACCGGCCTTTCTCGGTACCTGATATCCTTTCATGGTTCTGTAACGAGGGATCATATCCTTGATCGCACGGGTTACCACGTGTCCAACATGCGGCTTGCCGTTTGCTGTCGGCGGACCGTCATAAAACATGTACTCAGGGCAGCCCTCTCTCTCCTCGATACTCTTTTCGAAGATATGATGCTCTTTCCAGAATTTGGAAACTTCCTTCTCCCTCTCCACAAACTTTAAGTCTGTAGGAACCTTATTGTACAACATAGTTTTCTCCTTTCTCATACGCTACAGCGCGTATACCATCGCTGTATGATATATGCTTTCCGATAACGTTGGAATAACGTCCTGACTTACTTTAGCACTCTGTCATTAACAGACAGTCTATCATTTCAGTCGGCAACTCCGGAGTGATGTTCATCTTTTGCCCACAGTATCCGCCTCTCATCCTTTGCGGTTCGCTGTCCTGCTTTATGCTTAGATTACTGTCTCCATCAGCGTCTTTTTGCCGTGCGGATTTGCTATAAATCCTGACTACACGACACACACGGTTAGTATATCGGTTTTTGAAAGCCTTGTCAAGGAATGTGTCCAGAACACTTTGATTTTCGCGGTTTTCGTATATTTTTCCATATTTTGGTTAATACTTTGGACAACATGATAAGGAGGTATTGATTTTCAAAATGACACACAGAAAAAAACTCACAATTTTTCTTTTAGCTGTTGCAACACTTTTCACATTTGTTCTTTTGATTCACCCATATCGAAAAAATGATTCTTCCCTGCTTTCTGATAAACTTTTACGCTTTCGCGTCCTTGCAGACAGCGATTCTTCGATTGACCAGTATGAAAAAAATGAGCTGAGTAAAAAAATGATTACTCTTCTTTCTCCTGCACTTTCAGATATAAAGACAAAAGAAGAGGCACTCACACTTTTACGTGAAAGCCTCCCCTTTTTAAATGCTTACTGCAATTATGTGCTGTCCGATTATGGCGCGCAAAATTACGCCTCTTGCACACTCGGTTCCCATCTCTTTCCTTATAAAACATATGGAAACTATCAATTTCCAGCCGGTATATACGACACACTTCTTGTGACAATAGGAAGCGGACGCGGCTCAAACTGGTGGTGCCTTGCCTTTCCGCCTCTTTGCTTTGCCAATGAAGCTTTTATTGACGTGCCAGATTCTTCTAGTCAGACACTTTTTGATCTGCTTGGTCCTGACTTGTTTGATGAAATCTGCCAAAAAGAAAAGCCAAAGCTTACGCTCGGACTTTTCTTCTAGCTATTATAAGTTTTTTAAAATATTTTCTTCCTGATTATCGATATGAATACTTATCGCTGTCTTTGCCCGCTCACACTCTCCTTTTATGATGGCATCAGTGATCTCTCTGTGCTCACGCCGCAAATCTTCGCGCATATTCGCATCTTTAATATATTCAAAGCGATATCGATACATCTGCTCTCTTAGATTGTTTAAGAGCATATCTAGCTTTGGATTTTTTGTCGCCATATAAATGACTTTATGAAACTCTTCGTCCTTTTGCGCAATCAGGCGAAGATCGTTTCCTCTGCTTGCTGTAGCAAATGCTTCCTCTGCCTGACGCAGTGCTATACGCTCCTGCGGTGTGATTCTGGAAATGGCAAGACAGACAGCAAGACATTCCATTGCCTTTCGAACCTCTAATACATCCCTCACACTCTGCGCGGAGATTGTTGCTACCTGTGCACCCTTTCGCGGTGCCATCACAACAAGACCTTCCTGCTCTAATTTATGAATTGCTTCTCTAACCGGTGTACGACTTACACCAAGACGCTGTGCAAGTGCTACCTCGATCAAACGTTCTCCTGGTTTTAACTCTCCCTTTAGTATTTTCTGTCGGAGTGTTTCAAATACAACATCCCTAAGAGGGAGGTATTCATTTATCTGGAAATCCTCCATACGGACCTCTCTTTCTCACTCTTATTTTCTTTTAGTAACCATTTATGTAGTTACTGTTAATGTGACACTCATTACCAATAATTTACTGGTGTCTCCTCGCGAACACGGTACAGATCTGTGACATAGACTAGCGGAACCTGTCCCCACTCTAGCAGAGCTTCTTTTGCGCGAAGTGCCATCTCATAATTGTCAAACAATGCAAATACGGTTGGACCGCTTCCACTCATAAGCGATATTAAGGCTCCATTTTCCATAAAGCGCTCCTTGATCTCTCCGATAATCGGATATGCCGGAATCGTAACACTCTCAAGCACATTTCCCATATATGGAAGCATGCCATAAAGATCCTGACGGCATATTGCATCTGCTAAACCATAAATATCAGGATGTCTTGTTGTCTCATCAAGACGCAGATTTTCATAGACAAATCGTGTGGAAACGGAAATTGCCGGCTTTGCAATGACAACGTAGCACGGCGGACATGCCGGCAGTCTTGTAAGTTCTTCTCCAATACCCTCTGCAAGTGCTGTTCCTCTCATCAAACAATATGGAACATCTGCACCTAATCTAAGTCCAAAATCCATCAATTCTTCTAATGTATAGCCCATATAAAAGATTCTGTTCATCGCATATAATACAGCTGCTGCATCTGCGCTGCCGCCAGCCATACCTGCTGCCACTGGAATACGCTTTTGAAGGCTGATGCTGACACCACCGCGAACAGGCTGACTTTCAAGCATCATGCGCGCTGCCTTATATGCAATATTATTTTCATTCACAGGAAGAAAATGCAAGTTACTGGATATACGGATCTCCGGCTCTGGAATACGATAAACAGTAACTCTGTCAAACATGCGGATTGTCTGCATAATCATGCGAACCTCGTGATACCCGTCTTCACGTTTTCTGACAACGTCCAGACCAAGATTAATTTTAGCCATTGCTCTTAACTGCATTAAATCCATATTTTTTTATCACCCTTCTAAAAACTTGTACATGCTTTTCTTTTGTATACGGCTTGTACTTTGTATACATCATTATAATAAAAAAGAGACTTCTTTGCAAGTGTTATTGCAAAAAAGTCTCGGGTATGCAACCCTGTAAGTTATCAAATGTGACTTCGGCCTCGTAAATCACATTCGCCTCAGTCACCATTTACGTTACGAATTCCGTCCACTAAATGGGCGTATTCCTCAGTTTTCGTTAACTTACAGAGAGCTGCTCATCTTTTCGAGAAGTCCTTCTGGGGCTTCTTCCATCTTTCCTTCGTCGCACAATGCTGCCATCTTTGGATCTAACGGCAGGTAGTCGATTACTGAGATGCCGTGCTCTGCTGCTACTTTTTCGATATGGCTTGTTCCAAACAGGAAATGCTTTTTTCCACAATCCGGACATACGAAGTATGACATATTCTCTACGATTCCAAGTACTGGAACATTCATCATCTCTGCCATTTTTACTGCCTTTGTTACAATCATAGATACAAGCTCCTGTGGTGATGTAACGATGACGATTCCGGCTAACGGCAGGGACTGGAATACAGTCAGTGCAACATCACCTGTTCCTGGCGGCATATCAACAAACATGTAATCTACATCACCCCAGCAAACCTCTGTCCAAAACTGTGATACTGTTCCTGAAATGATTGGACCTCTCCAGACAACTGGATCTGTCTGATCTTCAAGCAGAAGATTTAAGGACATTACCTTAATTCCATTTTTTGTTACCTCTGGAAGCAGTCCATCATCATTTGCAACGGCATGATCATTTAAACCAAATGCTGTCGGGATTGATGGTCCTGTAATATCAGCGTCCATAATTGCTGTCTTATAACCTTTGCGGTTCATTGCAACTGCCAACAAAGAAGTCACCATTGATTTTCCAACACCACCCTTACCGCTGACAACACCAATTACCTTTTTTACACGGCTGTGTGCGTTTTCCTTTACCTGCATACTCTGCGGACCCTTTGCTGTATTCTGACTGCATCCCTCGCAGGAACTTTTTCCACATGTTCCCTTACTGCTGCATTCACTCATTTTAATTTCCTCTTTTCTTTCTTGATCAGTAGTACATTATTAGTAACTATTCAGAATTTTATTTACATAACTCAAGTTTGCATGAATCTGAATAGTTACAATCATTATATCAGACATTCGCAAGTTTGCAATGCTTATGTTCTTCAAAGCTTGTATCTTGCGTACTCACCATCTTCAAAGCTCTTCCAGATAAATAAACCATTCTCAAGCGTCATATAACCATTTTTGCTTCCATTTTTCGGGATTGAAACGGAACCTGGGTTAAAGAACAGCCCTCCGTCAGTCGGTTCTGTGATCGGAATATGTGTATGACCTGAAAGCACCACATCTTTCTTTTGAAGCGGCGGAAAGCTTTCGTCTTTTCTGAAATCTTTTCCATACACATGACCATGTGTCAGATAAATCACGCGATCTTTTTCCATGATCCAACTGTAATCAGCCATAATCGGAAAATGAATTAGCCACTGATCTACGTCTGCATCACAATTTCCTCTAACGCAAAGAATACGGTCGCTGATTTGATTTAACAGATCACACACTCGCTGCGGATCATACTCTTTTGGAAGTGCATTTCGTGGTCCATGGTACAAAATATCACCTAACAGTATCATTCTGTCTGCTTTTTCATTTTGATATGCATCCATCAGTTTGCTGCACCAGTAGGCAGAGCCATGGATGTCAGATGCAATTAATAATTTCATTCTCTTTTTCCTTTCGTCAAACAATAGTTGAATTTTTCTTTAAATTCTTTTATAATGTGATACCGAACTTATTATACCACATTAGGAAGGGAGTTACATTATGCGCATTCGCACATTTTTCAAAAAAATAGCTGTCTGCACGCTGTCAGCGGCTATTCTTCTTTCTCCAGCCTCTGCCCTTGGCGCTGACATACAAACAGATATGACCTCTGCTGAATCACAAGATACAGAATCTGCTGCAAGTGAAACAGAAGATCTCTATGGTGTTGAGGCTTACGCAAATCTGGAAGCTATTTATCAGAATTTCCCACAGCGAATTAATGACGAAAACAATCGTTCTGAGAATGTCACTAATGCAGGTTTGTGGATTCAGTCACAGCTTGAAAGCTATGGCTATGAGGTTTCTACACATGATTTTACTCATTTTAACTTTACAGGAACCAACTATTTTGTCACTAAGCCAGGTAAGTCTGACAAGACAATCATAATCGGTGCTCACTATGACAGCATGCCAACTGCCGGTGTCGACGACAATGGCTCTGGAGTGTCAGTTCTTCTTGAGCTTGCCCATCGTTTTTATGATATGGACACACCTTGTACTTTGCAGTTTGTATTCTTTGACACAGAAGAATATGGTGCATATGCCGGTTCAAGCTGCTTTGTCTACACCTACCTGATGACAAATAACCTGCTTGATGATGTGCTTTGCTGCATCAATATTGATTCCATCGCAGGCGGTGATCGTCTCTATGGTTATGGCGGTGAATATGATGAGGACGGAAAGCTTACTCGTGAATGGGTCTATGACGAAGCCAATCTTATTGCAGATGATCTAGGACTTGATCTTTACACACTTCCAGAACAAGTTACTGAGTTTCAGTCTCCGACAAGACTTCTTGGAAGTGACAGCTACTATTTTGCAAAGGAGGGCATTCCTTACCTTTATATGGAAGCAAGTCTTTGGTGCAATGATGACGGAACAGGCGGCAATGATGAAACACATTTAACATGCCACTACCAGACAGCAAATGAAGCGTTTGCCTCCACCGGCGGTCAGATCATGCATACAGAATTTGATGATCTAAATCATTTAAATGAACTGCTTCCTGGCCGTGTCCAGAAAAATCTGCATGATGCAAGCTCAATCGTAACCGGAATGCTTCTTGACATTTCTCCAAACACAGAGGCAGGAATTGCCGCGGGCAAGGCTGCTGCAAGCGCTGCGGCACAAGAGGAGTCGTCTAGCACTGATAACTCTATCGATGAGAACGTCTCTGAGGACAGTTCATTTGAAAATGATACTTCTGAATCTATTGAATCTGAAACACAGAATGCTTCACTTGATGAACCAAACGAAAGCGCAGCGCCAGTCATCGAGAGCGATCATAAATTTATGACCGGACTGTTTGCTGCCGCTGCGATTGTATTAATTCTATTTGTTGTTTTTCTTTTGACTGCTGCTCTTACTGCAAACCAAAGACGCCGTAAGCGTATCCGCCGTTTTGGAGAAGACTATAAGAAGAAAAAATATTAACGTCGTATTACTTACCATATACCTTTAGCTGTGACAATGCCGGGAACGGAGACGGATCATCTGCCTTGATCAGTTCCTCAAGCTGTACCCAGCAAACTTTTTTGGGCGGGAATGTAAATTCCTGCCCTTCGTCTGTCTTAACAAGATCACAAACCATTGTAGTATCATCTGAGAAACGTACAGTTGCCTTTGTCCACCATGCATCGTGTGGGAAATCTGCACGTGTATAGATTTCAATACGATCAGTTGTTACTTCTCTTCCAAAGTCAACACGCATTGTTGCCTGTGGATTTCTGTTGATTCCCCAGGAACCATATGGCCAGTAGCCATGAGAATGATTTGAGGTTACACCGTCAATGGCATTGCGTGCTGCAAACACGGACTCACCGCGAGTTTCAACATTTGCTGTTGCGTGCGGATAGCAATTAGTATCTCCGTGCTGATCCATCACATTGACTGCCAAATTGCGGTATGACTCGTATTCCCACTCTCTTGCCTTTCTGGCAGTGATCAAATGACTCTCACCTGAGAAAATCTTCGGTGAATAGCACACCTTCTTTTCTCCAAATGGAATCTCATAAGAAACCTCGCCTGTCACATAGACAAGTGCCTCTCCTAATGCATCATCTGCCTGAAATACATAAAATGCCGGAGTCTCATCTGCCAAAAATACAACGCGATCCCCTTCTTCATATGTACGTGAAACTGGTAAGTTTACTTCCCTTGTTCCTGCAGCCTCTGCAATAATTGTTCCTTCTTTGTTAATTACCTGTACCTTAATCATAGCTGATTTACCCAAACTTCCATTTCGCCTTCACCACGGTTTGCCCATGCATAGTAAGGGATGAAACGAAGTTCCTTTCCTTCATATACTGGCTTTTGCCATGTTTGATATAAGCCATTTTCTACTGTTACCGGCTTCTTTGTTTTTGCGTCTACACGCAGCATAATCATCGTAAAGCCAAGCTCATCAGTCTTTTCCTCAGTAAAGACGGCATCTGGCTTTACTCGCACAAGCGGCAATCCCTGTCCATTGTCAGCTTCCTCTAAGCAGTAAACAACTGGTCCTCTCATGATGGCAACCTTGCCCTCATCCTGACGAACTCTGCTGTCTGCCTGCATTACCTTTACCTTCATTGCAAAGCGAAGCTTTAACAAATCCCCTTCTTTCCACTCACCGCTGACATACAGATAGCCGTTTTCCATACGGCACTCCTTGCCAACAGCACCTTCCAGCTCGAAATCTTCACCGCACCAACCTGGAATGCGAAGTGCTACTGTCATTGTAACTGGCTGTTCGCTCTCTACCTTGAGTGTTACATCTCCGTCCCACGGGAAGCCAGAAGTAA
>OBAI01001157.1_pt1 | contig 21666 bp, 17 predicted proteins | sample 1517461 | NCBI WGS metagenome assembly OBAI01 (sample SAMN04571696, study PRJEB22368) | human gut metagenome | biome: human gut; material: stool | host: Homo sapiens | place: Luxembourg | collected 2012-06-29
CAGAGGTGGGAGTCATCTCACATCTGATATAACCTCTTACTACTGTCAGTATAAACAGCTTCTTCTGTAACGTGAAGACTACGTCCCGGCTTACTTTAATATTCAGTGGGATGCTCCCTGGTGATATCACAAAATACCTTCTGCCGTGTCTCATCATCTGCGGCTCTCTGTAATCCGGTTACTTCTTGTGACCTGTCCTAATCAATGCATTTCTCTCTTTTTTGATTTACCTATGTTTTACTCTTTTTCTCATAGAAAATCGAGGAACAAATTAGACATATTTCATATTTTTGTCTATTTGTTTTTGTACACTTTGCTGTAGCTGAAAAATATATCACCAGTCATATACATGCCCCACTCTTTTTGATTTGATGGTTCTGCATATATTTTATTTACAGTCCGGAAATCGGGAAAGACCTGACTATTTATTGCTCTCAGCCGCATCCGGGGTATTGTGCATGTATATTGATTCCGGGATGAATGTAACAGACCCGGGTGAATGAAAATCTTCACTCTCTACCCAACATTTAACTTTCACATATGAAAGAGACTTTGTGCCGTACATAAGGCCCCCCACCCCACACTTTCGTTCGGATACTTCTCAAAACCAGGCAGTGGCTGGGCGCCTCGTCTCAGATATGCCTTTACCTTCTCTCCCCATAGAAATGGGTCATTTCTCCTTACAATTCCCCACTCCATCATAAGTGCTGCCGATCCGGTCACAAATGGTGTGGCAAATGATGTCCCGGTTACGTTAGCATATCCGCCGCCCGGTACGGGTGCAGTGATATTGACACCTGGTGCGACGAGATCTGGTTTTGGATAAGAAAGTCTCTCTCCACCGCGACCGGAAAAGTCTGCATAGGCATTTAATCTGGAGTCGTAGGCTCCTACCGTGATCACCTTCGCTGCCGTGGAGGGAATCGTCAATGTCTCCGATGCCACCGGTCGGTAAAATCCAGTCACCGGGTTCAGGACGTTTCCTCCCGGGAGCCACAGGTTATAGTTACCCTCCCGGATTCGTTTTCCCTGCAGATGAATCTTCCAGATTCCGCTGGTAAGATATGTCCCCACAGGAATAAAATCAAAATAAATCTCCTGTGTCACCTGAAAAGGCCCTGGTTTACCATAATAAATCAACAGATTCGTCTCCCCCGCACGATATCTCTGTGTACCGATTTTTTCAGAAAGCGTCGGCAGTCGTTCACCGGATGGCGTTTCTATGGAAATTTCAATCTCGTCTGCATATGCTTTCCACAGCTGTAGATTCAGAGTTGTCTCATAAGTCCCAATGCTCATTTCTATCGTCTCTGTCTGTCCCTGACGCAGCTGTCCCGCCGTATGGATTCTGTCATTCCCATTATTTCCGCTTCCAACACAAATGACAGAACGTCCCACATTCACTACGTTGCTGATATAAGTTTCCAACAATGAGTCTCCCTGATGGGAACCATAGTTATTTCCAAAACTGATATTGATAGCAATCGGCTTCCCCATCTGCACTGCCTGTCGGACAAGATAATCGATCCCTTCCATCAGTTCCGTTGTCCTTGGAAAAGAATTTTCTCGTGCATTTCCCATCTTTACAACCAGAAGTTCACTTTCATACGCAACACCACAGTTCACTCCACCTGATGCTCTCCCATTTCCCGCTGCAATTCCAAGAACTGCAGTACCATGTCCACTGAAATCCCTGGACGGAACAAGGCGCCTGCCCTCAGTTTCTTCAAGTGCAAGCGCCTTATCTATTTCTTCTTTTGTATATTCTGTTCCTGTCACATAACTTTCTGGTGGATTTCCATTCACACTCTGATCCCATAATCGCAGAATCCGACTGCTGCCGTCCTCGTTCCGGAAATCCGGATGAAAATAGTCCACTCCGGAATCAACAATACCGACCAGAATCCCCTCACCGGTCAGCCCATTTAACTCAGCCTGTACTGGCAGGATACAGCTCGCCTCTCTCCCTTCAAAAGTCTCAAAATAAAGTCTTTTCGGCTTTTCTATAAATTCCACCTGCTCTCTGTCAGAGTATGCATCAAGCTCCGTTTCCGGTAAAGTAACCACAGCATAACCGCCAAGCAGCGGAACTACCTGAATTCCATCACCACCAAGTCCTCTTTCCGGTTCACTGTATTTTACGATCACATCCCACAGCCTGGTCGTAGAATCATATCCGACATTCAGATTTTCCGACTTCGCCCGCTCCTGTGGCGTAGCATCCATTGCAAGGTTTAAAAGATTATCAAGTTTCTGATCCGGCATAAATACTCTCTTTTCAGATATCTGTCTATTCTATTTTATGCCAATTGCTTTTCTTTTTTGCAACAAAATCAATTAGTCTGCCAGAACTAAGAAAAAATCACATATATGGAACTATGTCAGCAAACATTCAAAAAATCTTCTACCGCATCCGTTTTTCTCCCTGTTCTGGTGCTTGGCTGGGCAGTCTACAGAGGAGTGGTAAATCCTCATACTGCTGTTGATTTATAATTCATAAACTTCAGTTCACAGTAAAAGAGCAGCACACCCGCATTTTACGCCGGTATGCTGCTCTTTGTTTATTTTTATATTATGCTTCCTGTTTTTCAAGAAGTTTCTTAACGCCCTGAATTGCTACCAGCACACCAAGGATCAGAAGTAATACTGCGAATACAAGCTGTAATGTATTTCCAAGATCAAGGCCTGTTGAGAACAGTGCTTTTGAAAGTTTTGTGATCGTCATTCCAAGTGCTGTAAAGGTAACTGCCATCATGAATACCATCGGGATCCAGAGCATGCAGCCCTGACGTTTGGTCTTCTTTAAGAATACAGCACACGCAACAAGTGCAAGTACGGATAACAGCTGGTTTGCAGAACCAAACAGTGGCCAAATCTCAGCATATCCGACTTTGGTAAGCATATAGGCAAGTACCAGTGTGATGACGGTTGCAAAATATTTATTCGTTACTACTTTCAGGAACGGACTCATATTTTCCTCATCTGTATCAGAATCAAGGAAAAACTCCTGGAAGGAAAGTCGTCCTACTCTGGCCACAGAGTCAAGGGATGTCAGTGCGAATGCGGATACAGCAAGGTTGATCAGTGTAAATACCAATGAATGTGGCAGACCAACTACTGAAAGGAAGTTTGCGATTGCTCCTGCAAAGATCTGCGGCTGAGTAGTCAGTCCCTGTGCAGCAGCTTCACCATCTGCAAAAGATGCAACTGCAATCAGTGCGATGATCGCAAGCATACTTTCCATAAGCATTGCGCCGAAGGAAACCGGCAGCATATTCTTTTCATTTTTGATCTGTTTGGATGCCGTACCGGAAGATACCAGAGAATGGAAACCGGAAACTGCACCACAGGCGATTGTTACAAATAAGATCGGGAACATATACTGTCCGTCTACATTAAAGCTTGTAAATGCTTTAAGATTACAGGATGGATTTGCTACAAATACACCAATAACAGCGCCGACAATCATAAATATCAGCAGATAACTGTTCAGGTAATCACGCGGCTGAAGCAAAGCCCATACCGGAGCAACACTGGCAACCAGAATATATGCAAATATAATGATATGCCATGTTCCAAGGCTTACGTACATTGGGAAATTCAGTCCCAGTGCAATTGCTGCTACTAATAATACGATTGCAACAGCTGTATTGATCCATTTATTAAACTTTGTATATTTAAGGAAAAATCCAAGTACAACTGCTTCTAATATGAATAACATGGAAGTAGTTGCAACCGCGCCGTTTGCGGCTACTTTTGTAACGACTCCTGCATCGTTTGTCGCAAATCCATTAAAGGTTCCTGCTACAACATCTGCAAATGCTGCAACGACCAGGATACAGAACAGCCAGCAAAACAGAAGAAATAATTTCTTTCCTAATTTACCAATATATTCTTCAATAATATATCCGATTGTACGTCCTTTGTTCTTTACAGATGCATACATGGAAGCAAAATCCTGTACGGCTCCGAAAAAGACACCACCGATCAGAATCCAGAGCATTACCGGAAGCCATCCAAAAATTGCAGCCTGAATCGGTCCGTTGATCGGACCCGCACCTGCGATTGATGCAAACTGATGACCAAATACTACATTGGTATCTGCCGGTACATAATCCACTCCATCTTCCATTTCATATGCCGGTGTTTTTGCTTTTGGGTCAATTCCCCATTTGTTCTGGAGATAACGACCATACAGAAGATATGCTCCACCAAGCACTACTATGGCTATTACCATCATTAAAATTCCACTCATAATCTTTCCCCTTTTCTTTTGGTATGGTTTATATAAAAAACGCCTTTGTTATCCGTTCGGATAACAAAGGCGGAATGTTCCGTGGTACCACTTTGTATTACCATATCTATTACTAAATATGATCTCTTGTTACTGTCTCTGTAAACAGTCTCTTCTGTAACGTGAAGACTACGTCCCAGCTTACTCAAAATTCAGTGGGATGCTCCCGGGTGATATCACAAAATACTTTCTGCCACTTCTCACCATCAGCGGCTCTCTGTAATCCGGTTTCCTTTTGTGACTTGTCCTGTTCGATGCATTTCTCTTTTTTATTTATCTAATGTTTTACTACTTTTCAAGCAAAATAGCAACCTTAGATTTGAACATATTTCACAATTTTGCTTACTGTTTTTTATATAATTTGCACACTATCTTTTCCTATGCACTTTGTATTGCCCTTTTTATTCTTATCCTAATGCCACATCTAATATCATCATTAGCGTAAATCCAACTGCAAAGAAAATCGTTCCAATATTCGAATGTTCCCCGGCAGACATCTCAGGGATCAGTTCCTCCACAACAACATAGAGCATGGCTCCCGCCGCAAAGCTCAGAAGATATGGCAATGCCGGGACGATCAGTCCTGCTGCCAGGATTGTGATTACTGCCCCGATCGGTTCCACGATTCCTGATAAAACACCACCAATGAATGCCTTTGTTTTTCCCATTCCCTCAGAACGCAGAGGCATGGAAATAATCGCCCCCTCCGGGAAATTCTGGATTGCAATTCCAAGTGACAGTGCAAGTGCCCCCATCAACGTAATCTGCACGTTTCCGGTCAGATAACCAGCATAAACGACACCGACTGCCATTCCTTCCGGGATATTATGAAGTGTAACTGCCAATATAAGCATAGTCGTTTTTTGCAGACGACTCTTCGGTCCTTCCGCCTTATCTGTTTGTTGATGCAGGTGTGGAATAATATGATCCAACAAAAGCAGGAATAGCACCCCTGCCCAGAAGCCAACTGCTGCCGGTACAAAAGAGAGCTTTCCCATTCCTTCTGACTGTTCAAGTGCAGGGATCAGCAGGCTCCACACAGATGCTGCTACCATGACACCCGCAGCAAACCCGGTCAGACAGCGCTGTACCCACTGGTTCAGGTCTTTTTTCATAAAAAAGACACAGGCCGCACCGGCTGATGTGCCGATAAACGGAATCAAAATTCCATAAAATACGTTTAAATTCATTCTTCTCCTCCCTTGCGCATTTTATGATTGTCATTCAGACACCCCAATCAAAATGCCCTTCTGTTTACAGTATATGCTATATCCATGAAATAGTTTTTTCATGGTTTAAGTTAGTTTTATTTAACTTATATCCATTATATTCTCTTTTTTACTGATCTGCAATATTTAATTAACCATTTCCTAAATTCTATCTCCCCCCAAAAACAAAATGACCATCTTTTCATTTCTGAAAATTATCATTGACAATTCAATGAAATACCTTTATTATATTAACATATTTATTTGGTATGTTTGTATGGTTTTGTATGATTAAGGAGCGTGGTCTTATGAATATCTTATGCTTTGGTGATTCGAATACCTGGGGATATAAGCCGGATAAATCCGGACGTTATGATGAAAATATAAGATGGACCGGACTTTTACAGAAAAAACTCGGATCTGGATATCACATTATAGAAGAGGGACTTTGCGGCAGAACAACTGTCTTTCAGGATGAGCTGCGTGAGGGCCGCCGCGGACTGGATCTGATTGGAGTCACAGTAGAGATGCATAACCCAATTGACCTCATAATCATCATGCTCGGCACGAATGACTGTAAGACACGCTACAGAGCATCCGCCAGTGTGATCGCAAAAGGACTTGATCAGGTAATCCGAAAAGCACGTCAGAATGCGTCCCGGCATTTTGATCTGCTTGTCATCTCGCCAATCCACCTGGGCGTTGGCGTCGGAGATGCCGATTTTGATCCGGAATTTGATGCAGCTTCTGTAGCGGTTTCCAGAAATCTGGCTAATGAATACCGCAAGATTGCGCTCCAAAATCATGCTGCCTTCTTAAACGCATCTGATTTTGCTGCTCCAAGTGTTACTGACCGTGAACATATGGATGAAAAAGGTCATGCCGCACTGGCTGATGCGGTTTACGACAAGATTCTCGCACTCCAGAAAGGCCTTTCCAATGTGATATAGAGATAAAAACAGATCCCTGGCTTGCTGCCGGGGATCTGTTCTGCTTTAGAAGGTAATTTTTTTAATCCTGTTTTACATTAAATGCTTTCATTCCCGGATATACGGCACTTGCGCCAAGCTCTTCTTCAATGCGGAGAAGCTGATTGTATTTTGCCACACGCTCCGAACGACTTGGTGCACCGGTTTTGATCTGGCAGGTATTCAATGCAACTGCAAGATCTGCAATCGTTGTATCTGCGGTTTCTCCTGAACGATGTGAAGAAATTGCTGTGTATCCTGCTTTATGTGCCATCTTAATGGCTTCCAATGTCTCAGAAACAGAACCAATCTGGTTCAGCTTGATCAGAATCGCATTTCCCGCTCCAAGCCCAATACCCTTGGCAAGTCTTTCCGTATTTGTTACGAACAGGTCGTCGCCAACAAGCTGTACTTTATCTCCCAGTCTTGCAGTAAGTTTCTGCCATCCTTCCCAGTCTTCTTCGTCCAAACCGTCCTCGATGGAAATAATCGGATATTTCTCGCAGAGTTTAGCCCAGTGTTCAATAAGTTCTTCTGCTGTATATTCTGTACCTGCTTTTGGCAGTTTATAATATCCTTTTCCCTTTTCACTCTTCCATTCAGAAGAAGCTGCATCCATTGCGATCTTAAAATCTTTTCCTGGTTCATATCCAGCTTTCTTCACGGCTTCCAGAATTGTCTCAATTGCCTCTTCATCTGATTTCAGCGCCGGAGCAAATCCACCTTCATCTCCTACGGATGTTGCAAGTCCGCGTTCTTTCAGGATAGAAGACAACGCATGGAACACTTCTGCGCACCATCTTAAGCATTCTTTAAAAGAAGGTGCTCCAACCGGCATGATCATAAATTCCTGCACATCCAGTCCAGATGAAAGTGCATGGCACCCACCGTTTACAATATTCATCATCGGTACTGGCAAACGATTTCCAGATACACCTCCGAGAAAACGATACAGCGGAATCTCCAGTGCCGTAGCTGCTGCTCTGCAGCATGCGATAGATACTGCAAGGATTGCATTGGCACCCAGTTTGGATTTATCTTTTGTTCCGTCTGCTGCGATCATTGCCGCATCTACTGCATAAATGTCACTTGCATCGAGCCCTTCAATTGCTTCATTGATTGTTGTATTGATGTTTTCAACAGCCTTCTGCACACCTTTTCCAAGGTAACGTGCTTTATCTCCATCTCTGAGTTCCAGGGCTTCAAACTCACCTGTGGATGCTCCACTCGGTGCAGTTCCTCTTCCTACGGTTCCATCCAGCAGATACACTTCTGCTTCTACTGTCGGATTTCCTCTGGAATCCAGGATTTCTCTTCCTACTACTTTTTCGATTTCAAGGTACATGACCAATTCCCCTTTCTACTACTCATCAGAAGACGTTCCAAGTTCAGTGCTGTAGTCCATCTGATTTATTCACGCAAGAGTTTTCTTCATCTAACTCTATGGTTAGTATAAACTAATTCTCATGGCCATGCAAGCTTTTTCCCGCTTCCTTGTTGAGAAGATAAATCGTTTAGCCCTTTTGAAAGTCAAGCGGATATTCGCAATTGAAGCAGGGAACTTACTTGATTTTGGTAAAATAATAAAAAAGAAGAACAGTCGCTTTCTTCCCCAAACAGCTTCCAGAACCATTATGAATAAAAAGCACTATTCTTCTTATACATCTTATCTTATATTTTGTAATATCCAGCATACCATCGGCAATGTCATTATTCCACAAACCGTCGTGACAAACACACCGCCCAGCGCATAATCCCCATCGAGTCCGGATGCATTCGCCATCATGATGACTGCTGTCATTATCGGCATTCCCACAATCAGCGCCATCGCCATCCGGATTTCCTCGCCGACCGGAAAGATTCCAAGAATCAGGAACAAAAGGATTGGTGCTACGATCATCCTTACCAGAACAATCCCATACAGTGAGGTTTCCCGTATATATCTTCGAAAAGAAATCCCTGCAAAAATGCCGCCAACATAAATCATGGCAAGTGGTGATGCCGTAGAACCTATCTTCTGCAAAGCAGTATCCAGAAGTGCCGGTATCCGCACCTGTGCGAGCATCAGGATCATTCCAAGTAAGATCGCCACCGTCGCCGGATTGACCAGTTTTTTCAAGGCAAACCGCCCTTCTCCTTCCGGAGACAATAGCTTTACACCCAAAGTCCACAGCATAAACTGGTCCATTTTCAAGACAAACTTTGAAATTGGCTCCAGTGTCTCACGACTCAGCACCCTTGTTCTAACAAGGATCACCCCTGCCAGAATATAGATTATAAACAGCCCGATCTGCTGTAGCAGAATATCAAACGTATGCATTCGTTTTCCTGCTTTCTTTGTGCCTTGCCAGAATCAAAACCATTATAAGAGTAATCACTTCTGATGTAAGGAAAGACAGCCATACTCCATTCATTCCAAAAATTCTGGAAAGTACGATCGCACAGATTCCAATGGCAACTGCGCCTCGAAGCAAAGAACCGATGATCGCCGGACGTGCATTTGCGGTTGCAGAAAAATATGCGACAAGAACGATATTGACTCCGGCAAATAAGAATCCCAGGAAATATAACCTAAGACCAACATGCGCATATTCCAAAAGCAGCTGATTATTTTCACTGTTGAATACCGAAATAAACGGATCTGTAAAACTCCAGACCAGTGCAACCATGATAATTTCTATCGCCACTACACAGGTCAGACCCCAGTGAAGAAGTTTTTTTACATCATCAAACGCACCTTTGCCAAAGCTTTCGCTGATCAGTGGCTGTACACCCTGTGCCATTCCGTTCATGATCGCCATTCCCACAAGTGACAGATTCGCTACCACTCCATATGCAGCAACTCCGGTACTTCCGGTAAGCCCAAGAATCAGCATATTAAAGATAAACGTGATCACCGCAGAAGAAATTTCTCCTACAAATGCAGAAACACCAAGCTGACAACAGGAAATCAGATGTCGCACGGACAGTTTTTTCCATTTGAAACCGATATTACATTTTTTACTCAGATAATGTCTGGAGCACACCAACATAGTGACAATCGGGCAAAATGCTGTTGCCAATGCAGCACCAGAAAATCCGAGTCCGACCGGAAAAATAAAGATATAGTCAAACACAATATTAAAAGCACTTCCAGCAAGAGAACCTGCCATCACGGTTGAGGTCGCATAATCATTTCGTGCAAATGCCGTAACAGAATAATTACACATGAAAAACGGTGCAAAAATAAGAATAATTCGCAAATACGTTCTGCCTAGCTCTATCAGACCTGCATCCGCTCCGAGAAGTGCCAGGAATTTATCCGGAAAGAAAATTCCAACCAGCATAAATGGAACACTAAAAAGTATCGCCCAGCTGAGTGACTGTGTAAAATAATGATCTGCCTCTTCACCTTTAGCTCTGTTGATTCCGTATCTCGTCGCAGAACCAATTCCAATCATTGAGCCTATCGCGAACATCATTCCAAATACCGGCAAAATCAGATTGAGCACTGCCAGTCCATCTGCGCCAGAACTTACCGATATAAAAAAAGTATCAGCAAGAATATAGACTGATTGTCCCATCATGCTTGCTACACTCTGAAAAACATATTTTGAAAATCTTTTTAACATTTACTGTATCATTTTCCTCTCCATTTTTGTCTTATCTCCTGCGCCCAAGTTCCCAGAATGCTACAGCACTTGCAGCTGCTACATTCAAAGAGTCAACGCCATGTGACATCGGGATCATAACTGTATAGTCGCAGTCCGCAATCGTCTGTGATGCCAGTCCGTCTCCCTCGGTGCCAAGAATGACTGCAAGCTTCTCTTCAGCAAGAAGCTTCGGATCATCAATACTATAAGAATCTTCTCTAAGTGCCATTGCCACGGTTTTGAATCCAAGATTCTGGATTGCTTTCATACCATCTTCCGGCCAGGAGACTTTTTTGTCAAAATAAGTCCATGGAATCTGGAAAACTGTCCCCATGCTTACGCGGGTAGCCCTTCGGTAAAGCGGATCACTGCATCCGCTGGTCAGAAGGACCGCATCCATATGAAGTGCCGCTGCACTGCGGAAAATAGCTCCGATGTTTGTCGGATTCACGACATTTTCCAGAATCGCAATGCGGCTGGTGTTCTGACAGATTTCTTCTATAGACGGAAGCTGACGACGTTTCATGGCACAAAGCATGCCACGTGCCAGCGCGTAGCCGGTCATTCCTACAAGGACATCATATTCTGCAGTATATACCGGAACTTCCGGATAATGTTCCAGAAGTTCCTTTGCTTCACCTTCCAGGTCTTTATGCTCGACGAGGAAAGAAAGTGGTTCATAGCCGGTATTTAATGCCCGTTCGATCACCTTTGGACTCTCCGCGATAAACAATCCCGGACCTGGTTCATAATACCGCAGAAGCTGCACTTCCGATGTCCGTGCGTATACGTCTAATTCCGGTGCAGTGATGTCGTTGATTTCGATTATATTGTTCACGATGTTCTCCTGTATACCTTATTTATCAAACGTAATATTCCTGAGCATGATAAAATATCTATTTCCTGTACTCTTCTATTTTGCAGCTATGCTCCTGTGTTTTTTTATCATAATTGACTCCGACAAGCAACAAATTTCCATGATATTCTTCAAGGCTCTGGCAATATTCTCTTTCCTTAATCTGTGCAATCGCACCGACTGCGTCCTTGTTCCATTTTAACTCTACAACCAGTGCCGGTTTATCTGCAAATCGTTTTCTCGGAATAAAAACCAAATCTGCAAATCCCTTTCCACCAGCGAGTTCCCGATGAACAGTATAAAAATTCCTCGCCGCATAAAGTGCAAGCGAAATCGTATAACTTAATGCATTTTCATCATTGTACTGGATATGCGAAGTCTCAAAGTGTGCCTGCCGAATCCCCTCTGCGACCTGTTTTTCACGTCCCTGCCAGATTGCCTGCAAGGTATCTGCCGAATTTTTAAGAGCTTTCGAAACTTCTCCCCAGTTTGATACGGATACTGCATTCACATATTCTGCCCGGATTTCGTCATTCGGAATAAATACTGATCTTGCAGAATAATGATACCCCAGATATCCAAGATGGATCAACAATGTCAGAACATCATCTTCTGTCCGAAAAGTTGTCATATCATTTGTAAAACTTCCTGTATTTACCGGAACTTCTTCTCCGGCAAGCATACTCAAGATATCATCTCTCAGTCCTTCAAAGTTCATATCAATATAAAGCTGTAAAGCCTCAAACGTTTCGGTCTGGTTCCAGTAATTTCCCAGTTTCCCAAGTCTCATACAACTGACTACAGATTTGGGACTATATACAGAAGGAACTTCCTCAAAAGAATATCCATCGTACCAGTTTCTGATCTCACCGAGTTCCATATGATACTCTTCACAGAGCTTTTTTACTTCTGCTTCTGTAAATCCAACATAAGAAGCCAATGGACCCGGATCGATCATGGAAAATTCATCAAACATATTTAGTGCACTGTGCGTACCATATTTTTTGATTGGAAGAATTCCTGTCATATACGCAAGATGAATATAACTTTTATCTTTAATTAAATCACGCAAAAAGTCCAGATATTTCTCCTGTGCTTCTTTATCATTTTTAAATTCTCGAAAAATACAGTCCCATTCATCTATAATAAGCACAAAAGGACATTTACTTTCTGCATAAATATCCTGCATGGTCTCTGCCAGATCTTCCGGATCAAACAACTCCACATCCGGGTACTGTCTTGTAAGTTCCCGGATCACTCTTTGCTTTATCCTGGTAAGCAATTCCTGCACGTTTGAACTTCGACTTAGAAATTCCTGAATGTTAAGAAAAATTGTATCATATTTATTCAGGTATCCGCCAAAATTCTCATCTTTCGCAATTTCCAGGCCTGCAAACAATTCTCTGGAATCGCACCCTCTGCTGTAATACGCAGTCAGCATATCTGCCGCCATAGATTTTCCGAAACGTCTCGGTCTGCTGACACAGACATATGCCTGCATGGTATTTATCACATGATTCGTATATTTTATCAGCCCTGTTTTATCCACATAAATATCAGAATTTACCGCTCTCTGAAACTTGCTGTTATCCGGATTCAGATAATTTCCCATTCTGGTGCAGTCCTTTCTTGCTTTTTTATTATATTTTACCACAAAGCTGATGTAGATTCCACGAAATGTACGAAATCGTACTTGATAGCACAGTCCGATTTCGCACATAAAACAAGCAGTATTTAATTATCTTTTTCTGTATCTTCTGCACTCCAGATCAGATGGCATTTCGCGGCCAGCTCTTCTTCTTTCTGCTGCGCTTTCTCAGGTTCATCCTGATAATCCCAGAGTTTAAAAGCCTCTTTTACATTTTCCGGATCTACATAATAAACATGTTCAATTCCTGTTGGAAAAGATGTTTCATCAGTAACTGTATCTGCTCCACGTTCATATGCTTCCTGAAAATCCTGCAGATTCCAGAGTTCATTTTCTGTACCTGAATCTGCTGGATATTCTTTGCGGGTCCACATGGTTTCTGACAGCATATAGAACATATTTTTCTGGTCAACAGACAGGATTGATTTCATCCGTCCCAGTGGATTTACTGTAGAATATACTTTTCCATCTTTTACGGATATATTCGCCTCGTCCCAGGAAATATAGTCTTCCTTATCATAATACCAGTAATGCCCAATCCCGCCTGCTGCCACTACAAGAATGACTGCAAGAAAAACCGATGCTATTCGTTTTTTTCGGATCTTATGACGGATTTTTTTGAGTGGTTCTATTTCTGTTCTGTTTGTCTGTATAGACTTGCTACTCTTTCCAACTGATGTCAGATGATTTTCTCTCATCATTTCTTCCTGCATTTTCCGGCAAGACGGACACTCTTTCAGATGCTCTTCCACAAGCTGTCTGCTATCCTCACTGACCATATCGTCCACATAAAGTGGAAGCAGGTCCTCAATAATATTACAACTGATCTTCATGATTCAATTCCTCCCTGATCTTTTTGCATGCTCTGTGATAAGTAACTCTTGCCCAACTTTCGCTTTTACTAAACAATGAGGAAATTGTACCAAATGACAGTTCTCCAAACACACGGAGAGAAAAGACTTCTTTGTACGGTTCCGAAAGCCTGTGCAAAACTTTGTGAACCTGAAAAGCAGTTTCTTTGTCTGAAAAGTTCTGAAGCAGATCTGATGTAAAAATATCTTCCGTTTCTTCCTGAGTTTCCGGTGCATATTTTTTATTTTTCTTCAGATAGTCATAGTATGTGTTTTTGGAAATCTGGCAAAGCCATACACGCAGGTCACAGTCACCTCTGAAATCATCGATTTTTTTCAGTGCTTTGAAGAATGTTTCCTGCGTCACTTCCTCTGCAATATGGGTATTGTGCGAAAGCGAGAGCAGATAACGGTATACGACAGTAAAATACTGCTCATATACTTCCTGAATATTCAGCATTTGTTTCTCCTCTCTCTACCAGTTTTGTCCCCCTTCACATATATGACGATATATGTATGGGAAACGTTACAAAAAATTTCACAAAAAGAAAAAGGCCTTCCGATTTATGGAACACCTTTTTCTTTTTTTATAAATTCCTGATCCATGTACACGCAAGTTCCATCCATGACTGGCATTCCGACTGAATACATCCACCATCTTCATGACTTGTCTCTTCATTTGCAAGACTGAGCCCATGAACACCTGTCGGGTACAAATGCAGTTCTACCGGCACTTTGTATTTATGCAATGCCTCAAAAAATAACAGTGAATTCTCAACCGGGACACAATCATCCGTGACCGTATGCCAGAGAAAAGTCGGCGGAGTATCCGTTGTTACCTGAAATTCCAGCGACTGCTTTTTTCTTTTTTCAGGATCACTGCTGTCAGCTCCAAGCAATGCCTCAAAAGACCCCGTATGTGCAAATTTTCCGGAGGAAATGACCGGATAACTGAGGATCATGCCGTTCGGTCTCACCATTTCTGTTTCTGTATGTAATACTTCGGAGATAAATTGTTCCTTCCAGAATACACCAAGACTTGCTGCCAGATGGGCACCCGCCGAAAATCCCTGCAGGATAATTTTAGCAGTATCAATATGAAATTCTTCTGCATGTTCTCTTAAATATGCGACAGACTTCGCAAGCTGCAGAAGTGCCAGTGGATATCTCACCGGGGCTACACTGTAACGAAGGATCACTGCATGGTATCCTCTTGCAAGATACTGCATGGCAATTGGTTCTGCCTCCCTGTCAGAGGTCATTGTATAACCGCCACCCGGGCAGATCACGATGACCGGGCGCTTTCGATTCGGACGCATTTCCACCGAATTGTCCAGAATATAGGTATACAAATCCGCAGTTTCCGGATAACCTTCTACTTTAATCTCAACTTTCTTGTAAATCATTCAAACCTCCGTTTTTATAGCACATAATAAACTTTCTCCTCGTGAAAAATCTACAGGCCAAATTTTTCCCGCACTTCGTCAAAATCTCTGATTGGTGGCATCTCTTCCTGTGGAATTCCAATCTGTTTATCCATATACAAAAGTGCATACCATCTATTGAATTTATAGCCACAGTCTTTCAGCTCACCAGCATGCTTATATCCCATTTTTTCATGAAACTGTACACTATTAAAATCAGAATATTCATCTGTCGGCTTTGTAATCAATGAGACAGCATTTACAACGCCCTGCTCTCTCAGGATGTCTTCCATAAGAGTATACATATGTCGTCCTAAACCATTTCGTCGTATATCCTGTTTCAGATAAATTGTCATCTCCACATCCCATCCAAAAGCTGCCCTCGGACGCAGACGGTCTGCATAAGAATAGCCAATAATTTCTCCCTCTTCCTCTGCGATAAGATATGGATAATGAGAAGAAATATGCCGGATTCGTTCCTGAAACTCTTCGACCGATGGAACTTCATATTCAAATGTCACCGCTGTCTTTTTCACATAGTAGCTGTAAATGTCGAGCAATTTCTCTGCATCTTCTACTTTCGCTGTCCGAATTTTGATCTCCATAATATCTCTTTCTCCGTCTGAATTGCAATTTTCCTATCTGACGTCTTTTACTTCTTTTCTAATGCCTTTACTATTTTGCGAAGTAATTTATCAATTTCAATCGGTTTAGCCAGATAATCATCCATTCCTGCTGCAAACGCCGCCTGTCTGTCTTCTTCAAATGCATTTGCGGTCAGCGCTATGATCGGAACCTGAGCTCTTTCATCCGGAAGCTTTCGAATCGCCTTTGTTGCCTGATACCCATTCATCTTCGGCATCTGTATGTCCATCAGTACCACATCATAATACCCGACAGGAGCCTTTTGCAGCATTGCAACTGCAATCGCGCCATCTGCAGCTACTTCCACTTCTGCCTGTACATCCTGAAGAATTGTCCTTGCAATCTCCACATTTAATTCATTATCTTCTACAAGAAGAATTCTTTTGTACTTCAGAGGGTTCTCTGGTAGCCTCTGTTCTGCCTGGTCAATACGCTCTTCTTCCGATACGATTCGACATGGAATCTCAACGATAAAACTGCTGCCTTTTCCAGGTTCACTTTGTATGATCACGCTTCCATCCATCAGATCTACAAAGGATTTTACGATACGCAGTCCAAGACCTGTTCCCATTATACCACTTTCTGAAGAATTTTTCTCGCGTGTAAATGCTTCAAATATGTGTGGGATATATTTCTGGCTGATACCGATTCCCGTATCCGAAACACAAATTCGCAGAATTATGGAATCCTCTCCGACAGCCTCCATTTCCTCGATATCTACGTCTATTTTTCCTCCATCCGGTGTATACTTAATTGCATTACTTACAAGATTCATGATAATCTCCTGAATCTTCAGCGAATCACAATATACATCTGCATGCTGAATTTCTATATTTCGTGCTACATGTAGCTGTTTATTCAGAATTTCTCTGTCAAGAACGATCTCCAACGTATCATTTATTTTCTTCAGATTCCATGGTGCTTCATTCAAAGTTTCCTTACCACTTTCAATACGGGCAATTTCCAGTACATTTCCTATCAATGCAAGCAGGAACTGGCTCGCTCCCTTCAACTTATGCAGATAATTTGTCGTAAGCTCATTGTCTCCCCAGTGCCGCTCCATGAGTTCTGCATATCCTATAATTGCATTCATCGGAGTCCGCAGATCGTGTGACATGGCAAATAAAAAGGATGATTTTGCCCTGTTTCCCTCTTCCGCCTTCTGCAGTGCATTCTTAAGTACTACCATCTCTGATACATCAAGAAATGTGGTGATCACGGCTCTTTCTCCCGATGGAACACGGATTACTTTCGTTGTAGCAAGTGCATGACATTCATTCGGCTCACCTTTTCCGATGATACACTCATAATCAACCATATCATCTACTTTGTGAAGTCTTTTCAACTTCTCTATTACGTCCACATCCGGATAGATTACTTTTTTCAGCATAGTACCGAGTTTGGACTGTGCCTCTTCAATGTTCTCCACTCCATACATCCGCAAAGCCTGTGCATTCATATGAATGATCTTATGCCCGGGAATTGTATATGCAAGGACACCACAACTTTGCATTTCCAGCAGTTCTTTGTAATAATCTTCCTGTTCTATCTTTTCTTTACGAAGTGTATCATTAAGTTCCGCCAGACGACGTTCCGCTTCTTTTTCTTTCTCCAAACGTACCGTCTCTGAAATGTCCTGATGTATTCCCATAATGGAAATACCATCCACTACAGACCTATCTCTTATGCCACTGCAACGTACGAACATCTCTCCAAATGTAGGATGAATATAGCGATATACGATTTCTGATTTTGTCTCTGACAGTTTATCTGAATATTCCAGAAATAACTGCATATCATCCGGATGTACACGTGCCCGATGAAATGTAAATCGCTCTTCCGGTGAGATTTCTCCCTGGATTCCAAGTAATTCATCCATCACCGCATCTGCATAAAATCTCGGTGATTTCCCATCCTCAATTTCTATTCTCCATGCTCCTACTCTGTTGACGCGAAGAATTCTTTCAACATTAATCTTTTTCTGCTGTATCATGGACAGCTCCTCCTCATGCAGCTATTTACTGTGCTTCTTCCATATATTATAACGACAGCGAAATCAGATGAACTTCGCCATCACTCGGAACAGAACATTCATATCCACCGGCTTTGATACATGTGCATTCATGCCTGCATCAAGTGTCTTCTGCCTGTCCTCTTCAAAAGCATTCGCTGTCATGGCTACGATCGGAACAGCAGCTCTGGAATCCCCAAACCTGTTCCGACTACTTTGCTTTCCGTACTTGTATGTTCTCTGGAAAATTCTTCAAAAATATGTGGAAGATAGTCTTCACTCATCCCAATTCCAGTATCTTCAACTACAATCTTATATGCAATATAATTTTCCCTGTCAAACGGAATCTCCCTGATATCTATGGTGATCTTACCACCTGCCGGAGTATATTTCAGTGAATTTCCACTCTCAATTCGGGCTGTCTCCAGCACATAATTGATTAGCGATAACAAAAATTCACTGGAACTTTTGATCTTGCTTTATCGTATCTCTATTTTATGTTAATCCTTCTGCTTTTTCACGCTTTCACATCTGGTCAGGATTTCTCTGAGTTTGCTTTCATCAATCGGCTTCGCAATGTGTCCATTCATTCCGGAAGCCAGGCATTTATGTACACTTTCGGAAGAAACCTGCGCCGTCATGGCATATATACGCACCGTTTCTGCATCCGGTCGCTCCAGTGTCCGTATACGACGGGCTGCTTCTCTGCCGCCCATAACCGGCATCATAATATCCATCAGAATCAGATCATAAGTTCCCGGTGCTGACTCTTCAAACTTGTCAATCGCTTCCTTGCCATTCCATGCCTTATCAACCACAATTCCCAGTTCCTTCAGATAGAACTCTGCAATCTCCATGTTGATCTCATTATCCTCAACCAGAAGAATCTGCTTTCCTTCCAGCTTCTGTTCGCCTGAGCTCTGCTCTTCTTTTTTGGTTTCGATGGCATTTTCATCAACTTTAAACGGAAGGCGGAAAGTAAAAGTACTTCCCTCTCCAAGTTGACTCTCTACTTCTATAGAACCTCCCATTTTATCCAGAAGCGCCTTGACGATCGACATTCCCAGACCGGTTCCTCTGTACAGTGTTCTGGCGTCATTCTTTTCCTGTGTAAAAGGTTTAAACAGCTGTTCTTTTATAAATTCTTCACTCATACCGATTCCGGTATCAACGATTTTAAATTCATACCACACGGTTGTACCGTCACAGGAAAGTTCTTCCGCATATGTATCAATTGTTCCATTTGATTTATTATATTTGATTGCATTGCTCAGAAGATTGACCATGATACGCCGCAGCTGCAGGGAGCTTCCCTTCAAGGCAGTATGCTGAATATTACTTCTGTGCTTGCAATGTGTAATACCGGATTCAACCAGCTGAGCATCCACAAGTGCAGCAACTTCATCCATAAGCTCATTCATATCAAATACATCTTCATGAATCTCAAACATACCAGCTTCCAGTTTGCTCATATCGAGGACATCACTGACTAGCTCCAGCAAATGTCGGGTAGACAGCTGAATCTTATCCAGACTGTCATCAACTTTTTCCCGGTCATCCCTGTTTTTACGGATGATATCTACCATTCCCATGATTCCATTGATCGGCGTACGAATATCATGACTCATGCGATTCATAAATTCCGTCTTGGCTCTGTTTTCAGAATCCGCTTCTTCATAAGCCATCTGCAAACGCGCTTTTTCCTGCTGTTCCTTTTCATGGAAATCTGAAGTATTCTTAAACAGAACAATTCCATGGACTACGGAACTCTCTTTATCTGTATTCGCATCATACACCATATCTCTGGACATCAGAACTGTTTTCTGCAGCCATACCGGCTTATTTTCTTTTCCCATCGTTTCGCAGTATTCTACTGTAACCTGCTTCGCACCTGTAGCAAATCGCTTCAGTAGTTTGAAAGAAGAATCAACGATTCTGTAGTTCTCCAAAGTATCTTCGGTCACATACCGACTCCGTTTATTGCAATAATCGCTATAAGAACATGGTGTCTGTATATCATTTTCAACCTTAAATGCTGCCTCATGATAATAAACATTCTCCAGCTTATCATTCGTCAGATCCACAGTATAGACTGCATTTGCAGTCTGAAGGAGTGCCTCCGCATAATTCTCATTTTCAACAATGGACTGTTTCAGCTGTTCATAATATCGATTCAGTCGAGTCCTTTCATCTGCTGTGTTTTCATTTTTATTCTGGAATGGTTCAAATCCCAGAATGAAATGATGAAGCCTGCCATCTTCGGTATTATTTACAAACAGTGCTGTCATTCGTCCTCGACAAATACTGTCCTCTTTCCTGTACTGATATGGAAGCTCCAGCTTCTCGCCTTTGTCCTTGATCTGTTCTGCAAGATAAGAAATCTGCAATTTCTTTCTCATACTCTTGCGATTCTCATCCGTTCCCAGTTCCTGCACGATCTGCTCAACAGCTCCGGAATAGCTTCCATCCTCGGCCAGGAAAAATCGTGAGCTTGCGCGCAGTACATAATACTGATCCAAAAGCGCATCGCAATAAATGCAGTCCGTAAACTGAAACCCCTTTTCTGTAATTTCTTCCAGAAGACGAATATTCATCCTCTGTTTCTCTGCTGCTTCCTCCATCTTTGCACGGTTTTTATCAATATACATGTTTTTGTCAGCCAAACGGAAGAGTTCTCTCATCGTACTGCCTTCAAAGTCACTTGACAGTGCATAACCGGCTGCATAGCTGATTGGCATTTCCGGATGCTGTCTGGAATATTCTGCAGCCTGGTTGCGGATGTTCTGCAGACATTTCCGAACGCCCTCATGGTCCAGTCCCTTCAGAACCGCAATAAATTCATCACCACCATCACGACCTGCAAAAAATTCTTCCGGTACCGCCTCACGGAGCTGGATTGCAAAAGAGCGAATATACTCATCCCCTTTGTCATGTCCCAGATTGTTGTTGATCGTTCGCAGATTGTTCAGATCAAACACACACATTGCCACCAGCTCATTCACCGGTATCGGCTCCGTCTCATTCAGGATCTCCTCACACTTATTTTTGTTTGGAAGGCCTGTCGCCTCATCCAGATAGACTTTTTTCTGCAAAATCTTATTCTGTGCAGCAAAACGTACCACCTTTATCAGTTCCGTAGCAATGATCAATACCAGTCCCAGAATATCAACCAATACGATTTTTTCCAGATGATCCAGTCCGGTCGCTTTTTTCTGTGAATAGACTTCTGCAAAACCTACTGCCTCATCACAGATCTGGAAAAATTTTTCGCTCTTTTCTATAATTTCTGTATTCTCATAACCCTTCTCGCGAACAAGGAGGATTTCACTTCTCAATTCATCAAAATATTTTTCCAGTTCATCCATCTTAGTCTGGAAATCTTCATCATCCAGACGTACAAAATTCAGTTTCTCACTGCCATTTCGGAGCCCCTCTATGTAAGAAGAAATCGTCTCATACATCTTATCCTGCGGTGCACCGGAGATTTCCAGCTTAACCATCCTCTGTGTACCACCCCGGACAAGTCCCGCATAATTCACAACCCTGGCTGTTCCCTGTATTTTGCCCACCATCGACATGATCACAAGAAACAATACGATTAATATCGTTGTCAGAACCATCATCGCGGCTCTCAAAAAATAAGTCAGTTTCTTATCTTTATCCTTCTTCATTCTGTTTCCATCCCATCAATTGCCCCGAACTGCCGGCAGATCTTATTCTCTTCTTTATTTTGAATTCTGATTTCACACCTGATTCTATTGTAACTGATTCCCTATTTTTCTGCAACATATTCAAAATATGTGGTTCAAGCAACAGCAAGTGCTAAGTATGTGTATTTTATACAATTTTTATGATGTTTCATCTGTTTTTCATTGCTTTTTGCACAACTGCACTTTATAATAAAAATTATCAATTACCACATACATTTATTATGGAGGGAACATTATGAACGAAGAACTTTTTAACGAAGCGGCCAAATCAAATGTCCTGACAAAAAAGCTGATCGACCAGCTTCAGGAAAGCATGACCTACAGCAGTATCTCCTTTATCAACTGGACGATCGAAGTTCTGACTCTGATCAAGAACCGTCTGGAGCGTGGAGACAGAATCACTGATGAAGTATCCGGAG
>OBAI01001161.1_pt1 | contig 21611 bp, 21 predicted proteins | sample 1517461 | NCBI WGS metagenome assembly OBAI01 (sample SAMN04571696, study PRJEB22368) | human gut metagenome | biome: human gut; material: stool | host: Homo sapiens | place: Luxembourg | collected 2012-06-29
CGATGCCCTGGCAGATGCCGTCCACCGCGGAGGCGGCGACGGAGTTCTTGCTGGCGAAGGCCTCGGCACGGCCGAGCACGATGCAGTTGACGACGATCAGCGGAATGAACACGCCGAGGCTCTTGGCGATGTCGGGGAAGAACGCCTGCAGGCACAGGTCAACGATGGTGACAAAGCCTGCGATGACGACGATGTAGCACGCGATACGCACTTCATTGGGGATAATCTTGCGCAGGAGCGAAATAAAGATATTGGAGAGCGTCAGGATAATGAGGACGGAAATGCCCATGCCAACACCGTTGGAGATGCTGGTGGTGATGGCCATGGTGGAGCACATACCGAGGACCTGCACCAGAACGGGGTTTTGATAGATAAGACCGTCTTTGAGCTGTTTCTTAAAATTCATTGATCTCGTCCCCCTTTCTTAAGCCATGGCTTCCGCGGCGGCCAGAGCGGCATTCGCGCCCTTGGTGATGCCCTTGGTGGTCACGGTCGCGCCGGAAACGGCGTCGATGTTGGTCTTGACGACGAGCGAGCCCGCGCCGGACTTGCCGACGAACTGATCGAGCGCGCCGGTGCCGGCGGTGGTCGCCTCATTGGCGATGACCTTGGTGCCGATGCCGCTCGTTTCGGCGGCGTCGACCACGGAGATGCCGGTGATGGCAAGGTCGGAGTCCACGCCGACGATCATTTCGATGTCGCCCTGCGAGCCGCCGGCGACGATCTTGAACGCATAGCCGGCATCCTCGCCGTTCACGACGACGCGGTAGGCCTCGGTGAGCTTGCCGCTCTGCGTCTTGGCGGCGTCGATAGCGGCCTGCGGGATCTCCTCGATGGGCGGGAACTCGCAGTCGGGCGAGCTGACGACCGCCGCGAGAGCGACCTCGGTGTTCGCCTTGTTGATGGCTGCGATCTTGTCCTCGGTGAGCGCGTTGGTCGCGCCGAGCAGCGCCGCGACGACCAGAGAAATGGCGGTCAGCGTGCCGGCGACCTTGAGAATGAATTTACCTTCGATCTTCATTATTTTGCCGCCTCCTTCTTGGCTTTCTTGTCAACGCCGAAGCGGGTGGGCTTGGTGTATTTGTCGATGATCCAGGTGCAGCAGTTCATGATCAGGATGGAGTAGCACACGCCCTCGGGATAGGAGCCGAAGTAGCGGATGAACACCGTGATCAGGCCGCAGCCGAGACCGAAGATGAGCTGGCCCTTCTTGGTGACGGGGGAGGTCACATAGTCGGTCGCCATGAAGAAGGCGCCGAGGAACAGACCGCCGCCGAGCACGTTGTAGAGCATGAAGGTCATGGGGTCGTTGCCGCGCGGGAACAGGAAGGTGACGACCGCGACGGTGGCGATGTAGGCGACCGGAGTCTGCCAGGAGATGACCTTGCGGACGATGAGGTAAACGCCGCCGATGAGCAGCATCAGCGCGGAGACCTCACCGGCAGAGCCGCTGATGAAGCCGATGGCCATATCCTTGATGGGATAGGCGGCGGTCAGCGCCTCCATGTCGCCGGCCTTGAGCAGAGCCATCGGGGTCGCGCCGGTGGCGGCGTCGACCTTGCTCCAGCTGGTCATGGCGGAGGCGTAGCACGCGACGAGCGCGGCACGCGCGGCGAGCGCGGGGTTGAGGAAGTTCTTGCCCAAGCCGCCGTAGAGCTGCTTGACGACGAAGATGGCGAAGAAGTTGCCGACCACGAGCATCCACACGGGAAGCTCCGGCGGGCAGACCATGCTCAGCAGCAGGCCCGTGACGGCAGCGGACAGGTCGCCGATCATCTGGGGCTTGTGCAGCAGCTTGCGGTAGAGCCACTCAAAGAAGATGGCGGAGGCGACGGAAACGACCGCGGAGATCGCCACGCGGACGCCGAAGTGCCACACGCCGAAGAGCAGGGCGGGCATCAGGGCGATGATGACGTCGAGCATCAGCCCGCGCGTATCCTCGCCGTTGCGGATGTGGGGGTTGGAGGAAGCTCTGAGCTTCAGATTCTTATAATCAGTCATTTCTCTTATGCCTCCTTCTTCGCAGCCTCGGCAGCCTTGGCGGCCTCGGCGGCGGCTTTTCTCTTGGCGGCAGCGTCCTTGACCTTCTGCTTGCCGGTCTTGAAGGTCTGCGTCAGGTGCAGACGGCCCGGGCAGATGTAGGCGCAGGCGCCGCATTCCATGCAGTCCATGATGTTGGCGGCCTCCAGCTCCTCGATCATGCCCTTCTGCTCATACATATACATATAAAGGGGCTCGAGATGCACGGGGCAGGCCTCCACGCAGCGGCCGCAGCGGATGCAGGTGGGGTCCTCAACGGTCTTGTCCTCGTCGGCGGCGAAGGCGAGCATCGCGCCGGTGCCCTTGGCGACGGGAATATCGCAGGTGTACTGCGCCATACCCATCATCGGGCCGCCCGCGATGATCTTGAAGGTCTCGGCCTTCAGACCGCCGCAGTAATCAAACAGGCAGGAAACGGGGGTGCCGATGGGGCACTCAACGTTCTTCGGCTCGATCACGCCGGAGCCGGACACGGTGACGACCTTGCTCACAACGGGCATACCGGTCGTGATGGCGCGGAAGATGGCGATGGTCGTGTTGATGTTGAACACGGCGCAGCCGATGGCGCTGGGCAGACCGCCGGGAGGCACCTGCTTGCCGGTGATGGCCTGGCAGAGCTGCTTTTCACCGCCCTGCGGGTAACGGCAGTGCAGAGGCACGACGATGACGGGCGCCTTGGTCTCCGCAATGACCTTGTTGAGCGCGTCGATGCCGTTCTTCTTGTTGTCCTCCACGCCGATGATGGCTTTATCCACGCCGAACATCTTGACGAGATAGCTCGCGCCGCCGATGATCTCCTCGGTGCGCTCGAGCATCGCACGATGGTCGCCGGTGATGTAGGGCTCGCACTCACGGTCGTGACCTGGCCGATGCCGCCGGAGATCTTGACGTGGGTCGGGAACGTCGCGCCGCCCATACCGACGATACCGGCGTTCTTGACGATCTCGATCATCTCCTCCGTGGTCAGAGCGTTCGGGTCGGCCGGAGCCTTGACCTCTTCGCTGACGGTGTTCTGATAATCGTTCTCGATCACGACGGAGGTCATGTTGCCGCCCATGGAATACGGGCGCGGCTCGATCGCGACCACCTTGCCGGAAACGCTGGCATGGATGGGAGCGCCGAGACCCTTGAACTCGCCGATCTTCTGACCGACCTTCACATAGTCACCGACAGACACGATGGGGGTACACGGTGCACCGAAGTGCATCGACATGGGAATGACCACCTGAGCGGGCGGGGGAGAGAGCTGCTCGATGGCCTTCTCATTCGTTGCGGCCTTCATGTCGTTGGGATGAACGCCGCCAAAGAAAGCTTGTGCCATTGTCTTCACCTCATCTTTTACTGCTTGGAGCAATGCGCACACTACTCCATAATCGTTGAGATTATACATCAACTGCAAAGCGTTGTCCAGTCATAACTTTTCGCCAAAACGCACATTTTCCGGCAATTTATCGAAATTTGTTGAATTTTTACGCTTCCTGTATGCGAAGCGGCTTCCGATTTTGCCTCTTCCGCCGAACCATGCTATGTCCCCGCACCGCCGGCTATGCCCGCTTGACGCGCCGGAGAGCGGGTGCTATACTTTTTCTACAAAGAATAAGGAGGACCGTATCATGCCCATCCGTCAGCTCGACCGCGCTGCGATCAGGCGCGAGGCCAGAGAACTGATCCGCACGGCGAGGGTCTCGCCCATCAAATTCACGCTGCTGTTTCTTGCCGTTTCGCTCGCGCTGAGCCTGCTCGACACGGCGCTCACGAGCCTGACCGGCCGCATCGTCGGCGTGGCCTTTGTGTCCGTTTCCTTCGCCAGCATCCTCATCGGCCTCATTACGCAGGTGCTCGACGCGGGCTATAAGTGCTACTGTCTCGGCGTTCACCGCCGCGAGGAGATGCCCTATGAGAGCCTGTTCGACGGCTTCACCTTTGCCGGCAAGGTCATCGCCCTGTACATCGTCGAGGGCTTTTTCGTCGCCCTGTGGTCGATGCTTTTCGTGATCCCCGGAATCATTGCGGTCTACCGCTACTCCTTCGCCATCTGGAACCTCTGCCAGAATCCGGAGCTTGGCGTGATGGAGGCGCTTAACCGCAGCAAGCGGCAGACGATCGGCTACAAGGGCCAGCTGTTCGGTCTGCATCTGAGCTTCATCGGCTGGTACCTCATCGTTTTTGTGATCGTCGGCGTTTACGAGGGCGTTATCCTCGCGCTCATGCCGGACAGCTTCCTCGGCATCATGCTCGGCTCGCTGATCCTCACGGTGCTCACCGGAGTCGTGGACATTTACCTCACGCCCTACTTCGCCCTCTCGGAATGCGGGTTCTACCTGCGCGCCACCGCGCCGGAGGAGCCGCCGCGGCAGGATCGCAGCAGCTACACGCCGGAGTTCTAAAAAATCATTTACAAGCTGTATAAAACCTGCTATACTCTACGAGCTGTAATTGCAATCTGTAGAAATGAGGAAGAAAAACGCGCATGAACGCTGATTTTTCGCGCACCCTGGCCCTGCTGCGGCAGGAGAAAGAGATCTCCCAGCGCAAGGCGGCTGCCGACCTCGGCATCTCGCAGGCGCTTTTGAGCCACTATGAAAACGGCGTCCGCGAGCCGGGCCTCGCCTTTGTGAAGAAGGCGTGCGACTACTATCACGTCTCTGCGGACTATCTGCTCGGCCGCACGCTCGACCGCGACGGCGGCATGATCGACTCCGACGAGCTGTACGACTCGAGCGACGAGAAGGGCACCCTGCGCGGCAGCATCGCCGCTACGCTGCAAAAGAAGCTGCTGGTGAACACCGTCAACCTGCTCTTCGAGCTGCTCGGCAAGACGAATTGCCGTGAGGCCGTCACCGCGGCGGGACAGTATCTCGGCACGGCGATCTATCCGCTCTACCGTGCGCTGCACCGCGCCGCGGGCGGGAAGGATGCCTTCTTCGCGCTCGACGCGGCGGCCTTCTCCGCCGGCGCAAGCGACGCCGCGATGCTGCAAAGCCGCGCGCTCTACCGCCTTGCGCTCGAGCGGCACGCCGCCGGGGACGGCGCGTTTCCCGCGATGGACGCCGAGACGCTGACCGGCAGCTACCCCGGCCTCGCGCAGAGCATGACGCAGGTGCTGCACGCCGCCGACGAGCAGGCTAATAAATGGATCGCGCAGATGCCATCTTCCCATTAACACCATGCAGGAGCAACCGCTATGAACGAAAAAAACATCCGCAACTTCAGCATCATCGCGCATATCGACCATGGCAAATCCACGCTGGCGGACCGCCTGCTGGAAAAGTGCAACGCCGTCTCCGCGCGCGAGATGGAGGATCAGATCCTCGACAATATGGACCTCGAGCGCGAGCGCGGCATCACCATCAAGGCCCGCGCCGTCACCTTCGACTACACCGCGCAGGACGGGCAGGTCTACACGCTCAACCTCATCGACACCCCGGGTCATGTGGACTTCAACTACGAGGTCTCGCGCTCTCTCGCCGCCTGCGAGGGCGCGCTGCTCATCGTGGACGCCTCACAGGGCATCGAGGCGCAGACACTCGCGAATACTTATCTTGCGATGGAGCACGATCTGGAGATCCGCCCCGTCATCAACAAGATCGACCTGCCCGCCGCCGATCCCAAGCGTGTGAAGGAGGAGATCGAGAACATCCTTGCCATCCCCGCCGAGGACGCGCCGGAGATCTCCGCCAAGCTCGGCATCAACATCGACGCGGTGCTTGAGGACATCGTCCACAACCTCCCCGCACCCAAGGGCGACCCGAACGCCCCGCTCAAGGCGCTGATCTTCGACAGCTATTACGACGCCTACCGCGGCGTGATCGTCTATATGCGCCTCAAGGACGGCACCATCAGGCCCGGCATGGAGATCAGGATGATGGCGACCGGCGCGACCTTCAAGGTGCTCGAATGCGGCCTGATGCGCCCGCTGGGGCTTGAGCCGGCGAAGCAGCTTGAGGCTGGTCAGGTCGGCTACTTCACCGCCAGCATCAAGGACGTCCACGAAACGCAGATCGGCGACACCGTGACCGGCGCGGAGAACCCCGCGAGCGAGCCGCTGCCCGGCTACCGCAAGGTGCGCTCGATGGTCTACTGCGGCATCTACACCGAGGACGGCAGCAAGTACCCCGACCTGCGCGATGCGCTGGAAAAGCTCCAGCTCAACGACGCCAGCCTGACCTTCGAGCCGGAAAGCTCCGTCGCCCTCGGCTTCGGCTTCCGCTGCGGCTTCCTCGGAATGCTGCACATGGAAGTCATTCAGGAGCGGCTTGAGCGTGAATTTGACCTCGACCTCGTCACCACGCTGCCGAGCGTCATTTACGAGGTTTACAAGACCGACGGCACGATGGTGCGCGTGGACAATCCGCACAACTACCCCGACCCGAGCGTCATCGAGCACGCGGAGGAGCCCTACGTCAAGGTCACCATCGTTACGCCGCCCGACTATGTCGGCAACATTATGCCGATGTGTCAGGAGCGCCGCGGCGAGTTCAAGGATATGCAGTACCTTGATACCTACCTCGTCGAGCTGCACTACGAAATGCCGCTCAACGAGATCATCTACGATTTCTTCGACGCGCTCAAGGCCAACACCAAGGGCTACGCCTCGCTTGACTACGAGCTCTCCGGCTACCGCCGCAGCGAGCTCGTGAAGGTCGATATGCTGCTCAACGGCGACCAGGTGGACGCGCTGAGCTTCATCGCACATAAGGATAAGGCGTATCCCCGTGCGCGCCGCCTGTGCGAAAAGCTCAAGGACAACATTCCCCGCCAGCTCTTCGAGGTACCGGTGCAGGCCGCCATCGGCGGACGCGTCATTGCGCGCGAGACGGTCAAGGCCATGCGCAAGGACGTGCTCGCCAAGTGCTACGGCGGCGACATCACGCGCAAAAAGAAGCTGCTCGAGAAGCAGAAGGAGGGCAAAAAGAAGATGCGCAATCTCGGCACGGTGCAGGTGCCGACGGAGGCGTTCCTTGCCGTCCTCAAGCTGGACGAGTGATTTTTGCCCTCCTGCGAGCGCAGGCGAGCCGCCGCGGCAGCGGCGTGCGTTGAATGACGGCGGCGGAGCCGCCGAAAGGGCGTAGCCCTTTCGGGCAAAAAGAAGATGCGCAATCTCGGCACGGTGCAGGTGCCGACGGAAGCGTTCCTTGCCGTCCTCAAGCTGGACGAGTGATTTTTGCCCTCCTGCGAGCGCAGGCGAGCCGCCGCGGCAGCGGCGTGCGTTGAATGACGGCGGCGGAGCCGCCGAAAGGGCGTAGCCCTTTCGGGCAAAAAGAAGATGCGCAATCTCGGCACGGTGCAGGTGCCGACGGAAGCGTTCCTTGCCGTCCTCAAGCTGGACGAGTAAATTTTCGGATTGGAGGCTTTTTCATGCTTTTGGATCATTATGTCAGCGCCATGCCCTGCTGGAAGGGCCGCGTAGACAGCGACAGCGATTACGACGCCTTCCGCTGGCACCAGTGGGTGCAGCCGCTCGATCTCAACGACGGCGGTGCGCCGTTCGATGGGGCGCTCGGCTTTGCCTTTGTCGGCTTTTGCAGCGACAAGGGCGTGGCGCGCAACAAGGGCCGCACCGGCACGGCGCTCGCGCCGGACTTCGTGCGCGGCCAGATGTCGAACCTGCCCTGCACCTTTTCGCAGGAGGTCAAGCTCTTCGATGCGGGCGACATCGTCTGCGACGAGATATCCCTCGAGGAGGGCCAGCGTGAGCTGGGCCTCGCGGTCGAGGAGATATTGCGCCGCAGGCTCTTCCCCATCGTGCTCGGCGGCGGTCACGAGACGACCTTCGGCCACTTTCAGGGCCAGCACAATTACCTCAAGGACAAGGGCCGCACGCCGGAGCTCGGCATCGTGAACTTCGACGCGCACTTCGACCTGCGCCCCTACGACATGGGCAATTCCTCCGGCACGATGTTCCGTCAGATGGCGGACGTGTGCAGGGCCGAGGGCACGCCGTACCACTACTTCCCCATCGGCATCCAGCAGCACAGCAACACTGTGAGCCTGTTCAAAAAGGCGCGGGAGCTGGGCGTGGACTATGTGCTCGCCAAGGAGATCCAGGGCAGCAACATGGAGTCCATTTTGGAGCGCATGGACACCTTCCTCTACCGCTGCCGCGACGCCTACATCACCGTCTGCACGGACGTGTTCTCCTCGGCCTTCGCGCCCGGCGTCAGCGCGCCGCAGTCGCTGGGACTCGATCCCGAGGTCGTGCTGCCGCTGCTCAAGCACGTTCTGCGCACGCGCAAGGTCCGTGGCTTCGACATCTGCGAGATCTCCCCGCGCTTCGATCAGGACAACACCACCGCCAACCTCGGCGCGGTCATCATCTTTGCGGTCATCAACACGCTCTGCCGCATGAACGGTCTGGAATACGCCGCCGAATAAGCGTCGGACCCGATGAAAAAAAGAGACGAAAGCACGCGCTCTCGTCTCTTTTCTTATGCCGTTTTCAGAAGAACAGCGGACCCTCGCCGCCGTCGATGTAGCGGTCGCTGCGCGAGCCGACACGCACGAGCTTCAGCGACACGGCGAACAGCGCAAGCACAAAGACAAGGAACACCCATTCGCAGTTAGGGTCCTCCATCGTGGCGATGAAATCATAGGCGCCGTGCAGCAGCGCGGGCATCAGGACCGCCATCGTGCGGCAGCGCTTGGCGTTCACGAGGTCGCCGTCGTTGTCATAGCGCTTGGCGCGGCCGTAGTAGACGCCCATGAACACGCCGAAGCAGGCGTGGCCGGGGACTGCGGTCACGGCGCGCACGAGCGCGGTGCTCAGGCCGTACATGGCGACGTAGCCGAGATTTTCCCACAGGGCGAAGCCGAGCGAGACGAACACGGCGTACACCACGCCGTCGAACTGGCAGTTGAAGGCATCCGAGCACCATGTCCGGCGGCGGAGCAGGATATACTTCGCGCCCTCCTCGGAAAAGGCGACGATGACAAAGTACATGATGACGTTGTAGGGCAGGGAGTTTTCCGCATAGACGCTCCCGAGCAGGGCCGAGCCGAGCTCCTCGAGCACCATCGCGATGACCGTGGCGAACACGCCACGCAGGATCAGCGAGAGTAGCAGCCCCGACGGCTCCGGCTCCAGACGGTCGGCGCGATAGACCCTGATGAGCAGAAAGACCGCCGGCACGACCGCCGCGGCGATCAGAATGGGATTCATGTAAAGAAGAAACATACGGCACCTCTTGGGCATTGATCTGCAAGCATAATACGCTGTTTTTCGCCGTTTGGCAACGGCCGCACGAAAAATTTTCAGCGCGGCTTGCCGCGCCGCGGCAAAACGGATATAATAGGAGCAAGATTTTCCCGACCAAAGGAGGCCGACTATGCCGCAGCTTTTGTTTGTGGATGCCTGTGTGCGGGGCGCGGAGTCCCGCTCCCGTATGCTCGCCGAACGCTTTTTATCGTCCTACGCCGCTGCGAATCCGGACGCAGCGATCCTTCGCCGCGACCTCATGCGCGACCGTCTCGAGCCGCAGTACCCCGAGGTGCTGGCCTGCCGCGACGCGCTCGCCGCAGCGGGGAAGCTCGACGATCCGCTGTTCGCCGACGCATGGCAGTTTGCCCGCGCGGACCGCATCGTGCTCGCTGCGCCGTTCTGGGAATTATCCTTCCCCGCCATTCTGAAAATTTACCTTGAGCGCGTTTCTATGCGCGACATCACCTTCGGCTACGAGGAAAGCGGGCTTGTCGGCCGCTGCCGCGCGGAAAAGCTGCTGCTCGTCACCACGCGCGGCGGGGATTACTCCCTGCCGGAAACGGAATGGATGGAGATGGGCGCGCGCCAGCTCAAGGCGCTGTGCGCCATGTTCGGCATCCCAAAATTTGAGCTGCTCTGCGCCGAGGGGCTGGACGACGAGCGCGTGGACGCGCACTCACGGATGGACGAGGCCCTTGCCCGCGCCGACGCGCTGGGAAAGACCTTTTGACGCGAAAGAGGAGAAGGCTGCGGCCATCTCCTCTCCCCTGTTACAGCTCCAGCGAAAGCTGCTCGCGCTCAAGCCCGCTCGGGTCGATGCCGAACTCGCTCGGCAGAAAGCGCGGGCAGACGTTTTCCGATGTGCAGATGACCGACGCGGCCAGCCGCGTGCCGATCTCGCAGGCCTCCGCCATCGTCTTGCCGTAGGTCAGGCCGATGGTCACGCCCGCGAAGAAGGCATCGCCCGCGCCGGTGGTGTCCTTCACGTCCACCTTCTTGGCGGGGCACCAGCCCTCCTCACCGTCGTTCGTGGCATACACCGCGCCCTGCGCGCCCATCGTCACCACCATGCGCGGGATCTGTGCGCTGCGGATGCGCGCGGCGAGGAGCCTCTGCATCTCCTCCGGCGTCTTGTCGTCGTAATCCTCGGAGAAAAGGATGCCCGCCTCCTGCTGGTTGCAGACGAAGCAATGCGTTGAGCGGAAGAAGTCGCGCCGCTCTACCGCGATGCTCATGTTCGACACCACCGCGTACACCGGCTTGTGATATTTCTCGGCAAGGGCAAAGACCTTCTTCACGATCTCCTTATCCATGTCGATCTCAAAGGCGATGCTGTCGGCGCGGGAAATGATCTCGTCGCCCTGCTCCTCTAAAATGCTCAGGATCGGACGGAGGTCGGGCCGCTTGGAGATGGCCGCCACCACGTCGCCGCCGTTGTCGAAGATAGCGAGCCAGGTGCCCATGCCGTCCTTCGTTACGCGGATGTAGTCCGTGTTGACCTTATGCGCCTTGAGCTTGCGCACCACATCCGCGCCTGCGCCGGTGTCGTCCACCAGACCGATGAAGGTCGGCTGCAGCTCGACGTTGGCAATGTCCTCCACAATGTTGCGGCTCACGCCGCCGTGCATCTGCTCCACCCGGCCGGCGTTGCGCCCGCCGGGAATGTAAACGTCCGAGGGATAGCCCTTGATGTCCACAAAGACCGCGCCCAAAACGACAATACCCATTTCTCTTCTCTCCGTTTCGTTGGTTTCTGCTTCCATGATAACACACTTTCCACGGACTGCAAGCCCCTATCCTTTTTCCGCGCGTGCGGCGCGGCGATACTCCGTCGGCAGCGCGCCGTAGGCCTTGCGGAATTCGGCGGAGAACTTGCTCGCGCTCTCGTAGCCGATGGCAGCGGCGATCTCCGCCATGCTCGCGTCCGTTTCGTGCAGCAGCTCTGCCGCGCGCTCCATGCGGTGCTCGCGGATGTGCGCGGCGATGGACTGCCCGTAAACGGTCTTGAAGACCTCCTTCATCGTGGAGGGGTTCATCAGGAAGCGGCGCGAGAGCTCGTCGATGGTGATGCGGCTGGAGAGGTCTGCGGTCAGCGCCTCGTGGACGCGGCGGATGGTCTCAAGCTGCTCGGCGCTGCACCCGTGCGCGCCCTCGAGCGCGTGCGCGTCGAGCGGCGGCAGGTGCGGGGCGGAGGCGACGTCCTCGCCTTCCTCGGGGCAGGCGATCTCCACGGTGCGCTCGATCATACGGTGCAGCAGCTGCGCCTGCTCGCTCTTCGCAGCCTTGTAGTAGACCTCCTTGCCGTCGCGGCGGCTGACGATCAGTCCGCTCTCACGCAGCTGGCGCAGGTGATGCGAGAGCGCGGGCGGGCTCATGCCCATCATGGCCGCGAGGTTGACCACGCACTCCTCGCAGTGGCACAAAAGCCAGAAGAGCCGCACGCGGTTTGCGTCGGAGAGCTGGCGAAAGACCAGCGCGACGGTTTGAAAATACTCGGTCCTGCGGAGGTACTCCTCCAATTCATGCAGATGCGAGGCGTCCTCGTGCCGATGGGGAAGCTCAAACGGTTCCATATTTCCGCTCCTTTTCCGGTAGTCCTGTGTGTCGATTCTCCCGTTTGGCAGGACTTTTCGCCCGTTCGGCAGAGAACGCGGCGAAGTCCTTGACTTTTTCGGGTATCTTCAGTATAGTACAGCCATAAGAATTAAACAAGTGCTTAATTGTTTAAGCGACAAAAAGAAAGGGGCATTTTAGGATGAAAAAGACCTATCCGATCGAAGTGGACTGCGCCAACTGCGCGAACCTGATGGAGGATGCCGCGAAGAAGACCGAGGGCGTCGCGGACGCGGTGGTCAACTTCATGACGCAGAAGATGACGGTGGAATTTGCCGACGGTCAGGACCCCAAGACCGTGATGAAGGCCGTTTTGAAGAACTGTAAAAAGGTCGAGGACGACTGCGAGATCTACCTGTAAATCACACCGCCCCGGGGACAGACCTCGGGGCGGACTTCTACGGAGGACTTTCCCATGACGAAGAAACAGAAAAAGATGCTCTATCGCATCTTGGCCGCGGCGGTGCTGTTCCTCGCGGCGAAATTGATTCCCCTGCCGGCGCTCGTCTCCGCCGCGCTCTATTTTGCGGCCTACCTGACGGTCGGCTGCGACATCCTGCGCAAGGCGTGGAAGGGCATCTGCAACCGGCAGGTGTTCGACGAAAATTTTCTCATGGCGGTCGCGACCGTCGGTGCCATCGCGCTGGCACTCTATGAAAGGAGCGGCGACTATTCCGAGGCGGTCGCCGTCATGCTCTTTTATCAGATCGGCGAGCTGTTCCAGAGCTACGCGGTCGGAAAGTCCCGCCGCAGCATCACCGCGCTCATGGACATCCGCCCCGACTACGCAAACATCGAGCGCGACGGTAAGCTCGAGCAGGTCGACCCCGACGACGTCGCCGTCGGCACGGTCATCACCGTCCAGCCGGGCGAAAAGGTGCCCATCGACGGCGTGGTCGAGGACGGCGTCTCCACGCTCAACACCGCCGCGCTGACCGGCGAGAGCCTGCCGCGCGATGTGAGCGCAGGCGACGAGATCATCAGTGGCTGCATCAACATGACGGGCGTTCTGAAAGTCTGCACAACGAAGGCGTTCGGCGAATCCACGGTTTCCAAAATTCTGGAGCTGATGGAAAATTCCAGCGGCCACAAGTCCCGCTCCGAGAGCTTCATTTCCCGCTTTGCCAAGGTCTACACCCCCGCCGTGTGCTACAGCGCGCTCGCGCTCGCCATTCTGCCGCCGCTGGCGCTGACCGTCTCCGGCGCGGACGCGGACTGGGGCACCTGGGTCTACCGTGCGCTGACCTTCCTCGTCATCTCCTGCCCCTGCGCGCTCGTCATCAGTATCCCGCTCAGCTTCTTCGCCGGTCTCGGCGGCGCGGGCAAGGAGGGCGTGCTCATCAAGGGCTCCAACTACCTCGAGGCCCTCTCCCGGACCAAGACCGTCGTATTCGACAAGACCGGCACGCTCACGCAGGGCGTGTTTGAGGTCAGCGCCGTGCATCACAGCCCGATGGCGCAGGAAAAGCTGCTCGAATACGCGGCGCTTGCCGAGTGCGCGTCCTCGCACCCCATCAGCAAGAGCCTGCAAAAGGCTGCCGGCGGTGCGCTGGACCGCTCCCGCGTCACGGACATTCAGGAGCACAGCGGCCGCGGCGTGACCGCGGTGGTGGACGGCGTGACCGTCGCCGCCGGAAACGGCAAGCTCATGGAGGAGCTGGGCCACAGCGTCGGCACCATCGTCCATATCGCGGTGAACGGCGAGTACGCGGGCCACATCGTTATCTCCGATGTGGAAAAGCCCCATTCCCGCGACGCCATCGCCGCGCTCAAGGCGGCGGGCGTCACCAAGACCGTCATGCTCACCGGTGACATTCAGAAGGTCGCGGACTATGTGGCGCGTGACCTCGGGGTGGATGAGGTCCGCGCGGAGCTGCTGCCCGCCGATAAGGTCGCGCGGGTCGAGGAACTGCTCAAGGCCGAGCCGGAGGGCGCGAAGCTCGCCTTCGTCGGCGACGGCATCAACGACGCGCCCGTGCTCTCCCGCGCGGACATCGGTATCGCCATGGGCGCAATGGGCAGCGACGCGGCTATTGAGGCCGCCGATGTGGTGCTGATGGACGACGATCCGATGAAGATCGCCAAGGCCATCAAGATCTCCCGCAAGTGCATCCGCATCGTGCATGAGAACATCGTCTTTTCCCTCGGCGTGAAGCTGCTGTGCCTGCTGCTCGTCGCCCTCGGCTTCGCCAATATGTGGATGGGCATTTTCGCCGACGTTGGCGTGATGGTCCTCGCGGTGCTCAACGCCATCCGCGCCCTGCGCGTGCACGATCTGTGAAAAACAGTCCCCAAATAAAAAGCCAAACGCTCCGACCTTCGTCGGGGCGTTTGATTTTTACACTTCATTTCGCCCGCGCGTGGCGCATGGCGCGGAACAGCAGCGCGGCGACGAAGCCAGTCAGCGCGCCGGCGAACACCGACACGACCAGCAGGAACGGCAGATAGGCCAGCGGCGCGGCCGAGCCGAGCGTGAGCATCGCGGCGGCGACCTGTCCGCAGTTGTGCGCCGCCGCGCCGCCGACGGACACGCCGTAGACCGAGAGCCGCGGCAGAGCGTGCAGCGCGATCATCACCAGCATGGCAGCAAGTCCCCCGAGCAGCGAGAAAAGGAGCGCCGAGGCATTGCCCGCAAAGAGCGAGCCGAGCAGACAGCGCACCACGAGGATGGCGAGCGCGCTCGATGCGCCGAGGGCATAGAGCGCGTAGACCGTCACGATGTTCGCAAGCCCGAGCTTTACGCCGGGCAGCGGCAGCAGCGGAGGGAAAAAGGACTCCAGATAGGAGAGCGCGAGCGCCAGCGCGGCAAGCACGGCGCAGGTCGTGATAGCTTTCGTTGAGAACCTCATACCGCCCCTCCTAACCCGTCACGAGGTCGTAGCCGTCGGCGGCGCCGACCAGCTCCACCACGATGCGCGCGGGCAGGCACACGATGCTCTGCCCCGCGCGGGAGACCGCGCCGGAGTGGACGCAGTCCTGCCCCGGGCAGTCGCTCTGCGTGACCGACACCGCGCCGCCCGCCGCCGTGACCGTCAGCGTATAGCCGTTATTTGCATAGGTATGCGTGCCGAACTGCGCGAGCGGGAGCCGGTCGAGCTCCTGTCCGTCGGCGGAGACCACGACCGTCAGCGCACCGCTCTGCGGCGCGCGGGCGGCGAGAAACGGCCTGACCGCCAGCGCCGCGGCGAGCGCCAGCACGACGAGCACCACGAGCGCGTCATAGCGGTTGGGGCGCAGCTCAGGCGATGATGGCTTCGTAGACATAGGTCCCCTCCTCGCTCGGCTCAAAGCGTTCCGCCAGTCCCGCAGTATAGCGCACATGGCCGTCATCGGTCACAAGGATCAGCTCGATGCGCAGATTTTTCTCCGCCGCGAGCGTATCGCGCAGCGCAAGGCTTCCCGCCTCGCCGAGCACAAAGCAGGCGGTGGAGAGTGCGTCGGCCCACGCGCCGTCGCCGCACACGACCGTCACGCTTACCAGCCCGCTCTCGGCAGGCTTCCCGGTCTTGGGGTCGATGATGTGGTGGTAGCGCACGCCGTTTTCCTCAAAGCCGCGCTCATAGATGCCGGAGGTCACCACGAAGGTGTCCGCCGCCGTCAGCACGCCGAGAAATTTCGACGGGTCGGCGGGGTCCTTGACCGCGACGCGCCAGTCGCTGCCGTCCGGCTTCGCGCCGAGCAGCCCGACGTCGCCGCCGAGGTCGATGACCGCGCTCGTTACGCCGAACTCCGCGAGGACGGTGCGTACCGCATCGCCCGCATAGCCCTTGGCGATGCCGCCGAGGTCGAGCTGCGCACCGTCCGAGAGGGCGATCGTATTGCCGTCCACCGACAGCTTTTCCAAACCGACGTGCGCGAGCAGCGCGGACAGCTCCTCGTCCGACGGCACGCGCGGCGCATCGCCGGTGAAGTCCCATGCGTCCATCACGGGCGCGACGGTGGGATCGAACGCCCCGCCGCTCAGTGCACCGATGGTCTGCGCAATGTCCGTGAGTTGGGCAAGCTCCGCGTCCTCGACCGTGCCGTCGCGGTTGAGCGCGCTTACCGTGCTTGTCTCGTCGTGGCGGTCGAGCTTCGCGTCGAGCGTGCGCAGCGTTTCCTCCGCCGCGTCGAGCGCGGCGGAGGCGTTTTCGCCGTAGGCGGTCAGATTCATCACCGTGTCCATCGTGTAGACCGTGCGTGTCTCGCCCATTTCCTGCCGCGTTCTCCCGCCGCAGGCGGTGAGGGACAGCGTGAGCGCCACAGTCAGAACGGCTGTCAACATACGTTTTGTCATAGCTTCCTCCGAAAAAATGAAGCGTTCGTTAGTGTGCCCGCAGCACGCGCCCCCGTGTCTCGCCGGTAAACTGCCCGTCCATGATCTCCGGTACGCCCGCGACGAACACGGCGTCCATGCCCGAGGCAAGCTGCCGCGGAGCGGTGTAGGCGCCGTTCTCCCGAATATTTTCCGGCGAGAACAGGCACAGGTCGGCGTCCGCGCCGACGGCGATGCGTCCCTTGCGGGAAAGACCGAGCCGGTCGGCGGACTGCATCGTGAGCTTGTGCACAGCCTGCGGCAGCGTGAGGATGCCGCGCTCGCGGACATAGTGCGCGAGAAAGCGCGCCGCGCTGCCGTACACGCGCGGGTGGCACAGCCCCTCGACGGGATAGGTCGCGTCGGAAATGGGCACGGAGAACGGCGCGCGCAGGATGGCCTCGATGTCCTCCTCCGCGGCGATGAAGTCGATCATGCCCGCCTCGCAGCGCTCGGCGGCGAGCAGGTCGAAGAGCGCGTCATAGGGGTCCTTGCCGAGCATGTCCGCGATCTCCGCGAGAGACTTGCCCTCAAACGGCTTATACTCCTCTGTGTGCAGCGAGATCGGAACGACGTTCTCAAAGCCGACGAGGTGCGTGATGTTTTCAAAGTCGCTGCCCGTCTCCATGCGCCCGCGCATGGCGGCGCGGGAGCCCGGATCGCGCAGCGCGGCGGTCAGCGCATCCAGCCCGCCCTTTTGAAATTCCGGCGGCAGAACGTGAATGAGCTGCGTCGAGCCGGCGGAATAGGGATACACGTCGCAGGCGACGTCCAGCCCTTCCGCGCGGGCGTTTTCAAGGAGCCGCAGCATCTCCGGCACGGCGCGGCCCCAATTCCTCCGCCCGATGCCCTTGAGGTGCGAGATCTCCACGGGGCAGCGCAGCTCCCGCACGACGGTCAGCATCTCGCGCAGCGCGTCCACCACGCCGTCGCCCTCCTGCCGCATATGAACGGTGATGGGGAGTCTCCCGCCGCGCAGCGGCTCAAGCGCGCGGATCAGCCCCTCGGTCGAGTAAAAGCACTCGGGCGCGTAGCCGAGACCCAGCGACACGCCCACCGCGCCGTCGGCGAGTGAGCGCTCCACAAGGCGGTGCAGCTCCCTGTACTGTCCGTCCGTCAGCGGCGCGTCGTCAAAGCCCGCGACGAGGGCGCGGAGCGTCCCCATGCCCGCGAGCATGGCGTTGTTCACCAGCTGCGGCGTCCGCTCCGCTGCGGCAAAATAGTCCGCAAGGGACGCGAAGCACAGCTCGTCCCCAAACGCGCCGGTGATGGGCGCGAGATACGAGCGCACGGCGGGAGCGTGCGCCCCCGCGAGCGGCGCGAGCGACATTCCGCAGTTGCCGCCGACGAGCGTGGTCAGACCCTGCGCCAGCTCGGCACGTCCAAAATTGGGGCGGAACAGCGCCGCGTCGGTGTGGCGGTGGATGTCCAGAAAGCCGGGCGTCAGCGTGCGGCCTTGCGCGTCAAGAACGTGCGCGGCATCGACGTCGGTCAGACGACCGACCGCGGCAATGGTTCCGTCCTTGATGCCAACGTCGGCGGGAAAAGCGTCCGCGCCGGTGCCGTCGAGCACCTGCGCGCCGCGAATGAGCCAGTCCAGCATGGTCTTACGCCTCCGGCTCCATGACGCCGCGCTCCGTGACGTAGAGCGTGCAGCGGCGGTCATGCTCCTCGGTGGGAACGGCCTCGCTCATCAGCCGCTCGCGGCAGATGAGGCAGGTCGGGCAGGCGAGCTGCGGCAGCAGACGGTCATAGTAGCCGCCGCCCTGTCCGAGCCGGCGGCCTCTGCGGTCGAACGACAGGCAGGGCACCACGGCAAAGTCGATGTCGGCGGGCGTGACGAGCGCACAGTCCGCCTTCGGCTCTAAAATGCCGTACATCCCCGGCACGAGCTCGTCCATCGACGTGACCACGCACAGGTCGAGCGCGTGGCCCTCGGCGCAGCGGGGCAGGACGAGCGTCTTGCCCGCGGCGAGCGTTTCGGTCAGCAGAAGCAAGGTGTCGATCTCATGGACGGTGCCGGCAAAGGCGAACACGGTCCCCGCGGCCCGGTATTCCTCCAGCGCGAGGACGCAGCGGCAGATGGCCTCCGAGCTTTCGGCCTTGTAGGCGGGGTCGAGCGTGCGCTCGGTCTGGCGGATATAGGTGCGCAGAGCTTTCTTTTCTTCGATGACGGACATGGGGTATCCCTCCGGTCAGATAAAATTTCATCCCCCTTATGGTAGCAGAAAGCGGCGGAAATAGCAAGGCGGCGAAGAAAGGAAATCCTTCCGGCGCAAACGGTTTGCAAAAGAAATTGACAGCGAAAATTTTGTTTGTTATCCTAACGTTGAGATCACGGCGCACCGCGCCGGCATGAGGAGGAAACCATCATGGCGATGTTACTCAAGGGGGCCGACGCCGCCAGGGCGTTGACCGAACAGCTGCACGAGCAGGCGGAGGAGCTGAAGAAAAACGGCACAGAGCCCTGCCTTGCCATTCTGCGCGTGGGCGCGCGCGAGGACGATCTGTCCTATGAGCGCGGCGCGCTCAAGCGCTGCGAGAAGGTCGGCATTACGGTCCGTCAGGTCGTGCTGCCCGAGGACGCGGGCCAGCAGGAGCTGATGGACAACATCCGTTCGCTCAACGAGGACGAGCGCGTTCACGGCGTTCTGATGTTCCGCCCGCTGCCCAAGCACCTCGACGACGAGGCCGCCCGCCGCACCCTCGACCCGAGAAAGGATATGGACGGCATCACCGATGGCTCGCTCGCCGCGGTCTACGCCGGCACCGACGGCGGCTATCCGCCCTGCACCGCCGCGGCCTGCGTGGCGCTGCTCAAGCATTATAACGTGCCCATCAAGGGCAGCCTTGTCATCGGCAAGCCGGTCTCTCTGCTGCTGCTCGCCGAGCACGCGACTGTGACCATCTGCCACAGCCGCAGCGAAAATCTGCCCGCCATCTGCCGCGAGGCGGATATCCTCGTCGTCGCCGCCGGTAAGGCCGGCATGGTCGGCGCGGAGAGCGTCCGCGCGGGCCAGATCGTGCTGGACGTGGGCATCCACGTCGGTGCGGACGGCAATCTCTGCGGCGATACCCGCTTCGCCGAGGTGGAGCCGATCGTGGAGGCCATCACGCCCGTGCCAGGCGGCGTCGGCGCGGTGACGACGGCCATCCTCGCGAGCCACGTCATCGAGGCGGCGAGGAGAAGCTGAGCAAAACCGAAGGATCGTCCAAAAACGGCGGCGCTTTCTGCGCCGCCGTTTTTCATTGCGCTCGATCGGTGATATACTGCCTCCATTCAAAAAGGAGGGCGAACGAATATGCGAAAATCCATCAAACGAAATCTTGCCTACGACGATCAAAAGGACCTTTACTACGTCACGATGCACTACGGGATGCGGCCCGACGGCTCGCGCGACCGCTGCGTGCGCACATTCCGCTGCCTCGACGACGCCGAGAGCACCCTGACGGAATTTCTGCGTCTGCGCGCGCTCAAGCGCACGCGCCACGGCGGCGAGGTCATTCTCGCCGACTGGCTGGAGGTCTGGCTGCGGGATTTTATCTGCCCGAACCGCGAAAAGACCACCGTCCACGGCTACGAGAACATCATCCGACTCCACCTTGTGCCCGCGCTGGGCGAGGTGAAGCTGCCGGAGCTGCAGCCGGCGCAGCTGCAGCGGTACTACGCGGAGCTGCTGGAAAAGGGACTCTCCCACAACACCGTGCGCAAGCACCATGTGCTGCTGCACACGGCGCTGGAGGCCGCCGTCCGGCAGGGACTGCTGCGGGAAAACGTGACGCGCTATGTCACACCGCCGGCCAAGGTGCTGCCAAGCCACCGCTACTACGATCCCGCGCAGCTGCGCGAGCTGTTTTGCCGCTGCGCAGGCACGGAGATCGAGCCCGCCGTCAAGCTGGCGGGCTATCTGGGGCTGCGGCGCAGCGAGATCTGCGGACTCAAATGGCGCTGTGTGGATCTGGACGCGAAGATCGTCACCGTCCGCGAGGTGCGAACCTCCGTGGGCGGAACGTTCATCGAGAAAAAGCCTAAGTCCTATTCCTCCGTGCGGCGGCTGTGCTACGATGGGGTGAGCGATCTGGAGAAGCTGCTCACGCGGCTGCACGACGAATGGGAGCGCGGGCAGCGCGAGCGGGGCACAGGCTTCAATCCCGAGGGCTATGTGGCTGTCACGGAGCAGGGAAAGCCGTGGGACCCGAACGGCCTCGGGCGTCGCGTCGCGGCCTTCGTTGAGGAGAACGCCCTGCCGTCCATCTCGCTCCACGGCCTGCGCCACAGCTTTGCGAGCGTCGCCAACAGCCGCAGCGTGCCGATGTTCACCATCTCCAAGGCGCTCGGCCACAGCTCGACGAGCATCACGAGCGAGGTCTACACGCACCTTTTCGACGAGACGGTGCAGGATGTGGTAAACGTGGTGGCAAAGGCCATCGGGACGCGCGCTTAGAGAAGCGTCTCGATATCAAAGAGCGAGGCGAGCACCGCCCAGTTCTGAGGAAAGGGACGTGCAAGATTCCAGTACCCCACGCCCTGCAAATGGTATTCGTCCGCGAGGTGGAGCTTGGCTTCGATGCTGCGCGCATCCTCGAACCAGACGGCGTGCTCGCGCCCGCCGCGGTCGGTGTAGTGGTAATAGGGGGCCTGCGCGGCCGCGTCGTATTGAATGGCAATGTCGTGGCGCAGAGCGCGCTCGACCGCCTGCACCGGCGAGAGAGATTCCGCCCGCGTCTCGCCGGATACGAAGGGCAGGGGCCAGTCGTAGCCGTAGAGCGGGATGCCCATGAAGATCTTCTCCGGCGCAACGGCGGTCAGGGCATAGTCCAGCACGGCGCGCACCTGCCCCAGCGGCGCGACCGCCATCGGGGGGCCGTAGGCGTAGCCCCACTCATAGGTCATCAGGAACACCGCGTTGGCTGCCGCGCCGAGGAGCGTGTAGTCGTGCGCCTCGTAGAGCAGCCCCCGCTGCGCGGCGCTCGTTTTCGGCGCGAGCGCGACGATGACCGGACAGCCGAGCGGATTGAGCGCTTCGCGCAGCCGCGTGATGAAGGCGGCGTAGGCCTCGCGCTGCTCGGGCAGCACATATTCAAAATCCACGTCCAGTCCGAAGTAATGCCGGGCCTGCACGGTCTCGAGGATGCTCTGCATCAGAGCGTCCTGCGCGTCCGCTTCCTCCAAGATGAGCGTGGAGCGGGCGTTGTCGAAGCGGCCCTCCTCCGTGAGCGTGGAGAGGTGCATGAGCGCGGCCGTGCGGTACTGTCCGGCGGCGGCGAGCAGCCATTCGTCCGCGAGCGGCAGCAGCGTGCCGTCGGCGTTGATGCCGTAGGTAAAGGGCGTGAGGTAGGTGAGATAGGGCAGCGCGGCGTCGAGCAAGCCGCCGCGGATAAAGGGGTAGCTGTAGGCGTTGACGGCGAGTGTGCGCAGGGGTGCGTCGTCGTAGGCTATGACGAGCGTCTGCCCGGGGTAGAGGG
>OBAI01001175.1_pt1 | contig 21396 bp, 18 predicted proteins | sample 1517461 | NCBI WGS metagenome assembly OBAI01 (sample SAMN04571696, study PRJEB22368) | human gut metagenome | biome: human gut; material: stool | host: Homo sapiens | place: Luxembourg | collected 2012-06-29
TAATGACATATCTTATATCAGTTTTTTCTGTTTACACAAAACTTGAAACGCTCTCCTCTTTTGTGCGTATATTAAATCATTTTTTCCAGAGATTCTCTGATTGCAAGGATGAAATCACGGCTGTTCAGTACAGTCGGATTCTCAATTGTTGTGATCAGTGCAAGGTCTTTGGTCATCTTGCCACTTTCAATTGTAGAAAGAGTTGCTTTTTCCAGTTTATCTGCAAACTCTTCCAGTTTCTGATTGCCATCCAGTTCTCCACGTTTACGAAGAGCTCCTGTCCATGCAAAGATTGTTGCTACAGAGTTTGTAGATGTCTCTTTTCCTTCCAGATGGCGATAATAATGTCTCTGTACCGTTCCATGAGCAGCTTCGTACTCATAATAGCCCTGTGGAGAAACAAGTACAGAGGTCATCATTGCAAGAGAACCAAACGCGGAAGAAACCATATCACTCATAACATCTCCGTCATAGTTCTTGCATGCCCAGATAAACCCGCCTTCTGCTTTCATAACACGCGCTACAATATCATCGATCAGGCTATAGAAATAAGTAAGTCCTGCTTCTTCGAACTTATCCTTAAATTCTGTATCAAATACAGTCTGGAATACTTCTTTGAATTTTGCATCATAAGTCTTTGAAATTGTATCTTTCGCGCCAAACCATACATCCTGTTTTGTATCCAGTGCATAGTTGAAACAGCTTCTCGCAAAGCTTTCGATGGATGCTGTCATATTATGCATACCCATCGCAACACCAGGTGCCTTAAATTCCTGTACAAGGGAGCGTTTCTCTTCGCCGTCTTCAGAAGTATAAACAAGCTCAACCTTACCTGGTTTGTCAATGTACATCTCTGTATTCTTGTAAATATCTCCATATGCATGACGCGCAAGTGTGATCGGTTTCTTCCAGTTGCGTACACATGGCTCAATTCCCTTTACAACGATCGGTGCACGGAATACTGTTCCATCAAGGATTGCACGAATCGTACCATTCGGGCTCTTGTACATCTTCTTGAGATCATATTCGTCCATACGTGCATGATTTGGTGTGATCGTCGCACATTTTACTGCAACACCATATTTCTTAGTTGCTTCGGCGGCATCAATCGTAACCTGATCATCTGTTTCATTACGATAAGTCAGTCCAAGATCATAATACTCTGTGCTCAAATCAATAAACGGAAGAAGAAGTTCATCTTTGATCATTTTCCAGAGGATTCTGGTCATCTCATCTCCGTCCATCTCTACCAACGGTGTCGTCATTTGAATTTTTTCCATAATACGTCTCCCTTGTCTGATATCTGATTTTCTGTCACTGGTCATTCTCTTTATAATTATCTGTAAACAATGACCAATTTTCTACTATTCTATCCGAAAAAAGGATTTCCGTCAATACTTTCGGCCTTTACTATGATAAAATCATGCATTTTTGTTTATACAATAATGTGGTTTTCTTATAGAGCCATAAATTTCCGGCAGTTGAACTTTCCCCATCCCTGCTGGTTTCTCGGCAGTCCCATATCATCGCAGCTGTCTCGCAGCATCATTTTAATCTCTACATTAGATAGCAGTGGGTCTTTTTCCAGTGCCAGCGCAATCGCACCGGACACCAGCGGTGTTGACATGGACGTTCCGCTTTTCATGCTGTACAGGTTTCCAGCTCCCGGGGTACACGCCATGATCTGCCGTCCCGGTGCCACCAGATCCGGCTTGCATACACATTCAAACGTCGGTCCCCGTCCAGATACCGCCTGCTTTCCCGAGAGCATATCACTGGATCCCACCGTAATGATCTTTTTGCTGCATCCAGGTGCCGTCACGCTCCCCGGCTTTGGTCCCTGATTTCCTGCCGCCGCGACCACAACCAGCCCTTCATCCCATAATCTCTCCACCCCCTGCACCAGTACATCCTGATCGTTTCGTGTGCGATAAGTCGTTCCCACAGAAATATTAACAATTCGAATCCTGTATCGTTCCCTGTTCTGTAAAATCCAGCGAAAAGCCTGCAGGACATCTTCTTTATTTCCATTTCCAAACCGATCAAGTACTTTCAGCGCTGCTATCCTGCTGCCTGGTGCCATCCCCTTATATTTTCCCATAGAGGCTCTGCCACTCCCGGCCAGAATTCCGGCTACACAGGTTCCATGTCCATTGTCGTCATATGGAACTTTTTTATGTGCAATAAAATCCGCAAAAACACAGATTCTGCTGTCAAAATCTATATGCGGATAGATTCCCGTGTCAAGAATTGCCACTCCGATTCCCTTTCCTGTATAAAATGACTCGTTCATGCATATACTCCAGATAAAGGTTTCTATATTAATATATTCCAGTTTCAGTGAAAGGGGGTGCGGAATTTGATCATTGTAGCACTTATTGTGTTTTTCTGCCTGCAGGCATTTGTACTCTTCTGCTGCCTCGCCGCCGGAAACGACCCCGGATCACAGGAAATATCCGACCAGGAACAGATGGAATATATCCAGATGTGGATGAAAGATAAAAAGCGGAAAGCCTGATGGTTTTCCGCTTTTTATCGCTCATGCAAAGCAGACAACAAAACATATCGTTACACTACTAACATCAAAAAGAAACTGTTTCTTCCTTATTGCATGTTATAATTATTCTTTCATTTGAGGATACTACAGGAAATTTTATCACTTCATTTTTTTCCAGTTTTACATCATATACCGCTCCATTTCCCCCTTTTCCGAGTCGCTTTTCGTATCTCGTAAAACTATAGCGTTCTCCTTTATATATTCTACCACTCATCTTCGGCACGCTTTCTTTCATAGGCTGCTTCGCGTTTATAATTATCACTTAACGTAAAATAAATTTCTGCCGTTTGTGGATAGTGCTCCTGTAAGCCTTCAGCATTCTTTTTGTATCTATCACTTAATATTAACTCTGACTTTCCTGCATCAGCAGTATGAACCCCTCGTTTATTTTCTTCTTCAATTACATAAGCATTTTTCAAGGTATCTAACGGATTCTCTTCTATGATTTTTCGTACTGCTTCACATGGACTATAACCGTCTTCACCAATTGGCGCGTATGCCAATAAGTGACCAATCAGATTTCCAAATAATCGCTCTTGCTTTTGCTCTATTAATCGTTCTTTAAAATCATCTATCCATTTTCTTATATCTTCATATACAACTTTTCCATCTTGTTCGGTTGGACAAAATTTTGCTTTATAAAAGCCATCATAAACTTTGCTTGCCAGGTTTCTTTTTTCTTCATCATCAGGCTCATTTTCCTCACCTTTAAATAATATTTTTACTAGCTCAGCATAAAAAGCAGAATCTGTTTTCATTACCCTTTGCAAGCATTTCATCTCATCCCATTCAAGTACATTTCTACACAGCCATTCTAAGTTTGCCAATCTGACGCATTTTTCATCATCCATAATAAAAACACTTTGCAAGTCCTTCAAAATTTCCCGAAGATAATAAGTTTCCATGCCGCAAGAATTATTATTTTTCAGTTCTTCAATTGCAAATATATTGTCAAATAGCTCCTGCATTAATATTTTATTTCTCACATCATATAACAATTCTAAATATGTATTAAGTGAACCATATTTTTTACATTCTTCCAAAGCCCATATATAAGCATTTATTTTTTCTACTACAGCTTCCAGCGTTGATTTTAATTCGGTAAAATTTCCTTCATTCTCTCTTCTCATTTCACCTAAAAAAATTTCCATTGTTTTTTCTTGATCATTATCTTCCAAATAATTTATAATTACCTGTACAAAATGATAGCTATATGTTTCAGCTTCTCTTTCTGGAATTTCATTGCAAATCATCAAATCATGCAATTCTTTATATAATAATTGAGGAAATTCATATCCTCTTTTATTCTTTAACTTTTGAGCCAAACGGTACAAATTATCTTCTGAAAAAACTGAATATAAATCATTCTCGAATTCTCTTAACATATCTGGATTATTTATAAAAAAATCCCCTGTATCTACAAACAATCTTTTCCATTTAAAATTTTCTTTTACAGAATCTATTTTCTTCTTTACTCCATCCAGAAGCAAATCAATAGTCCCATCTTTCAATGTTTCATTCATATATCCCGATCCTTTCATATTTCCATTAATAATTTATAGTTATTCCAAATATCTTTATATAGTCAAAATTCCCCCTATACTTTAACTCAGGCATCTAGCAAATACCCTATTCAAACTATAGGAGGAAATCAGTCATTTCATTTCATATTTTTCTATCACACAACTATGTTTTTTCGTTTTTCTGTCATAATTAATACCTGCAAGGAGAAGATTCCCGTGATACTCTTTTAATGCTTCTACGTACTGTTTCTCTTTTATCTGGGCAATGGCTCCTTTCGCGTCCTTAGCCCATTTCAATTCAATTACTACAGCTGGTTTATCTACATGAAGTTTCCTTGGCACAAAACAAATATCCGCAAATCCCTTTCCTGTTGGCAATTCTCTGATAATTGTGTAATATTCCCTCGCGAAATAAAAAGCAAGATTGATTGTACAACCCAGAGAATTTTCATCATTATACTGTAATATCGAAATTTCTCGATGTGCCCGATCTATTCCATCCGCAACTGCATCCGCATTCATACTCCATAAATCCTGAAGCAATTTTCTGGAAGCTTCTACCGAATGAATAACCTCATTCCAATTCATCGTACTGATTGCATTGACATATTCCTGAGACACTTCCTTATTTGGAATCGTTACTGTCTTATCTGGCCAATGATAACTGAGATATCCTAAATGTACAAGCAAAGTCAATATGTCATCTCTGCTTTGAAATGATGTCATATCATTTGAAAACGTACCGGTATTAATCTGAACTCGATCATCTGCAAGCATTCTTACAACAGCATCTTTAAGTCCATCAAAATTCATACATATATAGACCTTTAACGCTTCATAAGTCTCTGTTTGATTCCAGTAATTGTCAAAAACCCCACTAAGCATAGCATCCACTACAGACTTTGGATTGTACATAGCATAAACTTTAGGCTTCTGTGCTTCTACAACAGCTAACTCATAACCATTATACCAGGCTTTTGTTTCCTCAAAACTTCTGTCATACTTTCTGCAGAGCTCCTGAACTTCTTTTTCTGTAAAGCCAAAAAACTCTGCCATTTCACGTGGATTAAGCATAGAATATTCAGAAAACATATTTAAAGCAGAATGCGAACCATATTTCTTAATTGGAAGAATACCTGTCATATAAGCAAGTGCAACATATTCTTTATCCTTCAGCCACATTCTGAGGAAATCCAGATATTTTTTCTGTGCCTCTTTATCCTGTTTATATTCTCGAAAAAGGCAATCCCATTCATCAATCAATATCACAAATTGACATTTTGTCTCTGCATAAACATCCTGCATGGCAAATATAAGTCGATCACTACTGACAACTTCAGGATAAGTACTTTTTAACTCTTTGATCAATCTCATTTGCAGAATATGCAGCATATCCTCAACACTTTCACTCATACTTAGGAATTCCTGCATATTAATTTTAATTACATCGTATTTATTTAAGTGTTTCAGGTGTGATTGTTCCTGGCTAATCTTCAAATTTTCAAACAAAACCGATGTATCTTCGTTTCGTCCATAATAAGCTGCCAGCATATCTGCAGCCGTCGATTTGCCGAATCTTCGCGGACGACTTACACACATATATCGTTGCATCGTCCGTATATATCGGTTTGTCACCGCAATCAAACCACTTTTATCAACAAAAATCTCTGACTCCAAAATCATCTGGAACGCCTGGCTTCCTGGATTCAGGTAATTTCCCATTTCACGTCTCACCCCTTACACTTCTCGCATTTATTGATATTTCTTATATCTTACTATATATCCAGGCAAAAATCCAACACATTATTTCGACACAATTATATATCGCGGAGCGTTTTTATGTAATAGGAACATTACGAAGTAATTTCCTATTACATAAAAAACACCACCTGTCATATTTCAAGGCATCAGGTGGTGTAAATTATCTTTATTCTACTGTTACGCTCTTTGCAAGGTTTCTCGGCTTATCTACATCAAGACCCTTGGCAACACTTACATAGTATCCCAGCAACTGCAGTGGAATGACTGCAAGGGATGTTGCAAAATGCGGATCTGTCTTCGGCATATATACGGTGAAGTCCGCAGTATCTTCGATATTATAATTTCCAAATGTAGTCAGGCCCATCAGGTAAGCGCCACGGCTCCTGCACTCAACCATATTGCTGACTGTTTTTTCATACAGGGATGGCTGAGTGAGAACGCCGATCACCAGTGTACCGTCTTCAATCAAGGAGATAGTTCCGTGTTTCAGCTCACCTGCTGCATATGCCTCAGAATGGATGTAGCTGATCTCTTTCATCTTCAGGCTGCCTTCCAAACAGATTGCATAATCAATGCCACGACCGATGAAGAATACATCTTTTGCATTCGCCTGTTTAGATGCGAACCACTGGATGCGTTCTTTGTCATCGATGATTCTCTGGATCTTATCCGGCAGAGTTTCAAGTTCTTTAATATATGCCGCGTACTGTTCCTCGGAAATCGTACCTTTTACTTTTGCAAACTGAATAGCCAACACATAAGCTGCAATCAGCTGTGTGCTGTACGCTTTTGTTGTTGCAACAGAGATCTCCGGACCTGCAAGTGTATAGAAGACATTGTCTGCTTCACGCGCAATAGAGGAACCAACCACATTCACAATGCCAAGTGTACGGATGTTGTTTTCTTTGCAGAGACGCAGTGCTGCAAGACTGTCTGCAGTCTCACCGGACTGGCTGATAATGATTGCCAGCGCTTTCGGATTCAGAATCGGATTTCTGTAACGGAATTCGGATGCCAGCTCAACACGAACCGGAACACGAACCATATCTTCAAATACATACTGTGCAGCCATTCCCACATGATATGCAGAACCACATGCGATAATATAAATCTGGTCAATGTCCTGAATATTTTCATCTGTAAGTCCGATTTCAGAAAGATCGATCTGTCCGTCTTTCACAACAGAACTCAAAGTGTCCTGAACTGCTTTCGGCTGCTCGTGGATCTCTTTCATCATGAAATGCTCGAAACCGGCTTTTTCTGCTGCTTCTGCATCCCACTCGATTGTTTTCATCTGTTTCTGGATTTCTTCGCCATCCAGGTTATAGAATGTGATCTCACCTTTACGAACGCGGGCCATCTCCAGGTTGCCGATATAATATACATTTCTTGTATATTTCAGAATAGCCGGAACATCAGATGCAACGTAAGACTCTCCATCAGAAACACCCAGAATCATCGGGCTGTCTTTACGAGCTACATAGATTTCTTCCGGATAATCTTTAAACATGATCGCAAGTGCATAAGAACCACGGATACGGACCATTGCATGATTGATCGCATCGACCGGTGTTCCCTCGTATTTCTTGTAATAATAATCCACCAGTTTAACAGCAACTTCTGTATCGGTCTCAGAATAAAATGCATAACCTTTGCGAAGAAGTTTATCCTTCAGCTCCTGATAGTTCTCAATGATTCCGTTATGAACTGCAACAACATTTCCATCATCACTTACATGTGGGTGTGCATTGTTCTCAGATGGTTCACCATGCGTTGCCCATCTGGTATGTCCGATACCACAGGTACCCGGAACAGATTCTCCGTCATTTGTCTTCTCGGATAAAACCTTCAGACGTCCTTTCGCCTTAATGACTTCTGTCTCACCTTCGCCATCACGAACCGCAATACCCGCGGAATCATATCCACGATATTCCAGCTTGGAAAGACCATCCAGAAGGATCGGGGCTGCCTGATGGCATCCTGTAAAACCAACTATTCCACACATAAATATTTCTCCTCTTCTCTTCTTAACTTTATATAAAGCAAACTATAATGTAAAAAATAAGCACAATTTTATAAAAGCCAAATTTTGGTCTATCATAACACAAAAACTGCAGGAGTTCAAGTTTATCTGTAAATGCCTGCAATTACCATATCGAATGGCAGTCATCTCATAATAATATATGCCGTGTAGATCAGATACATTGCCACCATGGCAATACCTTCGTTTCTTGTGATCTTCCTGTCACTTCTGGCAAAAAACCAGACTACGACAGAAAAGCCGACAAGGACCAGAATATCGATCACATTTTCACTGATCAGCGACACCGGACTGATAGCAGATGCAATACCAAGGACCATCAGAATATTAAATATATTCGATCCGACTGCATTTCCCACTGCCATATCAACTTCATTTTTGCGTGCCGCAACCACAGAAGTAACCAGTTCAGGAAGTGACGTTCCAATCGAAACGATCGTCAGTCCCACAAGAGTCTGACTCATTCCCAGATCTATTGCGATCCTGCTTGCTGCATCAACTGTCATATCCCCACCAAATGCAATTGCCACTGCACCACCAACAATGCAAAGAATACTCTTTGGATAAGACAACAGTTTCAGTTCTCCATCTTCCAGCTCCTCAACTGCTTCGATCTCAACTTTTTTCCCTTCGGCCCTTGCTTTCATTGCAGTCCGAATCATATAGAAAATATATCCCGCAAATGCGCCCAGAAAAATAGCTCCGTCCAAATGGCCCAGTGTCATACCATGCGCATCCCCCCATGCAAGATATCCAAGTCCCAGAAGGAGCAGCGCACAGATAACAGAAAGCGGGATATCCCTCGCGATCGTATCCTTCTGCACCATGATCGGTGTCATTATCGCACAAACACCGATCACAAACATCAGATTAAAAATATTAGATCCGACTACATTACTGACTGCAAGTTCATTATTGTGCACCAATGATGCAGTCACACTGACTGCAGTTTCCGGAAGGGATGTTCCCATTGCAACGATCGTCAGACCGATGATGATCGAAGGAACTTTCAGCTTCTTTGCAATGCTGGAACTTCCCTCTACAAAAAAATCTGCTCCTTTGATCAGGAACACAAAACCTATGATCAAAAACACGATTACCAATGCAAACGGTGCATTATTTATATATTGCTCCATGAATGGCTCCTTTCATTGTAGTTTACACTACAAAATGTTATACTTTTGCTGAACATTATCGCACATAAAGTTAAGGAGAACAAGACATGCAGATAACAAAACCTACTTTTTATAAAGAATTTTCCTGTATCGCAGGTGCCTGTCCCGATACCTGCTGTGCCGGATGGCAGATCATGATCGATGAAAAAAGCCTCCAGAAATACCGTAGATTCAAAGGTTCTTTTCGAAACAGACTTCACAATGACATCGACTGGAAAGAACATTCTTTCTGTCAGTATGACAAACGCTGTGCATTTCTGAATGAAGACAATCTCTGCGATATCTACAGCGAAGCCGGTAAAGATATGTTATGCGACACCTGCCGAAAATATCCACGTCACATTGAAGAATTTGAAGGGCTGCGTGAATACTCCCTGTCCCTCTCCTGCCCGGAAGCCGCGAGGATTTTTTTATCCCACAAAGAAAAAATCACATTCTTCACCAGAGAAGTCGCAGCACCGGAAGAAACTTTCGATGACTTCGATTATTTTCTTTTTACCGCTTTGATGGACACCAGAGATTATCTTTTCTCCGTGATTCAGGATCGCTCCATACCGGTCAGATTGCGTTGTCAGAAACTTCTGGCATGTGCGCATGATTTTCAGCTCAGTCTGGACAAAAATGAGCTGTTCCAGTGGGAAGATATCCGCGGTCGGCATCAAAAATCCGGATATGGCGAGAGATTTCTAAACAAGATCCAGAAATGGAATGACGAATGCCAGGTATCTTCTGAACAGCCCAGCAAAGATTCTACCTCTGCTACAGCCTCACTACTTGCTCTAAGCAAACAGATCTGGCGCACGGTTATCCCACAGATGGAGGTTCTTCGCCCAGGCTGGCATACATATCTTCGGAAAACGCTCGTTCCACTCTATGGCTCCTGCCAAAATGATACGGAACTCACAGAAATTTATGCCGCCTTCGCACACGATTATTCCGACTGGGCCATTCACGAAGAACAGCTTCTCCTCTACTGGATCTACACCTACTTCTGTGGAGCCATTTATGATGATCAGATATTTGCCAAAGCCAAAATGGCTGTCATCTGCACCTTCATGATCCACGAACTTGCCGTAGGAACCTGGTTAAAAAATGGTCGCCATTTTACTTTTGAAGATATGATTTTCATCTGCTATCGATTCTCAAGAGAACTTGAACACTCCGATCCGAATCTCAATGAAATGGAACGCCTGATGGATGAAGAAGATGTGTTTGATTTCAGAAATTTACTCACAATATAAAAGATAAGCAGGCGGCCGTAAAGGTCTCCTGCCTATCTTTTATGGACTTATTCTCCCAAAAACTGATCAACTACCTGTCTGATCAGAGTCCTCTGTTCAGGTGTAAGCTTCTCAATCTTCTCCATCAACTCCCGCACTTCCCGCGGAGCTTCTGAATCCTCATTAAAAAAATCACCCGGTGTGATCTGCAGATACTCACAGATGCTGAAAAATCCCTGCATCGATGGCAGTGCTTTGCCATTTTCGATCCGATTAATATAACTCGGGTTCTGTCCCAGCGCAAGGCTCATTTCACGAGCTGAGTTTTGCCCCCCCCCCGATTCGTAAATCACTTATTCTCTTACCAAAATTTACCTTTGTAATCATTTGTTTCTCCATCAACCCAACATCACTTTACAATTATTCTTATAGCACGCGATTCCATCACCGGCTGCTGTAAAAGACAATCCCTCTACACTCTTTAGACTGATAGAAATCACTGGGAACTGTCCCATATATTTCTCACAAAGTTCTTTCCTCTCCGAAATCTTCAAGCCTTTGAACAATGCAGGACTAGCGCCAATTTCAAAAAAAGCCTTCATCGTACTCATATTTAAGGATTTACCAAAACGCCTCGGACGGGTAAAAAGATTCACTTCACTCCTGTTCTGTATCAGATCTTCGATCATCCCAGTTTTATCTACGTAATAGAATTCTTCCCTGTCTAATTTTTCAAAAATGTCTATTCCTATTGGCAGCTTTTTCTTTCCCGTCATTCCTGCACCTCCACAAGTCAATAAAAAAAGGTTCCACGAACTCATTATTTATAGAAATAATGATATCATGAAACCATTTTTACGTAAAGCGAGTTTTCCCGTTCTGTATTTTCTATTTCTGCCAGGCGCCCTTCTTCATACATCAACTGATCATGTTCAAAACGCTTCATATACCTTACCATTGACTCTATTAAAATCCTCTTTTTCGGCCTTGCGAAATATCATTTTGTACACATTTTTACTCATGCAACTCCAACGGCAATCCGTCCGGGTCATGAAAGAAAGTCATCTTCTTGCCGGTATAATCATCAACCCGAATCGGCTCACATTCTATAGTTACTCACTATCTGCGTCATAAAAAATAATCCTTTAAGATTCGTATTCGTCAATTGTCGGTGGTCTTGTTCCCACCAGGCTCATATCGCCTTTCAGGACGTTCCAGAACTGTGGGAACTCATCCAGGGATGTCTTACGGATAAAGTTTCCGATTCCTTTTGGATTACCGTTTTTATCCTTCTTCTCACTGCCGATGATTCGAGGATCGTAATCCATTTTAAACATAAGGCCATCCATTTTGTTCTGGCTCATTAATTCCGCTTTACGTTCTTCTGCATCCATGTACATGCTGCGGAATTTATAAATTTTAAATTTTCTTCCGTTCTTTCCGATACGAACCTGTGAGAAGAAAATCGGTCCCGGGGATTTGATATAGATCATCGGTCCTATGACAACGATCAGGATCACGGTAAGCAGACAGCCGACAATTCCTCCGGCAATATCCATCAGCCTCTTATAGAGCAGCTGTTTCGGTGATGCGGTATTGATACTGGATGTAATTACCGAATAGCCGCCGATTTTTTCTATAAAATTCTTTCCGCTGAGTGATTTTTCCATCTCCCCCAGGCTGAGATGTACAGTCAGTCCCATGGTGATGATCTCATCGATCAGCTTCTGTGGATATGGTTCTGTCTCGCTGATCTTGACAAAGACTTCGTCAACCCATTCATGGCAGAGATATTCACTGATCGTGTCCATATTTCCGACAACCGGTATTCCTGCGATTTCTTTTACTCCCGGATTGTCATCAATGAGCGCAATCCCATTGATGGAAAAGTTCTGGATCGGAGCGCTCAGGATTTTTTCAATCGTTTCTTTTGCTTCGGCGAAGCTTACCACAACGACCATGGACTTTTCTTTCTTTTTGGTCGCATTCTTTTTCAGGACATATTCTTTGTGCCATACCCTGCCGACGTAGTCAAAGCATAAATACAAAAATGCGGTATAGAACAACGTTAATCTGGAATAGCTGACTGCCTGCTGTGTTGCAAAGAGGTACAGGACAGACAGCAGCATGACCATCAATACATGCTTGGCTGTCTTGGTAAATTCTATGTAATAGCCCCGTTTCAGGATATCCTGATAGGACTGTCCCAGAAACATGACCACGATCTGGCACAGCATAAATACAAAGGCGACTGTGCGGTAGATCTGATCACTGTACGGGTTTTCCAACCCCTGTCGTACTAAGTATGCAACTACAAAGGCAAGCTGAAGGCAGAAAATATCCAGAAGGATAAAATCCCAGTGTTTCAGCCACCCCTGTGGTGATTTCTTATACATACGCTTCCCCCTTACAAAAATCTTTCTATATTTTACAGATTTCGGATTCTGCTGTAGTCCCGAGATCATCGCTGCCATACAGTTCCCTGCAGCAGTCTCTGCACAGCTGTCCGGCTCCCGGAATGTAACATTTCCGTTCACTGACCGGCATCTGCACCGGTACATCAGTAACGGCACCACATAGCACGCATCTCTCGAACGAATTCTCTTCAGAATCTATCTGTAAATTTTTCTCTTTTCTGTCGAAGAAAAATCTCTTTTCCATATTTAATCCTTATATTTATAACTTATCTAATATGTAACAAATTTAAAATCTGAATGATTTCAGATCTTAAATTTGCTGCATATTATTTACCTGTGTTCTGTTTCGTGAATTTCTCTCTGGAATTCTTCCACAGACATATTTTCATTGCCGGTCGGCTTATTCCCTACCGGATGGAAAGTCGGTACGATTTCTTCAACCATCTCAACGATGTGAGGACTGTTTTCGTAACTTGCCTGTGCCAGCTCTGTCAGCTGACCAAGGAATTTACTGATGTCAAACGGAATCGGCTTACCAATGTGAATCAAGTCATTGTCTGTCTTCTTCATACCCTCTTCTGCCATCAGCTTCTCTTCGTAAAGCTTCTCACCAGGACGTAATCCTGAATAAACGATTGGAATTTCCACATCCGGTTCATATCCGGAAAGTTTGATCAGGTTTCTCGCAAGACTGTCGATCTTGACCGGTTCACCCATATCCAGAACGAAGATCTCACCGCCCCAGGCATAGGTTCCTGCCTGAAGTACCAGGCTGACTGCCTCCGGGATCGTCATGAAGTATCTCACGATATCCGGATGTGTAACTGTCACCGGGCCGCCCGCTTCGATCTGTTTCTTAAAGAGTGGAATAACTGATCCGTTACTTCCAAGAACATTTCCGAATCGAACTGCCACAAACTGTGTTCCCTGTCGGTCTTTGTTCTTAACGCTCTCGATATGTACGCTGGAACGCTCTTCTGTCTGGTTCTTCATGGCCGCCGTCGTCCTGTCTCCCGGAATCTGATCCTCGAAGTATTTATCCATGTGTGCATGAAGAAGTGGAAGGACATCCATTCTGCCTGCCTTGCTGACTGCATCCATACTCTGGATGACCATTTCGCAGAGACGTTTGCTTGCGCCCATGATGTTGGTCGGATTTACTGCCTTATCCGTACTGATCAGGATAAATCTTGATGCACCGTGCTTCAGTGCCGCATACGCTGTTTTGTATGTACCGATCACATTGTTCTTGATGGACTCGTTCGGGCTTGTCTCCATAAGCGGCACATGTTTGTGTGCTGCTGCATGATATACGATTTCCGGCTTGTATTTCTCGAACACCATATTGATTCTTCGGCTGTCTCTGACAGATCCGATCAAAACAACAAGGTTGAGGTTTTTGTACTTACGTCTTAGTTCCTGTTCGATATCGTATGCATTATTCTCATAGATATCAAAAATGATCAGCTGTTTCGGTTCATGACCTGCGATCTGTCGGCAAAGCTCACTTCCGATAGAACCGCCGCCTCCGGTAACAAGGATTGTTTTTCCTTTAATATACTGGAAGATCTCATCCATATTTACTTTGATCGGATCTCTTCCAAGCAGATCCTCGACTGCAACGGCTTTCATCTTGCTTAAGGAAACCTGTCCGTTTGCCAGCTGGAATACTCCCGGCAAAGTCTTGAGTTCACATTTTGTTTCCTTACAGATATTGAGGATATCTCTTCTGTCCTCCACCCGTGCGGTAGGGATTGCAAAAAGGATCTGGTCAATGTTGTATTTCTCGACGTTTGCCATGATGCTGTCACGTCCACCGACGATCGGAACACCTTCTGTCAGACGTCCCCATTTGTTCGGGTTGTCATCGATCACACAGCATGGCTTCGCAGTTGCCTTGACGGATGTTTTCAGCTCCCTCAGGATCATCTGCCCGGCTGCACCGGCACCAATGATCATAGTTCTGTGTGTTGCCATCGCATCCTTTTCGCGTTTGGCACGCTCCAGTGTGATATAACGATACATAAAGCGGACTGCCACGGTCAGGATAAACTGTGAAATGCATCCTACGATATAATAGGAACCGGGCATTCGCTCATAAAATGTCGTGATCCCGACTACCTGAAATACTGTTGTGACCACCGTTGCCACAAAAATGCGGTTCAACTCGGTAAAGCTGGCGAAGCGCCATACGCTGTTATACATATGTGCCACATAAAACACGATCAGTGAAAATGCCGTATAAAAAGGCGCAAACCTCAGGAATGCACTTAAATAATTCTCTGGTATGCTGGAATAGGCCAGATCAAATCTCAGTAAGAGGCCAAAAAAATACGAAAAGTTGATTGCGACAATGTCGTAGATGATCAGATAAAATGCGATAATTTTCCAATGTTCGATTGATTTTCTTTTTCTTACGCTGTTGCTCATTTTCTTCCCCCGTCTATTTTATAAACATCTGAATTCTATCACATAAATATATTTCTGTAAACCCTTTGGGATCTGGTTTTACCCCCCCCGATACGAAAATTTCTCGAAAAATCACGGAGTTTTTATGCCAAAAACCAAAGAAGATCAGGAACTCCATGCCGGTTCCTGACCTTCCTAGTTTTTATATAATAATACACACCATGCCGCCTTTGCTGTCGTTGACGATCTTCTGCATGGTATCCTGCAGTTTGGACTGGCTCTCTTCTCCAATGGAAGTCAGTTTGCTTCGGATGCCGTCCTGCACCAGCTGTTCTATGGATTTCCCAAAGATATTGGTTTCCCAGATGCTTTCGCCACGCTGCCCGCTTTCACCGATATACTGGATCAGATCCTTCGCCTGCTGCTCAGTTCCCACGATCGGAGCGATTTCTGTTTCTATGTTGGCTTTGATCATGTGGATGGAAGGACTCTTGGATTTTATCCGGACGCCATACTTACTGCCCTGTCGTATGACAGACGGTTCTTCAATCTGGATTTCGTCAAGTTCCGGCACCACCACGCCATAACCGCTTTCTCTCACGGACTCCAGTGCCGCCTGCACCTTGACATATTGTTCTTTCATTGCCGCGAGTTCTTTCATCGTATGGATCAGATCATATTCTGTTTCCATCTGGATACCGCTCATTTCACTTAACATACGATAATAATATTCGTCCCTGATCTGAATTCGTATACGCACTTTTCCACTGGACAGACTAACCTCCTCCAACAGGACATCCTGCACAAAAGGAGCTGTCAGCTGAACAGATTCCCGGGTTATATTTTTAATATGAAGTAATTTTTTCATCTGTTCGCGTATCTGCTCCAGCAGCTTCAATTTCAGCTCATGATCATTCGGCAGCATTTCCACCCATTTTGGTACAAAGAACTGAATCTCACTTACCGGAAATTCATACAATATATTGGAAAGGATTCTGGTGACATCTTCTTTTCGTAGCTGTTCACAGTTGGCTGCCATGGTCGTCACACCATATTTATTCTGCAGATTTCTGACAAGTTCCTGCGTTTCTTCTTTATATGGCATCTGGGAGTTTACAAGAATCAGAAATGGTTTGCCCTGTTTTTTCAGAAGGTTTATAGTCAGTGCCTCTGCATCAGTGAAATTTTCTCTTGGAAGTTCGCCGAAGCTTCCATCTGTCGTAACCACCAGTCCGATTGTTGCATGTTCCTGAATGACTTTGCGTGTGCCAGTCTCTGCTGCTTCATGAAAAGGAATCGCTTTTTCAAACCATGGAGTTTTTACCATGCGTTCTCTTCCGTCTTCAATGTGGCCGCTGGCATCTTTTACGAGGAACCCCACACAGTCGATCAGGCGGATCTGCACTTTCTGGTCATCACCTAAATTTACGTTCACTGCTTCTTTTGGGATGAATTTGGGTTCTACGGTGGTGATCAGTTTGCCGGAGCCGCTTAAAGGGAGCTGATCACGCACTTCCGCCTGTTTTGCCGGTTCCATATCCGGCAGTGCCACCAGCTCCATAAATCTCCGGATAAATGTGGATTTTCCTGTACGGACTGGGCCAACAACGCCTATGTATATGTCACCACCGGTGCGTGCCTGAATGTCCCGGTACACCTGAAAATTTTCCATATAAAAAAGCCCCCTTGCATATATTCACACAATCCCATGTATTGTTATAATATATGTCCCAGGGGCTTTGATTATGATTTTTTATTATGCTCTTTGAGGTAGGCTTCTCTTCCCTGCTCATAAAGGTTGTTGCCTTCACAGTCAATGATGACCACCAGCGGCATCTCTTCTACATAAAGTCTGCGGAGTGCTTCGGACTGAAGGTCTTCGTAGGCAACAAGTTCTGCTTTCTTGATACATTTCGCAAGAAGTGCTCCTGCCCCGCCGATCGCTCCGAAATAAACGCCACTGTATTTCTTCATAGCCTCTACGACTTCCGGAAGACGGGCGCCTTTTCCGATCATGCCACGGGCTCCTACGGACATCATGGTTGGTGCATAAGCATCCATACGGCCGCTGGTAGTTGGGCCTGCGGAACCGATGACCTGACCCGGTTTTGCAGGGGTCGGGCCTACATAATAGATTGTGGCATCCTTTGGATCAAACGGAAGTTCTTCTCCTCTGGCAAGTGCTTCGCACATTCTCTTGTGACCGGCATCACGGGAGGTATAGATCGTTCCTGTCAGATAAACGGTGTCACCTGCATGGAGTGTCTTCGCAAGTTCTTCGGTAAGTGGTAATGTAATATGACGTTCCATCTTAGATCACCTCCGTTTTGTGTCGTGTTACGTGGCAACTGATGTTGATCGCACATGGCATACCGGCAATGTGAGTCGGCATTGTTTCGATGTTCAGACCGATTGCCGTCGTCTTTCCGCCAAATCCCTGTGGACCGATCCCAAGCTGGTTGATCTTCTCGAGCATTTCTTTCTCGAGGTCTGCATAATATGGATCTTCGTTCTCGGAATCTACCGGGCGCATCAGGGCTTTCTTAGCAAGAAGGGCAGCTTTATCAAAAGTTCCTCCGATTCCAACGCCAACAACCATCGGTGGACATGGGTTCGGTCCGGCTGTTTCGACTGTTTCAAGGATAAAATCCTTGATTCCTTCGATGCCGGCAGACGGCTTAAACATACGGATAGCACTCATGTTTTCGCTTCCGAAGCCTTTGGGGCCAACTGTGATCTTGATGTTTTCGCCTGGTACGATTTCTGTATAAAGCATCGCCGGAGTGTTGTCTCCGGTATTTCCTCTGCGGACCGGATCCTTCACTACGGATTTGCGGAGATAGCCGTTGGTGTATCCTCTGCGGACGCCTTCATTAACTGCTTCGGTGAGGTCTCCGCCTGCAATATGTACGTCCTGTCCGATTTCGAGGAATACACATGCCATTCCGGTATCCTGGCAGATTGGCACCTGTTCATTCTCTGCAATCTGGTAGTTCTCGATGATGTTGTCGAGTATTCCACAGGCAATCTGTCCATCCTCGCTCGCACGACAGGCCTGGATAGATTTCTTGATGTCGTCCGGAAGCACCTGATTGGCTTCGATACAAAGCCGCTCGATGGTGTCCGTGATCACTGATGCTTGTATTTCACGCATATCCTTGCACCTCTTTATATTTTTTCTTTTATTCTATCCTATTGAGAATTATTGTGCAAGGGAGAGTTTACTACCCACAAAACAGCCGGGACACTACAGTTACTCAAAGTTGTAGTGCCCCGGCATCATATTTCTATCTTACTCTCTCATCATACCCTCAAGTTAAAAATCAATAAAACTCATTATGAAGCAGTTCATGCTCCTTGCCTTTGAGAAGTCCCTGGTAAAGTTCGAGTACCATCGGGTTCTCATCGGATTTCTTAATAATCGTTGTATTATCCGCATTGTACAGACCTTTGGCTCTGGCAGCTTTTGTTCTGTCACCGGATCTTGTCGGCTGGCCACCACCCATGATACAGCCACGACGACATGCCATAACTTCGATCAGATGATACTCTGCTTCGCCGTTCTTTACACGGTCCATAACGATTCTTGCGTTGGCAAGTCCGCTGGCTACGCAGATCTTGATTTCCATTCCTTTGTATGGTACAGAGAATTCCTTGATTCCCTCGTCTCCACGTACACCACACTCGGAGATTTCTCTCATTGTTTCTTTACTGTGGTCCGGAGTCAGACGACGAAGAACTGCCTCTGTAACACCACCGGTAACACCAAAGATAACTCCACCGCCGGAACCGAATCCAAACGGCATATCACATGCTTCTGGCTCAAGTCCTGCAAAGTCAAGGCCAAAGTTGTCGATCATACGAAGAAGCTCTGTGGTTGTAATAACGATATCGGTATCTTTCTCACCATGTGTATAGCTGTTCGGACGAACGGCTTCTGCCTTCTTAGCCGTACATGGCATAATGGAAACCATTACAGTCTTCTTTCCCTGAGCATGTTCCGGATCACGGAAGTATTCCTTAATAACAGCAGAAAGCATTCCCTGTGGGGATCTGCAGGTAGAAATATTCGGAATATAATCCTTATACTGATCTGTAATAAATTTCACCCATGCCGGACAGCAGGATGTCAGGAGTGGAAGTTTCTCACCTTTTTCAATACGGTTAAGGAATTCTGCACTTTCTTCCATAATCGTAAGGTCAGCACTGAATGTGGTATCATAAACTTCATCAAATCCCATGCGATGAAGCGCATTGACGATCTTGCCCATTACACTGCGGCCCTTCTGGAGTCCGTAATGATCGCCCACTGCAACACGTACTGCAGGTGCAATCTGCGCAACTACACGGATATCCGGATCTGCAAGTGCCTTAAAGACTTTGTCTGTATTCGTGTGAATAGAAATAGCTCCTGTCGGACAGAATGCACGACACTGTCCACAGTTTACGCACTGTGTCTCTGCAATCTTTTTATTGAATGCAGGCATAACCATTGCTTCTGTTCCACGGAATGCAAATCCAAGTGCGCCGATTCCCTGAATTTCCTCGCAGGCACGTACACAGTTTCCGCAGAGGATACATTTATTCGGATCGCGAACGATAGACGGAGAACTGAAATCCAGCTCATGCTGCTCTCTTGTGTTCTGGAAACGTACGGTTCTTACGCCGAGACGATGTGCCAGTTCCTGAAGGATACACTCACCACTCTTGATACAGGTTGTACAGTCACGGCAGTGTGCTGCAAGGAGCAGTTCCACGATCAGTTTACGATAGTTTCTTAATTTATTTGTGTTAGTATGAATAACCATACCATCGCGCGGTACTTCTGAACAGGAAGCAAAGGTTTTGCCTCTGTCGTCCTCTACTGTACATAAACGGCATGCTCCAAATGTAGAGAGCTCTGAATGATAGCACAGTGTCGGAATATCAATGCCTGCGTTACGGATAACGGTCAGGACGTTTTTTTCATCGGTAAATTCAACTTTTCTACCGTCAATTGTCATTGTACCCATAATTCAGCCTCCTTCCTATGCTTCCACATAAACCGCATCAAAGTTACAGTTATCTTTACAGGAACCGCATTTGATACATACGTCATTGTTGATGTGATACGGAGATTTGATCTTTCCGCTGATTGCACCTGCCGGGCAGTTCTTCGCGCACTTACCGCAGCCAATACAGAATTCCGGATTAATGTGGAATTTACGAAGTGCTGTACAGACTTTTGCACGGCATTTCTTATCCTTAATATGTTCCTCGTATTCATCACGGAAGCGTTTCAGAGTACTGATAACCGGAAGCGGTGCACTCTTACCAAGTCCGCAGAGAGCCATGCTCTGTACCATAGTAGCAAGCTCTTCCAGTTCATCAAGGTCTGACATTTCACCTTTACCATCTACGATTCTCTCGAGAATCTCCAACATACGCTTTGTTCCTTCACGACACGGAACGCATTTACCACAGCTCTCACGCTGTGTAAAGTTCATAAAGAATCTGGCAACCTCAACCATACAGGTATTTTCATCCATAACTACCAGACCGCCGGAACCCATGATCGCGTCGAGTGATTTAACGGAGTCAAAGTCAAGTGGACGGTCGATCTGATCTTCGATCAGACATCCACCGGATGGTCCACCGATCTGTACACCTTTGAAAGCAGCTCCGCTCTTCAGGCCACCACCGATATCATAAATGATATGACGAAGACTGGTACCCATTGGTACTTCGATCAGACCTGTGTTTTCGATTGCACCGGTCAGGGAGAAGGTCTTGGTTCCCGGGCTTCCTTCTGTTCCAATGGTACGGAACCAGTCAGCACCCTGAAGAATGATCTTCGGAACGTTTGCATAAGTTTCTACGTTATTCAGAACGGTAGGTTTCTCCCAGAGACCTTTTTCTACTGTACGCGGTGGTTTGACACGCGGCATGCCTCGCTTACCTTCGATGGATGCAGTGAGGGCAGAACCTTCACCACAAACAAAGGCACCTGCTCCACGATTGATATGTAAATGGAAATTCACACCGGAACCAAGGATATTGTCACCAAGCAGTCCATAAGCTTCAGCCTGTTCGATAGCCATACGGAGACGTTTAACGGAAAGCGGATATTCTGCACGAACATAAATGTATCCGTTCTCTGCGCCAACTGCGTATGCGGCAATGGTCATACCTTCGATCATCTTATATGGATCACCTTCCATTACGGAACCATCCATGAATGCACCCGGGTCACCTTCATCACCATTACATACTACATAACGAACTTTTTCTTTCTGGTGTGCCACCTGTTTCCA
>OBAI01001176.1_pt1 | contig 21365 bp, 20 predicted proteins | sample 1517461 | NCBI WGS metagenome assembly OBAI01 (sample SAMN04571696, study PRJEB22368) | human gut metagenome | biome: human gut; material: stool | host: Homo sapiens | place: Luxembourg | collected 2012-06-29
GTGCGCGCAGGGTATAGTCCACGCCGCCGGCGACATAGTCCTTGCCGAAAATCAGACTTTTCGTATTTAAGTCATCCCAGCTTACCGTACGCGTTACGGCATAGTCCGCAATAAACAGGCTGTGGGCGTATTTATACTGCTGTGCATATGCCTCAGTCGTTGCCATCTCCGATGTGAGCTTGTAGGCTTCTATCGTTCCGGCATAAGTAAAGGGAACATAGTGCAGCGATGTATCCGGCAAGGAAGCCGCACCAACTGAGTTTCCGCTGTTTGCTGTGCCGGGAATGTCCTCGCCGGAAAGGTCAAAGTAATAGGTGCCGCCGGGTTTGAGGGAAAACTGCTCGTCAGGCGAATTATTAGCCAATAGCATTGGCGCAGCCAGCGCCCCCAATGCAGCGGCAGCTTCCGCATACCGGGTCATATCCAGCTCATCGATTTCCTCGTCGGAGAGCTTCTCCTTCGCCTCGTCGATGGCCTCAAGCTGCGCCTTGACTTCTTCGGCGTTATCTTCAGTGATTTCTTCTGCGTTCGGTAAACCGTTGATCATGGCCTGTACCTGATCTGCGGCACTCAGCTCTATGGGACCATTCGGATCATCGGCTCTCTCGGTGCTGCCGTTTTCGCCGGTTCTGTCCTCAACAGGGATGTATTGACCGCAGTTCTGCGGTATGGCATTCTCCGCTCCACAGACAGGGCATTCCTTGTTCATGTTGTCCGCCGTGCAGGCCGTTTCACAGCTGCATGGGGAAACATCTTCTCCTCTTTTCTCGTCATCTGCGAATGCTGTTGTGGGGATCAGGGTCAAGCACAGAGCAAATGCGGCAAGTAAGCTAAAGAATCTTTTATTCATCGTGATCCCTCCATGATGAAAGTCATTTGGTTCCTCCTTTGGAGGAACCAAGGGGATATCCCCTTGCCAAAAATTTATTTTTCCGTCAGGGCTTCAAAGCCCTTTTCCGCCTGCTGGACGGTCTTCTGGATGATGCCCGAAGCCATTGTGTGAAGGTCCATCTGCAAGACTGCCGCCGTGATCGCCGCCCGCTTCTCCTTCGGTACGTCATAGAGCTTCAATGAACAGTCCAGAAAGCGGGAGATCTTGGCGTCCATCGTGAAATACACGTCACAGGGAACCGACATGAAGCCCCGCATGATACTGCCTGACGCGATCTCCATCTCGTAGAAGTCCTTGGGCTGCGCCTCCGGCAGATAGGGTCCGAAAATAACTTGCAGCCGTTTCGTTGTGCTTTTGTAAAGATATGCCGCGATGGAGGGCAGGGAGTATGCCATCACATACAGCTCCCGCAGCGGCTCGGTCAGTTCAGCGATGTGGAGCTGGAGGGCCGTTTCCACGGCGTACAGGAGTACAGGGTCTTGTTCCCCGCTGTGCTGTCCCGCCAGAGCGAATTGCCCGCTGAACATCCGCTTTACCAGCTCCAGCAGCAGCGCCTCCTTACTGGGAAAAACATGGAAGAACGAGCTCTGTCCGATGCCCGCCGCCTTTGCGATCTCGCCGGTGGTGGTTCTGGTGTAGCCCTTTTCCAGGAACAGCGCCACCGCTGCCCGCAATACCTTCTGCTGCGTCACCAGACCGTTTAACAGTTTTCCTCTTGGCAAAATAATCAGCTCCTAACACCATGCTTGCGATTGCACTTTTATAATAGCATGAGCCATTCCATCACGCAAGAAAAATTTCAGCGCCAGACCAGCAAAATTGGAATCCCCCTGTTCCTGACCCAGTTTTGACCCAGAATGGAATTGGAACGGGCAGGGCTGGACGGAAACAACGGAAAATCCGCCGAATGAACGGTGGCAAAAAGCACAAATCGGAGCCGAAACGACTCCGATTTGTGCGTGAGACAACCTACCAGCAGGAGCGTCATGTGGTGCTTATAGAGCAGTTTCCCGAAACTTTTCAGCCAGGTTCTCAACATGAATCAGTCCTCGTTTCTCCCGCTTCCGGGCATATTCTACTGTCTGGCCGGTGCCACCAAGGAAGTGATAGGCGTAGGTTATCAGATAGTCGCAGGTGTCCACCATGCGCTGATTGGTCTTGATAATAGCCAGCCGCTTTGGGATGCGTTCTTCCTCCCAGGGATAAAATGTACCATCGAAGCCTTTTGGTGTATTGATCGGTCGGATGGCCGGGTGATACGGCAGAACCAGTGTGAGCCTGATCTCCGGATGTCGTTCTCTGGCTTCCTTCACAGCCTGTGCCGCGAGTCCGTCAAAGCCACCATAGTGACCGACATAGAAATCTGTTACGCCGTGTTCCGTAATATGATGCTCCACCGCCTCTGACAGTGCCGGGAACACATCTCCTCCGGCTTCGCGGTGACCGATAAAAAAGCAGGATTTCATCGTAATAATATCTCCAAACTGTCCTCATGGGGGTTATATCCCCTTAATAAGGAAGATTATAACCCCCATACTATTGATGATCAATTTTGGGGGTGTTTGCATGATCGTATTTAACAAGCTGTGGAAAATGATGGACAAACGTGGTGTAACCACCTATCAGCTGCGCGAAAAGTGTGGCATAGACAGCAAAACCGTGCGCCGGCTTCGCGCAAATGAGAACATGGAAACAAAGACCCTCGACAAGCTCTGCACTGCATTGTCCTGCAGGTTGGAGGATATCGCAGAGTTCATTCCCAATCCTCCAGTGGAAGATGGGACGGATGTGAAATAGCCCCCATAGCGGCTCTTTTCAATAAACCGCCCTATTCCAATTGTCCTGTAATTGCTTTATTATATCATTATATTGCCAAAATTAACAATCTCTTTCTCTAAATAAATTCAGGGATACATGATACCCTTTTTAGAGAAAGAGGTGCGTTATGGATACAAAATATCATGAGCAATACATTCGTTTCGGCCTGAAAGTTCAGTATTATCGCAAGTTATCCGGGATGACCCAAGAGGCCTTTGCCGATGAAATCGGGAAGTCCTGGTCTTTTGTTGCCAAAATCGAAAGTCCCACGCGGCCTTTTGGCGTCTCCATGGAGACGATGTTCAAGATTGCCGATGTCTTAAAAGTTCCCGTTTCAAAGCTGTTTGAAGACTAACTCATACAAAAAGAAAAATGCAGCTCCCGGTCACACTGCCGGGAGCTGCATTGCTTTTATTCCAGATATTCGTTGATCCATTCAGCCAATTGTGGGGTAATCTGGTGATACGCCATAGCTCCGCTACTATATAGGTACCCATAGCTCGGGTAGATACTCACGAAGAAACGGTGTCCGTCTGCGGTTTCTATACGGATTGTCTGCTGGTCATCCGCAAAAGCACTGTGAGCCTCCGGTGCGTTCTCCTCCGGCACATCAGCAAACACGCGATCCTGGAACGCATCGTTGTCCATGCTGACAAAGTTGACGATGTCTGTGGTAAGCGCATAGAACTTGCTGATCGCTTCGGTGTCTGTAATCTCAGCGCCGATAACCTTTCCGCGATTCCAGTCCACCTGTGCAATAGAAGCGATGCCGCCTGCATCTTCGATACCATAGATGCGATAGACTTCGGCAAGGTCACTATAGGCGTTAGGATCATCCGGGAAATAGGTTCGGACAAAAACCGCGGCCATATAGTTGTCCCCATCCCGCAGGACATATACTGCTCTCGACGGAGCCGGAGCGTACTGGAACAACTCCTTATCTGTCTGCGACACGGTCTCCTGATAATCCACAATGCCGCCAAGTTCAATATTAGCTACATGCTCACCGGCCATCTCCGGGGTAATCTCTGAAGGCAATCCAAGTCTTTCTAATGCCTGTGGAATATCGCAGCACTCATATAGCACCCCATTAAAATACAGCAGAGCAGCTGCCGCTGGAAAGTCATCGATTGAATCTTGTGAGCCAGGACCACCCTTGTGGTGAAGGACAGGAATGGCGATGCTCACCACCAGACATAGGCAGGCGGCAATAACATTTGCTTTGGGACATCTTCTTTCTTTGGAAACGCACGGGTGTGGATTGCTTCTTTTTAGCTGATGGTCGGGAACCGCAGAACCACCTTAAACAGATCGCCGTCAGTAGTCAGCTCCATGGTGCCGTTTTGCAGTTCGGTCAGGCTCTTTGCAATAGACAGGCCCAGACCGTTGCCTTCGCTCTTTCTGGAGTTGTCGCCCTGAACGAAGCGCTCCAGCAGCTCGTCAGTAGACAGGTTGAGGGGTTCGCGGGAGATATTCTTAAAGGAGATGATTGCCTCTCCGTTTTTCTCCTCCAGCGTCAGATAAACGCGGGTGGAGCGCTGGGCATACTTGCAGACATTGTTCATCAGGTTATCGAACACGCGCCACAGGCGGCGACCGTCTGCCATAATTTTAATAGGCTGCTCCGGCTGGCTGGTGAACAGAACCAAATCCTTCTCTTGAAGCTTCTGCTCATACTCACCGGCAGTCTGTGTCAGCATCACACCAACTTCACAGGGAGCCAGCAGCACCTCCAGATTACCCGTGGACGCCTTAGAAGCCTCCACGAGATCGTCAATGAGCCGCTTCAGGCGGTCGGACTGACGATGGAGTACACCGGCATATTCTGTAATGGTGGGGTTGTCGCACTGCTCTTTTTCAATCAGATCCGCGTAGTTGATGATAGAAGTCAGCGGAGTCTTGATGTCGTGAGAAACATTGGTGATCAGCTCAGTCTTCATGCGTTCACTTTTCAGACGTTGTTCCACTGCCGCTGTCATGCCAACGCCAATGCTGTTCAGATTCTCGCCGTGGCGCTTGAAATCCCAGAACATTCTCTTGGTGTCCACCTGATATCCAAGATCACCGGTGGCAAGAGCCTTGCCACCTGCCTGGAGCTTTCGGAGCATCAACGCCACATAGAGAACCAGCGGGACAAGCACAAGGTGCTTCACGAACCAGAAGGTCAGCAGAACATCCTCCTCACAGTATGCCCCAGCAATGACAAGGACTTCGATCAAGGCGATTGCAGCCAGGCCAAGAGCGGTCTTCCAAACCAGAGGAATGCCTCTGCAAAGGGATACCATACCGCGGAAACACACACATACGCCGCTCCAAATCTTACGCAGCACGACCAGTGCAATTTTAAGGGCATAGAAGATGATGGTGTTCTTCCACCAGCACCCCAGCTTGATCCGCGTTGCAAAGCTCATGCACCAGCCAAGACAAATGGCCATTAGAGAGATACCTAATGCGATGCCGGCTAACGCTGCTTCGATGTCTGAGGCATAGTAGATTGCTTCCACCATGACCTGTATTATCAGGAACCCGGCAAGCGCAGTCATCCCGGTCAGCAGGTCAAAGGGGATCTTCGTACCCCATCCCGGCTGCGCTGTTGCCAGACCATTTTTCTTACCAGATGCGCACATAAGGAAAACGAAAGCAGCGATAGCAAGAATGGCAGCGCCGATGCCAATCGCATATACCCAGAAACGCATGGCAAAGGCCAAGGAGATCAAAAGGTCGGCATAATAATAAGTATCAGGCTGGGTCAATTCATCCGCAAGACGAATCGTTGCCTCCACCGTACCGATCTGCTCCACATCATATCCGTAGTTGCTATACAGACTGTACCAGTTTTCTACGCCGTCTTTCTCCTTCATATGATACCAGACCGCACTGTACTCCGTGGAGCTTTCCTTCACGCCCCCATCATACCCCCAGTTATTTCGCGGACCTTCTGAGAAAACCATTTCAATAGATGCAATGTTGCGATCTGACAAATAGCGCATGGCATCATCAGCACCAGCATCTAAATTCTCGTTGGTCAAATAATGAATGAGCGTCCGGATATCGCCTTCGGCAATATTTCTCATGGCTTCGTTTTTGTAAGCCCATTCAGATGTCGTATAGAGTTCTTCTTCCACCATGATGAACGCACCAGCTGCAGAGCCGATAACAACAATCACCATGATGATGACCAGCAGGAACGCTACGAACTTGGCTGATGTACGGTGGGTCAGCGGGAGTTTTCTATTAACTGGAGCAACATTCTCCGGTTCTGGTGTCACTGCTTCATACTGCGCATCCTGTACGGTCTGCGCGATTTCCTCCACGATGGGATCTGCGTTTTTCTTCCTAAAGAACGGCTTCATCGTTTTGCTCCTTTCTCCATTTTATACCCTTGTCCCCAGACCACCTTCAGATATCGGGGGTCTGCGGGGTTGATCTCTATTTTTTCACGGAGATGCCGGATATGTACGGCAACGGTATTGTCGCTTCCCAGGGGAGCCTCTTTCCATACCTGCCGATAGATCTCCTTGGGGGAATACACCTTGCCGGGACTCTCCATGAGCAGTTTGAGGATGTCGTATTCGATGGGCGTCAAGGAAATGGGTTCTCCGTCCAGGGTGACTTCCTTGGAGCTGTCATCCAGTTCCACGCCGCCGATGACATATCGTGCCGGAGCCGCAGCTCTGCTGCCCAACTGCATATAGCGGCGCAGTTGAGAACGGACACGGGCCGTCACCTCTACGGGATTAAACGGTTTTGTGATGTAATCGTCCGCTCCGGTGTTCAGGCCGAGGATCTTGTCGGTATCCTCACTTTTGGCCGTCAGCAGTATAATGGGGACATTGCTCTTCTCCCGAATCTTTACCATTGCGGAGATGCCGTCCATTTCAGGCATCATGATATCAAGCAGAATCAGGTGAATGTCCTCCCGCTCCATAACCTCAAGGGCCTGCACTCCGGTGTTGGCCTCGAACAGTTTGAAGTCCGGATTCATCAGATATATTTTCAATGCGTTGACGATATCCTGCTCGTCATCGCAAATCAGAATGTGGTACATGGAACCCCTCCTTTGATGGCTTTATAATAACAATCTTTACATTAAGATGGTAGTGGTAGAAAGATGAAGAATTTGTGAAGATTGCCATTCCAAAAGAACAGCGCAGCTCCCGACCGGAAGCTGCGCTGTTGATGTGGTTGCTTACTCGTCAATCATTTGGAGCAGAAGCCAGATTGCAGGCTGGTTTTCTTTAATCCATTCCATATCGTGCTGTTCGATGATCCGAATGGCACCCGCTTTCCATTCATCGAAGTATTCCTGGCCAGTTTCAGCGTAGAGTCGGAGCTGTGCTTCCGGCGCAAGATCATCGAGAACGCTTCGCATCAGATGTCCACGCAGTCCTGTCTGACCACCCTCTAAAAACTGTGAGAATACATACTGCAATGTATAGCTTCCGTAGTAGGTAAGCTCCCGATACTCAATCGGGTGTGCGTCAATGTAGTCGGCAGGTCTGGAAGATGTGGCCGGAGAGGACTCAATTACCTCAAAAAGATGTTCCACCGCAGAATAGGTATCAACTCCGCCGTAACGGACGGCCTGATCGTAGCACTCCTGCTTCTGGGCGAGGATATACTTCTGAGTATCCAGGGCTTCGTCCTCAATTTCGTCAGGGAACTTATCCCGAATATCCTGAACATAGTAGGAGCCGTCCCGCGGTGTCCAATACTCCTTCAGAACATATTTCCCATCTACAACTTCAAAGGTGATGGCAACAGCGATATGACTGCCGGCAGCATCGTGAAAGGTTCCACCGGAATAACCAAATCCCTGATGAAGCGCCAGTCCGTAGACAGTGACCAGCTTGATGTGGTCGGAGGAACCAACTGCGGGGGTGCCACTGAGTTCCTGTTGATCCAACAAGACAAAGCTGGCGCAATGATACAGACCATCCGGCTTGGAAGGCTTGTTTTCTGCCAGGATTGCTTCATTGATCGCCTTCGCCAACAACACTTCTGAATGATCCGCACCAATGAACTCCGTCACGCCGCCGTCCCGAATGTCGATGCGTGTATCGAGGTCATCCGCCAAAGCCAGATAGATATACATAGGGTCACTATCCGGACTTCCACCGCCAATCCATAGCTCATACATTTCATTGATCACATAGACACGGATATACAGGCCAGAGCCGGTCTCAATATAATCGTAATTTTCAAAATCCGACCACGATAAATCGTATCCGTATTGTGAAAGAATAATTACATCATCTAAGGTGAGTTTCGTCGTTTCGGCAACAACTCTGATGCTGTAAACTTCTTTCAACCGAGCTGGATAAGTTTCCAGTATCTCACCGCTATATGAGACTTCAATAATGTCTCCGATTTGCGGCTCCAGAGCGGGGTCCATATTCATCAGAGGAACTTCAATTTGGTCAGCGCTATTGAGTGCCCAGCTTGCCTCTGGTGCAACCAGAAAATATTCCTCGTGGATTTCAAGGACTTCCGCTTTGAAAGTAATACGATTGGGCGCACTTTCGTCAGAAATACGAATTTCCACATTTTCGACTTCCACATAAACAACGATGTCTTCGTCCGTTGGGTTTTGCATATTGATGCCAACCTTGAACCATTCATCTTTTACGGCGTCAAATTCAACGGGCATTCCATGTGTAAGATAGGTAGCCGTATATCCGGTTTCTGTTGTTTCGTCGACTGGAAATAAAAGAACTTCCGTATCATCCAGTCCTTCACCGGACCATATGACAATGGAGTTTCCCGTTGTACTGACTTCTTCATCTGAATACACAAAATCATCCTGGCTTCCTGCTGGAACGACAATTCGCAGCGTATAGCTGTCCTGTTCCGGATCAGTCAGGAAGCACACCGCAACGACCACGCAGGCGATAACTGCCAGAACGACGACCCAGAAAGCAGGCTTCTTGTAGTTCATCACAGACTTCACACGCTCCTTTACACCGACCTCACCAAAGGCAAGAGGGCAGGCTGCGATCACACGGCGGTTGACACTACAGGCCACAAGCGCCTGGGTATAGTTGGCTCTCTGCTCGTTGCCCAGTACCTTAATGACCTTCTCATCACAGGCCAGCTCAATGTCCCGGCACAGCAGCACATAGGCCAGCCACATCAGAGGATTGAACCAATGGATCGTCAGCAGTAGGAAGCCGAGGGGTTTCCACCAGTGGTCTCTTCGACGAATGTGTGCCTGCTCATGTGCGACCACATGGTTCAGATCCTGTCCGCCCATATTGTAGGGAAGATAGATCTTCGGTCTGAACACGCCCAGCACAAAGGGAGAAGCCACATTCTCGCTCTGGAAGATGTTGTCTCGGAGGATGACTGCCTCGCTGACTTTGCGGCGCAGACGCCAATAGCTGACCACGGTATATAGGAGGAGCGCAGCGATACCGGCAATCCAGAGAATGCTAAAAATCGGAATCCAGATCTGAAGCGGATTTGCGCTCGTCAATACATCCTGCGGTGGAGCGAACGAGGACAGCATAGGGTTGACCATGCTATTGATCACTGGAACACCGCTGTTGATTGTGGGCTGTACTGCCATTTCGATATCCATCGGAACTGTCTCTGCGCTGGGGATCAGACTCAGAGCGCTCTCGATAGAGAACGGAAAAGCCAGACGCACTGCCACAATGCCCCAGAGCAGGACATTGACCCACTTGGGTGCTTTCTTCAAGACAAACCGGAGCAGCAGCACAGCCAGGACAAGCCAGCTTGCTGATATGCTCATGTTTATAATTTTCAAAAACAGGTCGTTCATTATTTGCCTCCTCTCCGGATGCGGTCGATCATGCGCTGTACCTCATCAAGCTCCTCCTCAGAAATATTCTGATGCTTGGTGAAAGCAGCGACAAAAGCAGGCAGTGAGCCTTCAAATGTCTTTTCAACCAGTTCTCCAATTTCATATGCCTGCACAGCGTCCTTGGAAACCAGAGAAGTAATGGTGCCGTTATCGTTCTGCAGAACACCTTTCTCTCCCAGACGCTTGATAACGGTATAGGTAGTGGTGCGTTTCCAACCCAACTGCTCCTGACACAGCTTTACCAACTCCGCAGCCGTGACCGGCTCATGTTCCCACATAATCAGACAAAAACGATATTCGCCCTCGTGAATCTTCGGAATATCCATAAGTCAACCTCCTTGTCTACCGATGTAGACTTCTTGATTATAGTCTACAGCAGTAGACGCAAAAAGTCAATGGAGTTCATATTATCTTTACAAATAAATGCCATTGGGGAGCAGATGGCACATTGACGAAGTGCTTCAAATATGCTACTATTATGTTGCTCGATATATCGCGAGACATAATAGTTGAGAAAGGTGGAATGGACAATGGCGGCACAAGCGCCCATGACTGAAGCCACTTATTACATTCTGCTGGCATTGATGAAACCGGGACACGAGTACGGCATGATGCAGCGCATCAAGGAACTCTCCGGAGGCCGCATCGAAATGGGTCCCGGTACACTGTACGGTGTTCTCACTCGCATGAATAAAGAAGGACTTATCACCCTAACCAGCGAGGAAGGCCGCCGGAAGAATTACGCTATCACAGAAGAAGGAAAAAACGCGCTTCATTTAGAGTATTCCTGCACCCGCGCTCAGATCGTCACCTTCCTGTGGCGCGCCGCCGGTTCTCCTGCTCCCAAGGGTACGGCTAAGGTTCCTGCTGACGTACTCCCTGGCAGCTACTGCTATGACGCAGTGGCATGGGCGCTGGAAAACGGTATCATCAACGGCCTGGCTGACGGCACCTTCGGGGTTAACAACACCTGCACCCGCGGCCAGAGCGTGACCTTCCTGTACCGTGCGATGGGCACCGCTCCCACTACGGTGAACGGATTTACCGATGTGGCGGCTGATTCCTTCTGCGCTGACGCTGTTGCGTGGGCTGTGGAAAACGGTGTGACCAACGGCACATCCGCTACGACGTTCAGCCCCAATAACGGCTGCACCCGTGCCCAGATTGTTACCTTCCTGTATCGCGCCTATCAGGGCAAATAAGGGGCATCAGCCTATATAATGCAAAGCGAGGCCACCGGAAATTATCCGGTGGCCTCATGCTCTGCTCATGAACGGTATTTGGTTGATACCCCTCTGCGGGGGTGCCTTTCTCTACCCCGCTTCTGTAAACAAGCAATTTATTGTACCGGCTGATTGACTACGCCAACGAACAGTGGCAATCCATCATAGCCAGTGATGGCAAACAGGAACGGACGGTCCAGTACAAAATCCATTTCCTCTTCCGGAGGCGCTGCAGCTCCGGCCATCATCATGACGGTATATGCCGATGCGGTCACACCCTCTTCGTCGATGGTCACACGGGCTGCATGGTCGGCTTTGGAAAGGAAGATCTCTGCAACTTCCGAAGTCATGGGGGTAAAATCGGCCACTTGGGCATCAAATACATCTGTGACACCAAGGGCACGAAGGCCTTCTCCCAGGTCAAAATCAGAGACTACATCAAATTTGGGAACGGACATATTCACGATCAGGTGCTTGCTGTTCTCCCAGTTTCCATTGCTGTTCAAGAACTCCATCGTTTGCTCATCGTTCAGGAGATCATCCATAGTCACGCCCTCGTCAGGCAGGAGGAACCACATCTTACCGCTGCCCTCCAGGCTCAGAGAAACGGCACCGAACTGATCCGCCCAGTAATAGGTGTTGCTGCCGCCCTTGTGCATGAAGTCGCACTCCACGGTTTCTCCGTCAGCGCTGAGCAGGTGGAACAGGCCCTTTTCCGTTCTGCCCTCGTTGAACTCACTGTGCCACTTGGCACGGTAGTAGATGGTAGAGGCCAGAGCCATAACGGTCTCGGGGTCCATGGACAGGCCATCAGCCTGTGCTTCCAGCAGTCCTCCGGTTTGCTCGCTGATCCAGTCCCGCAGAGCCTGATTAAATTCCTCGCTGCCCATCTCGCCACGGAAGGAGGACGCATAGTAATTCTTTGCCAGACTGTCCATGGTGGCCTGGTTGAAATTCACGGACTCATTCAGCCACAGGGAGTTTGCCAGAATGCTTGTCACAGCGCCGTCATTGCTGTAATTGGCGTTCCAAACGCTGGCCGCCTGGGAGCGCAGAGCCTCAATATTCTCACTGCCCAACAGCGTGAGGATCTGCTGTCGGCTCTCTCCGTCCGTCACCTCTGCCAGCATGGCAAGGGCCATGTAGACATTTATGGGAGAGTAGACCTTGTTTGCGCCGTTGGAATTGCTGAGGAACTCCCGGATCGAACTGGCGAAGAACGGTTCCAGACCATCTGCATAACCCTCCGGTTGATTGCGTTGAGCGTTCCTGTCTTCCTTCCATGCGTCATAGACCACATCAAAGCTATCGCTGTCGAACTCGCCGGTCTTTTCATCGAAATACTCCATCTCATTGGGATAGGGAGCCATCTCCGGGTAACTGGCCAGAGCCAGCGCATAGGCCGATGCAGTGTTGTTGGGTTTCTTTTCATCCATATTGGTATCTCCCGCACAGCCTACCAGAGAAATCAGGCAAGCCGCCGTAAGGCACAGTGCTATCAATCTTTTCATGCTGCATTTCCTCCTTAGTCCACGATGGTATCTGTGCAGATAGCTGCTGTTATGATTCCCAAGACCTCGTCGCCGTAGCTGTCCCACCAGTCGGCCACGCCATGAGTCGTTGCCACAAAATTACCCTTGCTGGCCGGATAGCTGATATAGTTCCAGATCTTACCGCCGTCGTAAGTGCCCATGGTGCCATTTCCGAATTCTTTGGTTTCCAATCCGGTACCGCAGACACCGAATGTAGGCCAGTAGTGGAAGTCGATCCATCCATCTTCATCAGAGGGACGGAAGCTAACACCGTAGCTCATGCCATCGGCGCTGTATTCCTCAATCATATATTCCCACCCGGACAGGAGGGGGATACTGACGCCAAATCCGTCGTATTCATAGGCGATACTGTTTGCTGTGGTGCTATCTACGATGTCAAAGCCTGCATAATAGGTTTCCTTATCAAAATCACCGGTGCCGCGGAAATCCATGATCGACTTGCTGATCCGGTAGCTGCCGGCAGGAAGTTCTCCGTACAGGCGGCTCCAGTTCACATCCCATTCGGTATCCTCGTTTGCAGGGATCATCCATGCTTCTGACGTCCAGGCAAGCTCACCCTCCATGGGAAGCAGCTCAACTGCGACCCATTCGCCATCCCGGAGAACCTCGAGGCCATAATAGCTGCCGGTATTCAATTCACCTGTAGGCTCGCCGTCCTGCTGCGTACAAACAATGGTCAAGCCGGACGGGGTGATATTCTTTGCGGTCAGCTTCACGCCCCAGTGGTCCTGATAGGCGTATGTTGCCGGGGTGCGGCTGATGCCCACCAGACCGGACACTGCAGGTGCACGCTCGCTCAATACCCCGTTGACCCACACCTTATCGGTGGGTTTGATTACATCGCCCATCTGCACTTCAAGGAACAGATGCCACTGAGCCATGTCATCAGTCACAACTTCCGGTGCCTTGCTGTCAATCGTAATGGCCCAGCCATCCGATGCGCCATCCTCCAAGCGGTGGCGACGCACATCCGTGATCTCATGGCGGATAGAGCCGCTGCCTTCCTGCAGCACGATCAGCACCAGATTCTGCCGTTCAAAACAGGCATCATCATACTTGTCACAGGCATCCAGAAAACCGATGGAGGTATCGGAGTAAACTACTTCTCTTCTCTCCAAGTCATAGATATCCTTGTATGCCTCATAGTAGGCCTCCAGCTCTGCTTTGGAACTGATCACGGCATGGTAAGGATAGCTTCGGTCATCAGAGTAACCGTCTGTGCGGATGTATTGTACATCAAAAGCGTATGCTTCCGGCGCGGGGGCTACAACATTGGGATCTGCTTCATTGGCAACTATGGTCCAACCCAGCTCCGCAAGTTCTTCCATAACTTGCTCAGGGATGTCGGCCTGCGTGCCGTCTTCCAGCTTCATATACCAATACGCGCCGGTGCCGCCCGGATAGGACTCCTGAATGCCGTCGTGAAGAAGCAGGATCTTATCGCCCGTCTCCAAGCCAGCGAACATACCTTCTTTGTCCTTGCGGTTACTCATGACAATGGGCGAGTTGCCGTCGATGAACATATACGATCCATTCTCCGCCACCAAACAGCGACCCACCGAGAAATCCAGAGAATGACTGACCATATACCAAAGGAGGCCTGCACAAACCAAAAGCAGTCCTCCAATCACACAAAGAGGAATCATCCATTTCTTTTTCTGCTTCATGCCAGCAGCCTCCTTTTTCTTGTATCAGGCATAAAGCCTTTGTATATATAGACGCAAAAAAACGGCCAAAAGTTCCCAATGGTGAGCAATTCACCATTTTCAATAATATATGCTATAATTATTTCAGAAATAGTGAACCAATCGACCTTCGTCGTTGTATATGTAAGTGAAAGGGGGTGCGGAGAGCTTGATCGATCAATACATTAGGCAATACGGAAAACGGCTGTATGGGCTTTGCCTGTCTCTCTGCGCCAGCACCTTTGAGGCAGACGATCTATACCAAGACACATGGCTCCGGGTAGTCAAGAGCATATCGCAGTACGACCCAAGCCGAGAGTTTGAGCCATGGCTGACGAAGATCTGTGTCAATACATACCGCAACACCCTGCGGCGTATTGCACGAAGTCCCTTGCTGAATTTCCAGACGAACGAGGAAAAGGATGCACTTCTGCAATCAGTCCCGGCACCGGAAAATCCGGACTACGGACCACTCTATGAGGCCGTTGACGGATTACCAGAAAAGCTCCGACTGGCTGTAATCCTGTTTTACTTTGAGGAAATGGACATTGCAGCCACCGCACAGGTGCTGGGCATCCCGGAGGGAACCGTGAAATCCCGATTAAGCAAAGCAAGAAAACTATTGAAGGAGGTGCTTGGCCGTGAATCAGATTTACAATTTTGAGCAGCACAAGCCGCCCGTACTGAATGAAAATATGCTCCGTGCTGAACTGGAACGGCGCAGGCTCCGTTGGCAGACGGCATTGGTTGCTGTTGCAGGAACCCTTCTGCTGATCGCAGCGGCGATGCTCGGTTTCCTTGTGCTGGAGGACTATCCGTGGATCACTGCATTGTGTCTGGCCTATGTCCTGTTCTCCGCTACCGGAGGCAGTGTTCTGGCCGTTGTTGTTACTAAAAAAGGAGGTGTTATCCATGAGTAATGTTGTTATTGCAATCCCGCTGTTTATGCTCATGATTATAGTTGCGTTGCTCCCTCTCCTGATTGGTGTCTATGTCTATCGGGATGCTAAAAGGCGTGGGATGAATGCGGCTCTGTGGACACTGATCGCAATTTTAGCCCCCTCACTGATCGGCTTTATCATTTATCTGCTTGTGCGGGGCAACTATTCCAATCTGAAATGTCCACGCTGCGCTGCCACGGTCACAGAGCAATATGTGGTATGCCCCAAATGCGGCGCAAAGCTCAAGCCGAGCTGCCCGAACTGCTCTGCTCCCGTAGAGCCGGATTGGACTGTATGCCCGAAATGTGCGCAGCCACTTCCGACTGTGCAGGAAGATATCGTTACACCCGTGCAGCCCAAGGATAAAACCCTGTGGAAGATCCTGGCGGCCATTATTATAGTTCCTGTTGTTTTACTTCTGGTGTTGGGACTCAGCTTCTCTGCAGCCTCTGGTGGAGGTTCCTCCAGCCTACGGGAAGTCTCCTTCGATGAATATTATGCTGATCAGGAACTTCCCGAAAGCACCAAGGAGTATGTGCGGAATTGGTTGGGAGAAATTAACCCCAGAACCGACCATGTATACGCGCTCCGATATACCTACCGATTCAATCCGAATAGTGAAACCACAGACTATTACTATTTGATTTATGTTCCGGGTGGTGGCGATGTAGATCGCCGTGGCTTTGGTTATTCCACAGGGTTGTTCAGTACGGCTTTCAAGCTGGAACTGGAGGGCACTAATGATCAGGATGGTCTGTACTGTGTTATGACCACTTCCAAGAAAGCTGCCCCGCAGCTTCGCGTTACTTTGAACGGCAAGCGTTTGGAAGATGAAATCACCGTCGTGGACTTCAATCCCACACTCTACACCATTGCATCCGAATCCGATTACAGTATGCTGACCAATGCCGCAGGCGACCTGTATCTGGAGCAGTTGGAAAAGGAAATGGAGCCAGACCTCGTTGCTATTACTGTTGTAGAAGATGGGCAAGGAGTGGCAACCGGCGAATTTGATGCGCCTGACTTTCTGCTTAATACCGTTACTGGCATCCATGAGTTGCATTATCTTGAAGAGTACCCCTTTTCTTTGGAGAATTTCCAACTTTCCGACTATTTTACCCTCTCCGTCCACTATGCGGATACCACTGGCGAGGCTCACTACGAAGATACCAGCAACTATTTAATCGTCGAAACGGAAAGCGCATGGTATTTGATTGAAATTGGACCTAATAGCGTGATTGAGAAGATTCTGGAGGAGGGCCAGATTACAAGCAGGGATGATGTACTCGTCTATGAAATAAGCGAAGATGCCTACAGTGAGTTGGCAAATCTATTCGACAAAACAACATAAGGAGGTATGTTTATTGGAAATATGTTATTTGATTTCATTCTTCATCCTGCTTTTGTCGTGTTTGTTTTGATTGCACTTTTCGCTGCTGTTGTGGCTTTAGTAATCGCTCATAGACAGAAGCAACTTTCAGCCGGATTGAAGGCGATTCTCATTTCAGTGGTCGTACTGTGCGTCCTATACCTTCTGTTCATGGTAAGCCTTGTCTTCTTGTTTGACAGTTCACCTCCTGCACCCCCTGTTCCGTACACTCCATAAACAATAGTCAAGCCCACAGGATCATCGTAGTTCCTGTGGGCTTGATTTTACTTTGCTCTTTTTTTGAAATAGACCAACACAACTGCGAGGCACTCAATGCAATAAGCTGCTCCGAAAATCACATGACGGACAGCAGCGACTTGCCGAGCCTCTTGAAGATCCTCTTCCGTACATACAGTAATCGGCAAAATCGTTCCATCCTTGGGAGTGTATCGAAGGGAAACTACACTTCTGCGACTGATATATTCGCAGACCACATTGCCGTTCTTATCTTTCAGTCGGCTCTTCAGGGCTTCTTCCTCACTAATCTCATTGCCATACTCATCATAATAAGTCGGCGTTCCTATCTGTTCTTCGGGTGCAGGAACGGCTGCTGATTCTTTAAGGCTGGCATTGTATGAGGGATTGGCAGGGACATCCTGCTCCATATATTCAATGAAGCTGTCGTAGTCCTCGAATGTGGTGCCTTCCATAATGCTATACGGGCCCCAAATGGACGTAGCAAATTGATGACCAATGAAAGTAACTGTCAGTACTACGGCAAGTACAATGGCGCAGGTGCGTTTCAGCTTATGGTTATGCTGATAAATGGTTGACTCCCTCTCGGGCAAACTATATGTTCCTTTTTTCAGAAGGGACGCATTGAGGAAATAAAGCACAATAGCATAGATCAGTAGAAATGCCGCAGCGCCCATCGCGCCCCAGATCAGCAGGCTGTCAGAGCCGAGTCCCATATAGGCATCGACTAAAATCAAGGGGAATGTGAAGCCGATAAACGCTACCGTCAATCCAATGGATTTCTCTGCAAGGCCGATGACTTTTCGCTTGAAGTCAGAAAGGATGTCTGCATCCAGACCCGCATCTTCCACGCTGAAAAACGCTTTGTTCACGAACACAGCTTGGCAAACGATACTGGCCGCAAAGAAGATCGCACCCAAAAAGAAGCCAAGAATGGCTTTCAGGAAAGCCAGATTACAGACCAGCGCAACGATCATGCCGACCACAGTAATACCCATTGCAATGTAGGTGTGGTTCTTATATTGAGATAGCGTGGATTTCAATAGACGCTGGCGCTGTTTCTCACCTTTTGGGGTGGTCTCATTCTCCTTTGAAACCACGGTACGTTCTTCAGGTGACTTCCGCTCACCCCGAAACAGCTCATCACAGGTAACGCCAAAGATTTCCGCGATAGCAGGGATTGCAGCCAGATCCGGCGCACCATCGTCCCGCTCCCAACGGCTGACAGTCTTATCAGATACATTCAGACGCTCCGCCAAATCCTTTTGCGTCATGCCGTTTGCTTTTCGTAATGCGGCGATAAAGCCGCCGATAGTTTTCTTTTCCATATTGAGTCCTCCTTTGGATGGGTGGTTTGCTTTCTGTGTCTTTATTCTAAGATTGTGGTAGTGAGAAAGCCACCCAATAGACTCAGAATCACTCTCGGAATACGAGAATCACGGCATTTTGCCCTATGAGAGCACTGGTTCCATATCCTCGTCGTTTGTCAGATCACCGTCACCGCTGACCGGAATCACATCGCCCAGATAGGTCGGCTCCGGTTTCAGGATACTCGTCGCAAAATCCTTGTTACGAGCAAGGATCTCGCGCAGTTCACGGTATGCCTGTCCCACATAGGTATGATAGTCTGCGGCAACACCATATGCCTCCACGCCAAGGGCATTGGCAATATGGAGCGCACGGTAGAGGTGGTATTTCTGCGTGACAATGATGATCTTGTCAGCGGCAAATACATCTCTTGCCCGGAAGATGCTTTCGTATGTAGAGAAGCCAGCGTGATCCATGAAGATATTCTCAGAGGGGATGCCTTTTCCCATGGCCTCCAGTTTCATGGCCTTGACCTCGTTGTAGTCCTTCTGGCCGTGGTCGCCGCTCATGAGCAGCTTCGGCGCTGCACCGGACTGGTACAGTTCAATGCCTCTGTGGAGTCGATCTGCAAGCATATCGCTGGGGCGTCCGCTATCATGGACATAGCAGCCCAACACAAGGATGCAGTCAACATCCGTCAGTGCGGCAGCATCTTCGGGGGAAAGAATTTGGCCTGATGTGCTTTTCTTCATATGGCCATTGATACCCAGAACGGTGATACCTCCAACCAAGGCAAGACAGAGCAGCACGATGAAAAGGCGCTTCCATATTCTTTTTTTCATATAGCACCTCATATTTCTCGCCTTAGCAGCGTTTCAAAACAATCCCTTGTTATACTTGATAATTGCGTACAGGCTCAGGCCAAGCCCAACAATCACCGCAGGAATCAAAACCGTTGCGCCGATAATCGTATAGACTTCAATCTCTGTTAGGTAGGTTATCAGTGAGAATAGGCCAAAGACGATAATTGCAATGCCAATAATCAATGTGCCTAATCCCACTTTTTTGCCAAAAGGCTTTACGTCATCCGGTGAAACCCGCTGTCGATGATACCAGTGGAGAGAGGAAATATTGCCCTTCATGTTGGATATGCCAAGAATACTGATGATAATGCCAAGGATAACAGGACCTATAACATCTCCCATTTATTTCGCCTCCTTACAACCGGCTTGCGAATCTACTTCCAAATCGTCCGGTGGTTTGTTCAATCGGATATCGCAGTATCTGCTGGAACACACAAATACCATTTGTCCATATATAGAACCACAATCCCCTCGTCCACCTTTGCATACTTCATTTCCAAATCAGGGTCGTAATACCCAGCTTCGGGTTTGCTTTCGATGTAAGGAACGGCGTGTTCAAGGAATGTCATTGATTCAATCTCTTCGGACTCAAAATAAATCGGATCGCCAACAACATAGTAAACTTCACCATCAATGGTGACTGCAGCCCGGTTGTTGTCATACGCAGAGTCTGTATCTATCTTGACATATTCGATTTTCTCATCGGCAGCATAATATACGATCACATTTGTGCTGTCATCAACCTCCCAGCGATCTCCCCAAAAGCCGGAGAGCATACTGTCAGGTTCGCCCCAGATTTCGCGCAGCTGACCACGGTCATAGCCGATAAGGTCGTTGTTATCAACTGTATAGGCTCCTTCTTCAAAGGCGGAAATCACAGATTCTTTAGAAGGAATATCGTACATGCTTCTCGCGCCCAGATTGCCATGCCAATCTGTAAAAATGGCTGCGGCAACTACCAGCAGTGGGAGTGCCGCCATAAAAACATAACTCCGTGCAGATACAGCATAATCCCGTTTGCGCCATAGCCAATCTGCCACAATACCGATTATGCAGCCAAGAGCAGGTCCGATGCAGAGCAACAGCAAAATAAGGTAACCAAGCGTATCCCAGCCGCTGGCAGCCACACAACCCACGGCTGCTACTATTGCCACGATGGCGACAACCAAAAGCGGGAGAAACTTCACCCATTTTTTCTGAACTGCCTTGCACAAAAGCATCTGTAGAAACAGAAACGGTACGGCAGGAAAATAAAACGCGCAAATCTCGACGGCACCGTAAATCTCAAAGGGGAATGCTACCGCTCGAACAAGGAATAGGCTTATGCTGACTACAAGCGATACTGCAAAAAACACAGTCAGTATCCTGTTGGAATGATTTTTCATAGAAGCACCTCACTTATAGGTCTGTTTTCAAATCAAATCCACATCCACATCGTCCATCAGTTTCTCGCTGAACACAACGCGCCACTCCACATCGTCCACAATCGACTCAAAACGCAGAGAAGAACAAGCTGCGTGGAGCTTCGGTGCGCTCTGTCCCATGATAACAGACGTGGGGCCGTCAGCACCGCCGATAACACCGATTACTGCCGCATTACAAAAAGCTACCGGTGCAAATTCGTCGGGGTCACGCTTTTTCTGCCTTGGACGGTCGCCCTCGGTACAGTCCTGAATCATAAAGCCCCGACCTGAAATGTCCGGCTCCAGAGAATAGCTCATCGCAAGGTAATGGCTGGGGTATTCCATATTGGGATCATGGAATGCACGCTCCGGCAACTCCTGTTGCTCCACCTCATGGACGGTCAACGTATATATCTTTCCAGTCATAGGATGAGTCAGGGAAATGCTTTCGCCCACTGTAGGAGTCTGAAAATGCTGTCCTGCGATATTCTCCCTCTGCCGCTCCATACGAACAGTGAGAGACTGAATATCCAGACCGTTTACTTCGCCCCAACGGTAGCTTGACCGCTGCATATACCAAGCAAGGCTAACATCCAGGCCATAGTGTTCCATAATCTGTATTGCTTCCGTCTCCCGGCGCAAGCCATCAGCCAAACAGCTTTCCGGAATCCACGGTAATCCGCAGCTGTGGTCACTTTGCAGCTTATACCCATTCAAAGTTACACGCCCCTTAAAGCTGGTGTGTAACGGATGCTCTCGCTCAATTTGTTCCTGTTGCTCTTTGGTATAGTGATTGTTACCTTCATTCAGCAAATCCCACTTATCAATAAATGCTTTTACCTGAACAGGATCAGCCTGTTTACAGTAGTCGATCACAAGGCCTTTATCACAGATATACACGGCAGGGATATACCACTTTTCTTCGCCCCAGCAAAAGGATTTTTGGATAGGGATTTCAATGCCTGCGTTGCCTTCATTTCTCCAAAAACCGCCGTCATAGGTAACTATCCATTCTTCTGCCCTAACAGGTGCCGCCGCATTCATATCCGGATCATAGTATTCTTCCGTATAGGGAATCTGAGATAGGTCGAATTCAGCCTGCAGCTTCTTTACATAGGCAAAGGCGTCCTCTAACGGCACCAGCCTAAACTCTGTCCGAAGTACATCCAAAACAGACTGTTGCTCCTCTGTTGCAGGACAGTCGATCAGAAATGCCTTAAACTGCTCCT
>OBAI01001186.1_pt1 | contig 21242 bp, 9 predicted proteins | sample 1517461 | NCBI WGS metagenome assembly OBAI01 (sample SAMN04571696, study PRJEB22368) | human gut metagenome | biome: human gut; material: stool | host: Homo sapiens | place: Luxembourg | collected 2012-06-29
CCCTTACCGAGAAGCTGCTGCTCTTCGGCGGCGCGATCCACGTGGCGGGCGCCGTCAAGAGCAACAAGATCAAGAAGGGCGCGACGTCCGATTTCATGGAGATCGAACGGCAGCGCGGCATCTCGGTGGCCACCTCCGTCATGGGATTCGAGTATAACGGAGTGAAGATCAATATTCTCGATACGCCCGGCCATGAGGATTTCGCCGAGGACACCTACCGCACGCTGACGGCCGTCGATTCGGTCATCATCGTCATCGACGGCGCCAAGGGCGTCGAGCAGCAGACGCGCCGCCTGATGGAGGTGTGCCGGATGCGCAAGACGCCGGTGATGGTCTTCATCAACAAGCTGGACCGCCCGTGCAAGGACCCCTTCGACCTGCTGGACGAGGTAGAGCGCGAGTTGCGCATCAAAGTACGTCCGCTGGCGTTCCCGATCTCCAACGGCCCGACGTTCAAGGGTGTTTACAACATCTATGCGCACGGTCTGTCGCTCTTCACCTCCGACGAGCGGCAGACGGCTACGGCGTCGACCGTCGAAATCCGCGATCTGGCTGCACCGGAGCTCGACGCGCATGTGGGCGAGCGCTATGCCCGCCAGCTGCGCGAGGATTCGGAACTGATCGAGGGCGTCTACGATCCCTTCGACCGCGACGCCTATCTGGCGGGCGATCTGGCGCCGGTCTTCTTCGGCTCGGCGATCAACAATTTCGGCGTGCGCGAGCTGCTCGAATGTTTCATCGACATCGCCCCCTCGCCGCGCCCCTCGCAGACCGAGACGCGGCGCGTGGAGCCGGCCGAGGAGAAGATGACGGGCTTCGTCTTCAAGATCCACGCCAACATGGACCCCAACCACCGCGACCGCATCGCCTTCCTGAAAATCTGCTCCGGCCGCTTCGAGCGCAACCGCAACTACCTGCACGTGCGCAGCGGCAAGCAGCTCAAATTCTCGTCGCCGACGGCCTTCATGGCCGAGAAGAAGTCGGTGATCGACGAGGCCTATCCGGGCGATATCGTGGGTCTGCACGACACGGGAACCTTCAAGATCGGCGATACGTTCACCGAAGGCGAGAAGCTCAAATTCACGGGCATTCCCTCGTTCGCTCCCGAGCAGTTCCGTTATATCGAAAACGCCGATCCGCTGAAATTCAAGCAGCTGGCCAAAGGCGTCGATCAGCTGATGGACGAAGGCGTGGCACAGCTGTTCACGTCGCAGCTCAACGGCCGGCGCATCATCGGTACGGTCGGCGCGCTGCAATTCGAGGTGATCCAGTACCGCTTGGAACACGAGTACGGCGCCAAATGCCGCTGGGAGCCGATCTCGATCTACAAGGCGTGCTGGATCGAAAGCGACGATGCCGGGCAGCTGGCCGATTTCAAGCGCCGCAAGCACACCAACATGGCGGTCGACAAGCACGGCCGCGACGTCTTTCTGGCCGATACGAGCTATGCGCTGACGCTGGCGCAGGAGAACTTCAAGGAGATCCGCTTCAAGTTCACATCGGAGTTTTAGGGTGCGAGGATGTGTGTTTTAAAACCGTCCGGATTCGTTTCGGACGGTTTTTTATCGTCGTAAAACATAAGAAAAACATACTTTTTGCGTTGAATACCTGAAAAGAAGTTTGTCGGCGAGGTAAAATCGACCGTTTTCGTTAAGCCGAGCGCAGAGCCGAACTTGTTCGGACTATGCCGAGGCGAGAAAACGAAGAGAGAAACTCACCGTTTTCGTTAAGCCGAGTGCAGAGCCGCGCTTGCGCGAGCTTTGCCGAGGCGAGAAAATTAAGAATGAAATTCACCGGTTTTTGCCCGTTTTTCGCGGGAAATCGTATCTTTGCGGCATTGAAATGCGGGTATCTCCGCAGAAGTAAGTTTGAAAATAAGATTGGGCAGGTATGAATCCGAAGGTTGACAAATGGGTGCGTAAAGCCGGTTCGTGGTGCGAAAAGGCTTGTCCGCGAACCCGAAGCGGGTGGATCATGATCGCGTTGACGGCGGTCGTCATTGTGGCCGGTGTCGTGTGGCTGCTCCGTCCTCGAAGCGAGGCGGTGCATTATCCGATCGTGGCGGTCGAGCCGGTCGCCACGCAGAACGTGGAGATCTACGGCGAGTTCGTGGGGCGCATCCGTGCGCAGCAGTTCGTCGAGGTGCGGGCCCGCGTGGAGGGTTATCTCGAACGGATGCTCTTCCGCGAGGGAAGCTACGTGAAGAAGGGGCAGACGCTCTTCATCATCGACCCCAAGATCTACCGCGCCCGCGTGGACAAGGCCAAGGCGCAGCTCAACAAGGATCGCGCACTGGCCCAGAAGGCCGAGCGCGACCTGAAACGCATCCGCCCGCTCTATGCGCAGAATGCCGCCAGCCAGCTCGATCTGGACAATGCGACGGCCGCCTACGAGAGCGCGACGGCCAACGTGCTGATGAGCGAAGCCGACCTGATGCAGGCGGCCACGGCGCTGGGGTACACCACCGTACAGTCGCCCATCACGGGCTATATCAGCGCCAGCAACGCCGACATCGGAACCCTCGTGGGGCCGGGCGGCAAGTCGCTGCTGGCGACCATCGTCAAGAGCGATACGGTGCGTGTCGATTTCAGCATGACCGGCATGGATTACCTGCGCAGCAAGGAGCGCAATGTCAATCTGGGGCAGAAGGATTCCACGCGCCGCTGGAACCCCTACATCACCGTCACCCTGCCCGACAACTCGCGCTATCCGCTGCGGGGGCTGGTCGATTTCGCCGACCCGCAGGTCGACCCTGAGACGGGAACCTTCTCCGTGCGCGCCGAGATGCCCAATCCCGACCATATCCTGCTGCCCGGCCAGTTCACCAAGGTCAAGCTGCTGCTCGACGTGCGTGAGAATGCCGTGGTCGTACCGTCCAAGGCGATCGTGATCGAGAAAGGCGGTGCCTACATCTTCGTCGTGCGGCCCGACAGCGTCGTCGAAAAACGTTTTATCGAGACGGGGCCCGAGCTGGACAACAAGACGGTGGTCGAACGCGGTCTGCTCTCCGGCGAACGGATCGTCGTGGAGGGTTACCACAAACTCAATCACGGTATGCGCGTCGAGGCGGTCGAGCCCCGGCGCGACAATGGCGTGGCATCCAATTAACGACAGCCTATGAAGAGCGATTTCTTTATCGACCGGCCGGTCTTTTCGACCGTTCTCTCGGTCATCATCGTCATCGTGGGCGTCATCGGACTGGCGCTGCTGCCCATCGACCAGTATCCCAAGATCGTCCCGCCCGTGGTGAAGGTGAGCGCCTCCTATCCGGGCGCCAGCGCCCAGACCGTGACGCAGGCGGTGGCCACGCCGATCGAACAGGAGCTCAACGGTACGCCGGGGATGCTCTACATGGAGTCGTCGTCGACCAACTCCGGCGGCTTCACCGCCACGATCACCTTCGACATCGACACCGATGCCGACCTGGCGGCCGTCGAGGTGCAGAACCGCGTGAAGCTGGCCGAAAGCCGGCTGCCGGCCGAGGTGGTGCAGAACGGCATCTCGGTCGAGAAACAGGCGTCGAGCAAACTGCTGACGATCACGCTGCTGTCGTCGGATCCCAAGTTCGACGAAATCTACCTGAGCAACTACGCGACGCTCAACGTGCTGGACATGCTGCGGCGCGTGCCGGGCGTGGGCAGCGTCTCGAACGTCGGATCGCGCTACTACGCCATGCAGATCTGGGTGCTGCCCGACCGGCTGGCCAATCTGGGGCTGACGGTGCAGGACTTGCAGCGGGCATTGAAGGATCAGAACCGCGAATCGGCCGCCGGCGTGCTCGGGCAGCAGCCCATGACCGATCTCGATGTGACGATCCCCATTACGGCGCAGGGGCGTTTGTCGTCGGTGGGCGAGTTCGAGGAGATCGTCGTCCGCGCCAACCCCGACGGCTCGATCATCCGCCTGCGTGACGTGGCGCGCGTTTCGCTCGAAGCGTCGTCCTATAACACCGAGAGCGGTATCAACGGGGGAAATGCCGCGGTGCTCAACATCAACATGCTGCCGGGCGCCAACGCCATGGAGGTGGCCGACGCGGTAAAAGAGGCCATGGAGGAGATCAGCCGCAACTTCCCCGAAGGAATCTCTTACCAGATACCGTTCGACATGACGACCTATATCTCCGAGTCGATCCACCACGTCTATCAGACCTTGTTCGAGGCGTTGCTGCTGGTGATTCTGGTGGTCTTCCTTTCGTTGCAGAACTGGCGCGCGACGCTCATCCCGATCGTGGCGGTGCCGATCTCGCTGATCGGAACCTTCGGCGTGATGCTCGTCTTCGGGTTCTCGCTGAACATGATGACGCTGCTGGGCCTGATTCTGGCCATCGGTATCGTCGTGGACGACGCGATCGTGGTGGTCGAGAACGTCGAGCGCATCATGGAACAGGAACGGCTGTCGCCCTACGAAGCGACCAAGAAGGCCATGGCGTCGCTCGGCGGCGCGCTCATCGCCATGTCGCTCGTGTTGTGCGCCGTCTTCGTGCCGGTGAGCTTCCTGGCCGGCATCACGGGGCAGCTCTACCGGCAGTTCACCATTACGATCGCCGTGTCGGTCATCATCTCCACCGTCGTGGCGCTGACGCTCAGTCCGGTGATGTGCGCCTATTTCCTGCGCCCCGACAACGGACGCCGCAAACCCAAACTGTTCCGGCGTATCAACTACTGGCTGCGGCGCGGCAATACGGTCTACCAGCGAGGAATCCGCGGCAGCCTGCGCCATTCGCGGCGGATGCTGGCGGCCTTCGGCATCCTGCTCGTCGGCATCTGGCTGATGAACCGCATCACGCCGCAGAGTTTCATGCCCAAGGAGGACCAGGGCTATTTCACCGTCGAGCTGGAACTTCCCGAAGGGGCGACGCTCGAACGGACGCGTCGTGTGACGGATCGTGCGATGAAGTACCTGATGGGCCTTTCCGACGTGGAGTATGTGCTCAATGTGACGGGGTCGTCGCCCCGACTGGGCAGCAATCAGGCGCACAGCCAGCTGACGGTGATTCTCAAACCGTGGGGCGACCGTACGTCGGAGAGCATCGACGAACTGATGGAGGAGGTGCGCGACGAGCTGTCGCTCTATCCCGAGAGCAAGGTCTACCTAAGTTCGCCCGCCGTCATCCCGGGTCTGGGTACTTCGGGCGGCTTCGAGATGGTGCTCGAAGCGCGCGGCGACCGCACCTATACCGACTTGCAGCAGGCCGTCGACACGCTGATGTATTACGCTGAGCGGCGTCCCGAACTGGCGGGGCTGTCGTCGTCGATGCAGAGCGACATTCCGCAGCTCTACTACGACGTCGACCGCGACAAGGCGCAACTGCTGGGCGTGTCGATGTCCGATGTCTTCTCGACGCTCAAAACCTTCACAGGTTCGGTCTATGTCAACGACTTCAACATGTTCAACCGTATCTACCGCGTCTACGTTCAGGCCGAGGCGCCCTACCGTGCGCACCAGAGCAATCTCGACCTCTTCCATGTGCGGGGCAACGGCGGTGCGATGATCCCCGTCACGGCCCTCGGCACGACGCACTACACGACCGGGCCCGGTACGATCCGCCGCTTCAACATGTTCAATGCCGCGACCATCTCGGGCGAGGCGGCGCACGGTTACAGTTCGGGACAGGCGATGGAGGCGCTCGAACAGATCGTGCGCGAGCACTTGCCGGCCAATATCGGCGTCGAGTGGAGCGGACTGTCGTATCAGGAGAAACACGCCAGCGGCCAGACGGGGCTGGTACTGGCGCTGGCGCTGCTCTTCGTCTTCCTGTTCCTCGCCGCGCAGTACGAAAGCTGGTCGGTGCCGGTGGCGGTGATCCTGTCGCTGCCGATCGCGGGACTGGGCGCCTATGTGGGCAACTGGCTCTGCGGACTGGAAAACAATATCTATTTCCAGATCGGACTGGTGATGCTGGTGGGTCTGGTGGCCAAGAACGCCATCCTGATCGTCGAGTTCGCCAAGGAGGAGGTCGACCGCGGCGGCGATCTGGTGCAGTCGGCGCTGCACGCCGCGCGGCTGCGTTTCCGCCCGATCGTGATGACCTCGCTGGCCTTCATCCTGGGTATGCTGCCGCTGGTCTTCGCTTCGGGGCCCGGATCGGCGAGCCGCCAGGGAATCGGTACGGGTGTCTTCTTCGGTATGCTGGTGGCGATCTCCGTGGGTATCGTCTTCGTCCCCTTCTTCTTCGTGTGGGTCTACCGCATCAAGGATAAATTCAAACGCGTGAGCCATGAAAATAGATAAGATCGTTTACGGGGCGCTGCTGTGCGGCGTCGTACTGCTCTGCAATTCCTGTATGCTGGGGCGCCGTCAGATCAAGAGCCCCGAACTGGAACTGCCGGCTACGGTCGTGGCCGATGCGACCGATTCGCTGACGATGGCCGACATGGCGTGGTGGAACGTCTACTCCGATTCGACGCTCACGGCGCTGATCGAACGCACGCTCGAACGCAATAAGGACATGCTGGCCGCTTCGGCCCGCGTGCGCCGGATGCGTGCGCTCGGCCGCGTGGCGCGCGCCGACCAGTTGCCGTCGGTATCGGGGCAGCTGGCGGCCGATACCGAGCACAACGACTACGAGGGGGAGCCGGCATCGGACGACCCCGAATTCGACGCCAAGGTCTCGTTGGCGTGGGAGCTCGATCTGTGGGGCAATCTACGCTGGGCCAACCGAAAGGCCGTGGCCGAGTACCTGGCTACGGTCGATGCGCAGCGCGCGTTGCAGATGACGCTCGTGGCCGAAGTAGCGACCGCCTATTATGAATTGGTGGCGCTCGATCAGGAGTTGAGCATCGTGCGGCGCACGCTTCAAACCCGCAAGGAGGGGGTGCGGCAGGCGCGCCTGCGTTTCGAGGGCGGACTGACCTCCGAGACGGCGTTGCAACAGGCGAAGGTGGAGTTGGCCAGTACGGCCACGCTCATTCCCGGGCTCGAAAGTCGCATCGCGCTCAAAGAGCACCAGATCGCCCTGCTGGCAGGCGCCTATCCCACGCTGCGCATCGACCGGCAGACGATGGAGATGCATGCACGGCTGCCCGAACGGTTGAAGGTGGGGCTGCCTTCGGAACTGTTGAAACGGCGTCCCGACCTGCGGCAGAGCGAACAGACGCTGCGTGCGGCCGAAGCGGCGATGGGGATGGCATCCGCCGACCGCTTCCCGCGCATCACCTTCTCGCTGACGGGCGGTTGGGAGAACGACGACCTCAAAGGGCTCTTTTCGTCGCCCTTCTCCTACGTGAACGGGTCGCTCGTGTCGCCGCTCTTCTCGTTCGGCAAGAAAAAGGCGAAATACAAGGCCGCGCTGGCCGCCTGCGACGAGGCGCGGCTCAATTACGAGCAGAAGGTGTTGGAAGCCTTCCGCGAGGTCAACGATGCGGTGGTGACCTACCGCAATGTTCGTACGGCGGCAGCGCTGAAACGCGATTTGCAGCAGGCGGCGCAGAAGTACGTGGAGCTGGCGCAGCTGCAATATTTCAACGGCGTAATCAACTACCTCGACGTGCTGGATGCCCAGCGCAAGTACTTCGACGCGCAGATCGGACTGAGCAACGCCGTGCGCGACGAACACTTGGCGATGGTCGACCTCTACAAGGCGCTCGGCGGCGGCTGGGGCGTCGAGCGAGAGTAGTTCCGGCCGGTAACGCAAGACGCCGCACCTGCAACAGGTGCGGCGTCTTGCGTTTGTCGTCCGTGCGATCTCAGTTTGGTGCGACGAAGGTTTTGGTCAGCAGTTCTTTGAGCGTCTGGGGATAATTGGTCGTGATGAAATCCATGCCCAGGGCGATGCAGCTCATCATGTCCTGCTCGGCATTGACCGTCCAGGTGTTGACGACCATGCCGTTGTCGTGCGCCTCGCGGATCCAGTCGGGACGGACGGAGATGGTCGAGAAGGTGTAGTCTATGCCCCGGATACCGTCGGCGCGAAGGGCGGCGGGTGCGATGTCGCCGTTGAGGTATTGCACCATCGCATCGGGCAGCGCGGCAGCGATGCGCTTGCAGGTCGCAAGGTCGAAGGCGATGTACTCCACGCGGTCGGTCAGCCCCGCCGCCTTGACCGCTGCGACGACGGCGTCGGCCGCACGCTGGTTGTTGGCCGCCGAGGAGTGGCGCTTGATTTCGCAGATCAGCTTCGTCTTGTCGCTCTTGGCCGCCTGCGTCAGATAATCTTCGAGCGTGGGGATGTTCTCGCCGTTGCTGAGCTTGATGTTTTTGAGCTGGTCGTAGGTCGAGTTTTCGATGACATGGCTGTCGCCCGGGAAGGTTTTGTCATGGTTGATGACGATGCGTCCGTCGGCGGTCACCCACACGTCGAATTCGGAGCCGTAGATTTCCAGCGCTTGTGCTGCGGCCAGTGCCGCGACCGAGTTCTCGGGAGCGCCGGCGGTATGGTAGCCGCGGTGGGCGATGGCTCGGGGCTTGGCGAGGATCAGAGGATTGTCCGTAAAGGTGAGCTGCGTGAAGCCCAGCGGGTATTCGGCAGCGCCGCGCAGCAGGAACATCCGGTAACGATCGGTGACAAAGGTATCGGGAATGACGATCGTCGCCGATTCGGCCGTGACGGAGGCGTCGAAGATCATGGCTTCGGCCTTCGCGTTGTCGACCGGCTCGAAGCGGATCTTGTCGCCCGCGGCGAACCCCTTGCCGTAGATCGTGTAGCGGTAGCCGGCGCCTACTTCGCAGCCGGACAAGAAAAGCAGGTCGCTGATCTCGATCGGATCGGGTCGCTGTTGGCGTTTTACGAGATTCCACAGCACCTCGACGTTTTCGGCAGTCAGCGGTGCGTCGTAGACGCGTGCGATCGCTACGTCGCCTTTCCATGCGTTCTGTCCCGATGCGGGGCTGGCGTCGACGCCGACGCCGAACCAGTAGCTCGTGGTCTTGGAGGGATGCACGAAGTTGCCCGGAGCGGGCATCGTCCCCTTCAACTCGCCGTCGACGTAGATGTAGCTTTTCTCTTCCTGTTTGTTCCATACCCCGACGACGTGGTAGTAGCGTCCCGCTTCGGGGTTGATGCCGCTCTTGGTCCAAATCCAGTTCGATTTGCCCGTCGTGCTCACGTTGGGAAGGAAGGTCAGCTCCGTTCCCTTGTCGGCCTTCGAGATGAGGAATCCCGTACCGCCCGACGACATGGCGCTGAACATCTTCCATTCGGCCGAGCCGTCCGATTTTACGTCGGTCTTGAAGAGTACTTCGAGAGAATGGCCGTCCGCCAACCCGTTGATGAACTGTTGGTCGGCAGCGTAGTCGGCCTTGTAGAAGCCTTCGTTGACCGTCGTGCCCGGAGTGTGGTGGAAATGGGAAACGAAACGCCGGTAGGCGTCATTGTAATAGGTCATCATGGCCATGCCGGAGAGGGTCTCGACGGGTATTCCCGAACGGGAGATGTCTTCGGCCGTCCCGTCGTTGCGGAAGACGACATCGAGCAGGTCGGCCTCCGGCACGAGCGGCTGCGGCAGGTCTTCCCTGGGTTGCTGGGTGATCGTGATCGTTTCCTTGAGTTTGGAGTCGGCCTCGGAGGTGAAGGTGACGGTCGCCTTGCGCTCCGCGTCGCTGCCGACCGCTGCGGTGAGCGTCAGCCGTTCGGCGCTTTTCGACTTCTCGGTGAGCCACTGCTCCTGCTGGTCGATCGTATAGCTCCATGCACCGTTCGACGTGACGTCGAAGACCACGTCGCCGCCGTCGCCGGAGATTTCGTTCCTCTGGGCTTGGACTTTCAGCGTGCAGAGGGGATCGTCGTTCGTTTCGTCGTCTTTGCAGGAGGAGCAGAACACGAGCAGAAAGAGGGCGAACAGCCCCCAAAGGCGGGTTCCTTTTTTCATAGTTCGGTTGGATTTGATAAGTTTTAATGAAACGTCTGTACGATAAAGATAGACAATAAAACCGAGTAATGAAATGGAATCGGCGCTTTTCGACTTTTTAAGAGTCTTATCCGACACCCGATAAATGCTTGCTCGCCGCATCTTCGACGAGAAATGCGGCGAGCAGGCTGCCTGCGAAGGCGTTATTTCGTGACGGCGTTCACGAGCGGCCGGCCGTCGAAAAAATCCTTGATATTTTGCAGCGTAGTCTCGGTGATGTTGTGCATCGCCTCGGCCGTGAAGAAGGCCTGGTGCGACGTGACGATCACGTTGGGGAAGAGCAGCAGCCGCGCCAGCGTGTCGTCGTCGATGATCGAGTCCGACCGGTCTTCGTAGAAGTAGTCGCCCTCCTCCTCGTAGACGTCCAGCCCCGCCGCGCCGACCTGCTTGCTTTTGAGCGCTTCGATCAGCGCTTCGGTCTGGATAAGTTGTCCGCGGCCGGTGTTGACGATCATCACGCCGCGTTTCATGCGGGCGATCGAGGTCTCGTTGACGAGGTGCTTCGTCTCGTTGGTGAGCGGGCAGTGGAGCGTGATGATGTCCGAACGGCGGTAGAGTTCGTCGAGCGAGACGTAGGCGATGCCCGTCTCGCGGGCGAAAACGCCGTCGGGGTAGGGGTCGTAGGCCAGAACTTCCATGCCGAATCCGAGCAGGATGCGGATGACGATGCGGGCGATCTTGCCCGTGCCGATCACCCCGACGGTCTTGCCGTTCATATCGAACCCCATGAGTCCTTGCAGCGAGAAGTTGCCGTCGCGCGTGCGCCAGCTTGCGCGCGGGATCTTGCGGTTGAGCGAGAGCATCATCGCCACCGTGTACTCCGCGACGGCATGGGGCGAATAGGCGGGTACGCGCACGACGGGGATGTTGAAGGTCCGCGCGGCTTCCAAGTCGACGTTGTTGTAACCGGCACAGCGCAGCGCCAGCAGTCGCACGCCGTTGCGTGCCAGTTCGCGCATCACTTCGGCGTCGGCCGTATCGTTGACGAAGATACACGCCGCCTGCGCGCCGTGCGTGGCGACGACCGTCTGACGGCTGAGATGGCCTTTGAAATAGCGGAATTCGAATCCGAAATCGCGGTTCAGTGCGTCGAACGACTCCTGTTCGTAGGGTTGCGTCCCGAAGAAGGTGACGATGGGTTTCATGGCTCTTGCGTTTTGTCTTGTTGTTCTAACGTAAAACGATGCCGGCAAATTACCTGCCGGAGTCTGAAAATCGGCGTGTCGGAGCCGAAAAGCAGATCTGACGTGAGAACCGTCGATAAGATTGCAGGGAGAATGGCTCGCAGTTCTTGCATTTCATGGGTATGCAGTGCAGAAAAGCGATTCGAATATGCGGGAACTGCCTGTTATCGGCCGGACAAAAAAAATCGCCGCGACCCGTTTTTCGGGTCGCGGCGATTTTCGAAGATATTCCTTCCGTGGAATTTCGGACGGACGTTATTTGATTTCGATCTGGTGCGAAACCGGCGCGGTCGGAGTCACCTCCTTTTTGGGCAGGTCGATCGTCAGCACGCCGTTCTCGACCTTGGCCGAAATCTTCTGGCGGTCTACGTCGTCAGGCAGCGAGAAACTCTGCTGGAACGAGGTGTAGGAGAATTCGCGCCGCAGGTAGGTTCCCCTATGTCCCTCCTTCTTGTCCTTGTCGCCTTCCTTCTCCTCCTTCTCGCTGCGTTTTTCGAGCGAAATGACCAGCTCGTTGTCGGCGTTTACGTTCACCTTGAAGTCCTCCTTCGTCGTGCCCGGAACAGCCAGTTCCACACGGAAGTCCTTCTCGTTCTCGATGATGTTGATCGCAGGCACCGAAGCGTGTTTGTGCTGCATACCCATCCACTCGTCGCCGAAAAAGTCGTTGAACAGACTCGGCAACCAATTCTGATTTCTCATTACAGGCATCATAATTTTGTCCTCCTCAGGTTTATTTGGTTATACATTGTTTTCGTCGTCTCGTGTCCGGAACTTCGTCCCGCCGTTCCGTATGCCGGCGTTCGCCCGTCCCGTCCGGGATTCGACATGCTAAGGAGCAAACCGCGTGCCACTGCCTGCGAGCGGAAATTTTGTCAATTCATGACACGAAATGGCAGCGTGTCGTGCTCTTTTGTCCTGTCGTTGACAGATTGACACGACGAATGACAGCGGGCGACGTATCCGACGTCGCCCGCTGCCGTTTTCGATTCGCCCGTGGCTGTTACTTTTTGGCTGCGACGGTGCGGACGAATGCCGGGTAGATCAGGTTCGTGTAGTTGCTTTTGGCGCTCTCGATCGTCGAGCCGTCGCCGTCGTAGACCTGCTTGAAGGAGACTTCGTAGAGGAAGCAGCCGCGGTAGCGGTTGTTTTTGAGCAGTTCGTAGTAGAATTCGCCCCAGTCGATCAGTCCGCCGGAGAAGGGTTCGAGGTGCTTGTCCTTGGGATCGGTCGGATCGAGTGCGCCCGGGTTCTGCTGGATGTGCAGGGTTCCCAGACGGGTGCCGATGCGGCGGAGCACGTCGAGTGCGTCGCCGTTGCGCACGGGGTCGATGTACTTGCCGTTGAGCGGAATGAGGGCGTGACCCGTGTCGAGGCAGACACGTACCTTTTCCAGCCCTTCGGCATCGAGCAGGTCGAGCAGCGAGTCGCCGTCGTAGGCGAGGCTGCGTGCGCAGTTCTCCACGCACAGAATGGCTTTCGTGCCGTGCTGTGCGTTGCACGATTCGATATGGCGCTGCAACTCGGCCAGCGACTTGCGGCTCTGCACCGTGCGTTCGGCGAAATCTCCGCCTGTCGTGAGGATCGTGCCGGTGCCGGGATGGATGACGAAATGCTGCGGGCGCAGGTGTTCGATCGTCAGTTCGATGAGGCGTTTGAGTTTCAGCACGGCCGTTACGCGCATATTTTCGTTCGTCGACGAGATGTCGTAGGTCTGATAGGGCAGGTGCAGCCCCCAGAAATCGGCTTTCGTCGAGCGGATCGCCTCGCCGCATTCGGCGAACAGCCCGTCGAGCCGCTCGTCGGTCATGTCGGAGGCGAAGACGATCTTGTCGCTGGCCATGATGTCGATGCACATACCCGCAGCCACGGCACGGCGGCAGTTGGCGGCGTTGACCTGATTGATCGAGATGAGTTTGCCCGGTTTGAGTTGCAGGTTCTCGATCGCTTCGTCGGCTTTGCCGAGTTCGGTGGTGGGGGCGACGGGTACGGGTGCGGCGGGCGGATCCGTTTTGCCGCCCTCGTCGCTGCTGCCGCACGATGCATTGAGCAGAAGCGCCGCTGTCAGGAAGAAAACGATGTGTTTCATGATCGGATGGTTCGAAAAACGATCGGCAGGCAGGGACTGCCTGCCGATCGCCGGTTATGCAATTCGTTCGTCAGTTCTTGCGGATCGCGATGTTGTCCAGGCAGATGCGGCCGTCCTTGCTCTCGGCGCCCACGCCGGTCGTGTCCCAGCGGATCTGCGTCTCGGCCGTCGCGCCGTCGATCGTGAGCGTGAAGCAGGACCACTTCTTGAAGTCGTCGTTGGCATGTTTGGGACAGTGCGTCGACGTGATGGCGATCGACTGTCCGCCGGCTGCGGGGGTGATGGCCGTTTCGGCCGTCCCTTCCTCGATGCGCACGCTGGCTGTCTTTATGGTTCCCGCGCCCAGCACCTTGACGGGAATATCGGACGTCGAGGCGAACCGCACGGCGTCGAAGGTGAGCGTGATGCTCGTCGGGCCGCTCAGCGCCGTGAGTTTGGGAGTGGTCAGGATCCCGTACATGTTCCCCGAGGAGTTGGCTGTATTCGAGAGACGGATGTAACCCGGGAATTCGAAACAGTGGGCGATTCCCCAGCCCGTCAGTCCGCGATTGGCCAGATAGGCCGGCGATGCCTCGCCTTCCGAGGCGATCTTGGCGCCGAAAGTGGTATACGACGCCTCCTTCTCGCCCGGTTCGGTACCGTCGATCAGAGCCGTGTCGGTCGATTGTCCCATACGGCCGCTTTTGGCGTTCTTGCCGGTCTGGATCCAGTCGCCGCCGTAGACCATCAGGTCGAAATATTGGGCCAGTATTAACGCGGGATCATCGGCTTCGACGAGTTGCAGGTCGTAGCGGAACGGATCCTGCGTGCAGTCGATGCGCAGGTCGATTCGGGCGTCGGCCGTCAGATTGATCCAGAACTTGTTGAGCGGATCGGAGGCCATGCGGCCCAGACTGCGGCGAACGTAGTATTCGGCTGCGGGATAGGTGTAGAAGGGGACACATGCCCGATCGTTGTTGACCGTACCCACGCCGCCGTTGCCGCTGTACGACAGGAAGCCGTAGGGAACGTTCTCGACGAGTATCTCGAACGAATCGGCGGCGCTGACGGAGACCGTCCCCGTGTAGATCTTCGCTTCGCTTTCGGTCAGTTCGAACAGTTCGCCGTTGCTCTTGCGAACCCAGACGCCCTCCGAGGTGTCGACGAGCTGGAAGGTGAGGCTTACCGGCTCCGAATCCTTCGAGTCGGGCAGTTGTCCGACGGCGTACATCGTGAAGCGGATCGGCTCTTCGGCGCTGAGACCCTTCTGCGTGACGGAGAGCACGTCGGCGCCGACCTCGGTGAACGATGCGGCTTCGCCGAACTTGTAGGCGTAGCCCGCAGCGCCCTTGACGGCCGGCCACGAGACGACGACGCTGCCGGTCTCGTCGCCCTTGACGTAGGTGGGCGCGGGTTGCGGAAGCGTGGGATCGATCTCGAAGTCGATCGTCCGTTCGGCCGAATCGGTCGTGTGGTCGAGATCGCCGACGGCTTTGAGTCGGAAGGTGTGGCCGCCCTCCGCAAGTGCCGTAAGCGTTACGGTGGTCGTGGCTGCGTCGACCGAAGTATAGTCCGCGGTGCCGTCCAGTGCATAGGCGTAGCCGGCGGTCTTCGCGACGGCGTCCCACGTGACGGTCGCTGTCGCCAGTTCGGTGGTGACTTTCAGTTTCGGGCTGGCTAGTTCGATGACTCCCCATCCGTCGTCATCGCTGGAAGAACATCCCCCTCCTGCCAGAAATGCCGCGGCGAGGAGCGTAAGAAACAGATACTTTTTCATAGGTGTGTAGGTTTCGTCGGTTTGAATGTTAGAAATCGGCATGGAAATCGCCGGGGTGCTCCGCCGGATCGGTGAAGACCGTCTGTTCGTACTTGTTGCCGAAGCGGTCGATCGCCTCGACGCGCACGGCCGCAGCGGGGTTTTTGAGCGTGTAGTGGAACATGTGGTCGGACGACTTGCGGTAACTGTCCGTGTTGTTCAGCAACCCGATATGGTAGGCTACGGTCCATGCGTCGATGTCGGAGTTGCGTGTCATCTGGCCGCTCAGTACGTCGTTTTCGTAGACGTTGACCGTCCACGAAGGATCCCAGTTCCAGATGTTGGCTACGATCTGGTCGGCGCCCGTCTGTTTGAAACGGTATTTGGCACCGCCGACGAAGGTGTCGGAGGCGCGGTAGAGGCGGATCTGGAACTGTTCGTCGTGACGAACCGAACGGTAGGCCCACTCCTCCATGCGGTTGCCGTCGATCCGGTAGAGGCCGAATCCGATGGGCGTACCCTCGGTGCAGACGGTCGAACGCCACCATGCGCCGCACGTGGTGCCCGTGACATGCTCGAAGATCTCCTTGCCGTTCTTTCGGTGGATGTAGTTGATGTTCGAGTGGGTGTGGGCCGACATGATCGCCGCATATTCGTACTGCGACAGCAGATCCAGCACCTCGTCGTAGTATTTGTCCGCATCGGCGTGCGCGCTGTTCGTGCCCCAGCCGCCGCGGAACGGAATATGTACGCAGAGGATCACCATCTTGTCCTTCGGCACGAAACTCAGATCCTGTTTGAGCCACGCGTACTGTGCGGCGGTGAATCCGCCTTCGTAGTCGGCGCTGGCCTTGCAGCTGTGGATGACGTTGTCCATCGAGACCACGTGTACGTCGCCGCGGTTGAACGAGTAGTCGACCGGCCCGAAATAACTCTCGTATTTCGCCCGTGCCGCCTTTTCGTCGGCCGTCGGGAATTCGTGGTCGTGGTTTCCGATCGTGGCGAAGACGGGCACTCCCGTCTGCTCCGGTTGCAGGGCGACGACCATGTTGGTGAACAGCGTCCATTTGTTGTTGACGTGGTCGCCCAGCGTGATGCCGTAGCAGGGAACGCCGGCCGAGGCCGCGTATTCGCGGATCTCTCTTCCGGCCTCCTCCTTGAAACGCACGGCATGCGACGCCTCGTTGATCTGGGGATCGCCGATGCAGATCAGGTCGAACCGCTTTTCGGGTGCGGCGAGCGCTTCGAGCGTGAAGTCGTAGCGCGCCGTTCCGGCTTGGAGCCGGGCGAAGAAGCGGGGGAGTTTGTAGGTCTTGTCGACGCTCACCTTGTAAGCCGACGGCAGCGAATAGAAGACGAAGCCCGCGTCGGCGTTGCGCGTGAGTGCGTAACGCCCTTCGGCGTCGGTGGCCGTACAGGAGTATCCGTCGCTTACGACCACCCCTTCGACGGGATTGCCGTTCGTATCCTTGATGTAGCCGTAGGTGTCGCCGTCGGCGGGCGTTTCGGTATTGCCGTCGTCGCCGTTGCCGTTCGATTCGTTTCCGCCCTCGTTGTCCGAGCAGGCGGCGAAAGCGGCGAGCAGCAGCACGAGCAATGCGCGGTTCAGGTATTTCAGTATCGAAGTCATATCAGCATGTTTGAATCGGTTATTCCGCTGCGAAACCCGCGTAGCCGGGGTTTTGCGTGATCTGCGGCAGGGCGATGCGCTCGCTTTCGGGAATCGGCCACAGGTAGTCCTTCATCGGGTCGAAGGCCATGTCGATGAATTTGCGCAGGTTGATCTTCTTTCCGTCGAAGGTGTCGCCCTTGTAGGTCACGTGCCAGTTTTCGTCGATCGTAGGAATGGCGTTCGACATCGAACCGTCCGATGCCGGAGCGTAGAGCGTTCCCGAAATCACCTCTTCGGCAATGCCCCAGCGTCGGATGTCGAACCAGCGGAATCCTTCGTTGCACAACTCGACCATGCGCTCGTAACGCAGTGCCGAACGCAGCCCGTTGCGGTCCGATACCGTCAGTACGGGCATGTGGGCGCGGCCGCGGATGGTCTCGATGTCGGCCTTGGCGACGCCCAGATCGCCGCCCGCCCATTCGATGTTGGCCTCGGCGCGGATCAGGTACAATTCGGCCAGACGCATGAGCGGATAGCTCAGCGTGCAGACCGACTTGGTGCCGAATCCGTTGTTGGTCCTGTACTCCTCGATGTCGAGGTATTTGCGCCACAGATAGCCGCAGGGGCCCTTCGATCCGTTGGCGCCGTACTCCGACTTGGTGCCGTAGGCCTCCGAATTGGCCACCAGCACACCCTCCTCCTTGTCGTTGTAGTTCATGATCTTCTGAACCGAGGGGTTGGTTTCGAACTGCATTCCCAGCACGCGCGAACCCGGCCGCACGCAGAAGAGGTCGAGACGGGGATCGCGGTTTTTCCAGGGCTCCTTGTAGTCGAACAGCGGCGATTCGGCGATCGATTTGCCGTCGGTGCACTGGATCGCGTCGATGAACATCTGCGTGGGGCTGAAATAAGAGCAGCCTCCGGCGATACGCGGTGCGGCGTAGTATCCGGCGTTGTGCTGGTTGCCCGATATCATGGCGTTGTACTGCAAGGCCCAGATCCATTCGTCGCTGTTGGCGTGGCCGCTCAGGCCGAAGAGGTTCGTCGCACTGGGTTCGCCCTTGGTGTAGTCTTCGCCGCAGAAGCGCGTATCGTAGGGTTCGAGGGCGTAGCCGGCATCCTTGGCCAGCGTGAGCGCCTTGTCGGCGTATTTGGCGGCCTCTTCGAAGAATCCCCAGTTCAGGCAGATGCGGGCTTTGAGTCCGTAGGCGCCCACGCGGCCCAGACGGGTCGAACCGTAGGTCGCCTTGTTGTGCCGCAGCGGCAGGAAGTCGAGCATCTCGTCTTTGAGATCCTCGTTGAGAATCTTGTCGATGACTTCGGCGCGCGGCGTGCGGGTATAGCTGTCGCCCAGCCCCAGCACGTGATCGATGTAGGGAATGTCGCCGTAGAGCTGGCAGCCCCATTCGTAGACGTAGGCGCGCGTGAGCAGCAGTTCGGCCTTGTACATGTTGTACTCCTGTTCGCTCATCAGATCGCGCACCTTGTCGATGCCGTCGAGCACGAGGTTGGCGCGGGCCGCGGTCTTGTAGATGTTGTTGTAGACCTTTTCGACCCATGCGTTGTCGGTGGGAAGTTTCGACTGCTGCTGGTAGTTGTAGTTGGCGGCGTTGAGACGCGATGCGCCGATATCGCTGGCGTTGTCCTGGATGCCGGGGAAAGGCGTCGAGGAGGCGTCGATCAGCGTCAGACCCTTGTAGGCGGCGAATACGCCCGCCTCCACCTCCGCTTTGGATGCGGGGAAGGTCAATGCGTTCGGGCCGTTGAGATAGCTCTTGTCGAGCGAGCAGCCTGCGGCGAGGAGTCCGCACAGCGCTGCACCTAATATGATCTTTTTCATGGTTGGTTTCCGCATTAGAATTTGAGATCGAGTCCGATCGTGACGAGTTTTACCTGGGGATAGTTGTTCGCCGAACCGAGTTTGACGAGGTCGAAATCGCCGCTGGCGTCGCCGTCGTAACCCACTTCGGGATCGTAACCGTCCCAGAAATTGGTAGCCGTGAAGAGGTTCTGCGCGTTGACGTAGACGTAGGCCGATTTGAGTCCGATCTTGCGCATCCAGCTTTTGGGCAGGTCGTAGCCGAGCTGGATGTTTTTCAGACGCAGGTAGGCGGCACTCTTCATCCAGAACGACGAGTCGTACCAGTTGTTCTTGTTGGCGCTCGTCAGACGGGGCGTCACGCCGCCGGGATTCGCGGCGCAGGCGAAGTCGATGTGCTCCTTGCGGAACGTACCGCCCTGGTTGCTCGGCATGACGTAGTAGGTGTTCAGATAACCGTCCGTCTTGCCGACGCCCTGGAACAGCATGCTCAGGCGAAGCCCCTTCCAGCCGAAGTCGAGATTGAGACTGTACGTGTAGCGGGGGATCGTGCTGCCGACGATGGTCTTGTCGTTTTCGTCGATCGTGTTGCTGCCGTCGATGTCGGCATAACGGATGTCGCCGATCTGAACCGTCTCCTTGAACTGCGGGCAGTTGGCGTTAACCCAGTCGGCCTCCTCCTGCGTGCGGATGATGCCGAGGCTTTCGAGGGCGTAGATGCTGCCGATCGAATAGCCCTCCTGATTGCGCAGTACGCCGCTGGTCGAGGTTTTGCCGCGCATGTCGACGATCTCGTTCTTGACGTCCGAGACGTTGGCCTGTACGCCGAAGGTGAAGTCGCGCCAGCGGTTGTTGTACCCGATGCTGAGTTCCCAGCCGGTGTTGCGTACCTTGCCGGCGTTCTGGTAGGGGGCGTTCAGACCCACGCCGGCCGGAATGTCGAGTTTCATCAGGATGTCGTCGGTGTTCTTGCGGTACCAGTCGGCCGTGATGTTGAGTTTCGAGAAGAGCGTGACGTCGACGCCCACGTCGAGCATCGTCGTGGTCTCCCACTTGATGTCGGGGTTGGCCAGTGTGTTGAGCGTTACGAGCGACGCCGGCGTGCCGTTCATCGAAATATGCCCCAGCGCGAGGTTCGGCGTGGTGGGATAGTAGCTGGCCGCATCGCCGCCGGCGAGGTTCTGGTTACCCAGCGTTCCGTAGGATGCACGGATTTTCAACCCGTCGAGGATGTGCTTGGCGTTCTCCATGAACGGCTCCTCCGAGATGCGCCAGGCGCCCGATACCGACGGGAAGTAGCCCCAGCGGTTGGATTTGCTGAAACGCGACGAACCGTCGATACGCAGGTTGGCTTCGAGCAGGTAGCGCTCCTTGAAGTTGTAGTTCAGACGGCCGAAGTAGGATTGGATGGCCCATTCGTAGCGGTGGCCGCTGTTGTCCATGTTCTCGATCTCGCCCACGTCGATCTGATCGTAGTCGGGGTAGTTGAAGACCTGGCGGTAGGCCGAAAGGTACTTGTAGTCGTAGGTGTTGCGTTCGGCGCCGAGGATGAGTTTCAGGTCATGGCCGCTGAAATTCTTCTTGAAGGTCATCAGGAAGTTGTAGTTGCCGTAGAAGGCGCGCGATCCCGATTCGGTGAGCGTGGCGTAGGGAGTGGAGGTGAGCGTGGCCGTACCCTCCATGTCCTGATAGGTCGTGACGGGCTTCTTCCAGTTGTGTTTGTTGGTGGTCGCGTAGCGCGGCGCCAGCATTCCTTGCAGCGAGAGCCATTCGACCGGTTCGTAGGTCAGCGTGATCGCCCCCGACAGACGCAGTGTATTGTTCTTGTTCTGGCCGCCTTCGAGCATCAGCGCTACGGGGTTGTTGCCTTGCAGGCCCAGGCCGTTGTAGAGTCCCGTCGAGAACTGGTTGGGGATGTCGGCCGAACGGGTGTTCATGTAGTTGAAGATCGTTCCCTGGTAGGGCGACGAGCGGCGGTCGCCGTTCGAGAACGAGAGATCGAGTTTCATCGACAGCTTGTCGTTGAACTTGACGTCGGCGTTGTTGCGGAACGTGTAGCGCTGGAAATCGGTAGTCTCGATGATACCGTTCTGATCGACATAGCCCAGCGTGGTGAGCATCCGCACGCGTTCGCTGCCGATGCCGAGCGAAACGGTGTGGCTGTGCGAGAGGCCCGAGCCGGTGAGGACGGCATCCTGCCAGTCGGTATTGGGATAGAGGTCGGGATCCTTGCCCATGTTCTTGCGGTAAAGCGCCATCGACTCGTCGTCGTAGGTCGGGGCGTTGCCGTCTTGCAGGTTCATGGCGTTGGTCAGCTCGCGGTATTCGAGTGCGTTGACCGTTTCGGGCAGGTCGGTAGGCGACTGCCAGCCGACGGTTCCCTTGTAGGTGACGGTGAAGCGTTCGGTCGAGCTGCGTTTGGTCGTCACCAGAATGACGCCGTTGGCCGCGCGCGAACCGTAGATCGACGACGACGCTGCGTCTTTGAGGATAGAGATGGATTCGATGAGTACGGGATCGACGCTGTCCAGACTGCCCTCGATCCCGTCGATGAGCACCAGCGGGGCGGTCGAGCTGCCGCCGAACGAATTGATACCGCGGATGCGGATGGCACCACCGTCGGCACCCGGGGCGCCCGACGGCGTGGTGACGGTCACGCCCGGAGCCATACCCTGCAAGGCGACCGATGCCGAAACGACCGGACGCTTTTCGAAGGTCGAGGCATCGATCGTCGATACCGAACCCGTGACGTTGACTTTTTTCTGGGTGCCGTAACCGACGACGACGACATCGTCGATCTGTTCGCTGTCGCTTTGAAGAGCGATCTCGTAAAAGGTTTTCGAGGTGACCTCTACGGTCGCTTCCCGATACCCGATGTAGGAAACCGCCAGTTGTTGGCCTTGGGAGGCGTTTACGGTAAATTTACCTTCGGTGTTGGTCGTAGTTCCCCCCCCCCCC
>OBAI01001187.1_pt1 | contig 21233 bp, 19 predicted proteins | sample 1517461 | NCBI WGS metagenome assembly OBAI01 (sample SAMN04571696, study PRJEB22368) | human gut metagenome | biome: human gut; material: stool | host: Homo sapiens | place: Luxembourg | collected 2012-06-29
AGTTCTTGTTGCGGACGTTGGGCTCCTGCGAGGGCATTTCGTTCTTCTTCAGACTCATGTTAGGCATATTACTGAACCTCCTTGCTGAACAGGTTGCAGGTCTCTTCGTATTTGTGGCGCTCCCAGTCGAAGTACATCTTGCCGCGCTTGAGACTCTCGTCCCAGTCGACCTTGTGACCGTCGAAGTCCGGGCCGTCGACGCAGGCGAACTTCGTCTCGCCGCCGACGGTGCCGTCGACCATGATCGGACTCATGGAAACGGTGGTGGGGATGCCGTAGGGCTCGGTGGTCTTGGACACGAATTTCATCATGATGGCAGGGCCGATGGCGAAGATCTCGTCATACTGGTTGCCCGCGTCGATGAGCGCTTTGAGCGCGTCGGTGACAAGACCCTTCTCGCCGTAAGAGCCGTCGTCCGTCATCAGCTTCAGAACGCTCGAAGCCGCGCGGAACTTGTCCTCAAGAATGACGAGGTCCTTATTCTTGAAGCCGACGACCGCGTGGACTTCCGCGCCGCAGTCGTGGAACTTCTTCAAAACGGGGTAAGCGATGGCGCAGCCGACGCCGCCGCCCACGACGCAGACCTTCTTCTTGCCTTCGGTCTCGGTCGGGCGGCCCAGCGGGCCGACAAAGTCCTGAATGTACTCGCCCTCGGCTTTATGTCTGAGCTTTTCGGTGGTGGCGCCGATCGTCTGCACGATGATGGTGACGGTGCCCTTCTCACGGTCGAAGTCGTGGATGGTGATGGGGATGCGTTCACCGTTTTCATCGACGCGCAGGATGATGAACTGGCCGGGCTCGGCCTTCTTTGCCACCATCGGCGCCTCGATCTCATACAGGATGACGGTCGGCTTGAGCGCTTCTTTTCTGACGATGCGATACATAGCGTAACCTCTTTTCTCCAAATTAGCGTTATGGATATGAAATGGTGGGTTGATTATATCATGAAGGATTCCTTGCGTCAATCGTATAGTTCAATATTTTCGATGCAAGTTATCCTGCATTTTTATGATAGAATGGTGACACGACGGTTTTCCGTCTGCACGACGCCCTCCTCCTTGAGCTTTTTCAGCTCGCGCATCATGGCGCTGCGGTCGGCGCTGATGTACTCTGCCAGCGCGCTGAGGGAAAACGGCAGCGTGATGGTGTCCGACTTCTCCCGCCGCGCAAGCTGCTCGAAGTAGCACAGCAGCTTTTCGCGGATGGAGCGGCGCGAGAGCACCTCCACCCGCTCGCTCAGACGCAGCGTCTTGGTCGAGAGCAGGCGGAACAGGTTCTGCACCAGAATGCTGTGGTGCAGGCAGGCGTTTTCGCAGCGCTTGGTGATCTGATCATAGTCGAGATAGAGCACGCGGCAGTCCCGCCGGCACTCCAAAAAGATCGAGTCGCCGCCCGTGCCGGAGAACGCCAGCACCTCGCCGAACACACCGCCCTCCTCCAGCGTTTCGAGGATGGTGCGGTTGCCGTCGGCATCCAGCCGGACGAGGTCCGCGCTGCCGGAGAGCAGCACGCCCACGGCGTTCTGTTCCCCGTCGAACTCGCTGATGAGCGCGCCGGCCTCATAGCCCGCCTCGCGCGCGCCGAAGCATTGGAACATCCGCGCGCACTCCTCGTTCGTGATGCCCTCAAAGAGCTGTGAGCGCACCGTCTGCATCGTATCTCTCCCCGCCTTCCCGCCGTGCCGTTTGTACGGCCTCTTTAACTTTTTTATTGTAACCTGTCGCGCGCAAAAAGTAAATCACTATTTTTCTATGCCTGCTATAAAAGGAAAAGCGCCCTTACTCGGGCGCTTTTTCCGGATGCTTTTCGTAATATTTCCGCGCGTAGTCGTAAAAGACCTGCGCGATGGGCGAGAGGATGCTGTTTTTGTGCTTGACGATGTAGAGCCTGCGCCGGAGCTCCTCTTCCTCGAAGGGGAAGGCGAGCACTTTTTCAAACTGCACATAATCGCGCGCGGCGGAGAGGGAGATCAATCCGATGCCAAGCCCCTCGCCCACCATCTGCTTCACGCTCTCGCTCGAGCGGACCTCGATGGCCGTGCGCAGCTGCGCGATGTCAACGCCCATGCGCTCTAAAATTTCCCTGCCGGCCTGATAGGTGCCGCTGGATTTCTCGCGGCTGATGAAGGTCTCGCTCAGCAGAAGCTCCTTCGGGAGATGCCTGCCGGCATAGGCGCGGAATTTTTCCGTGTTCGGGGTGATGACCGCCATGCAGTCGCCGGCAAACTCCTGCGAGATGCACTTGTGGTTCTCCACCCGTGTGCCGCTGAAGCCGATCTCCACGGCGCGCGTCGCAACCATCTCGATGACCTTGGGGCTGTCCTCCATCTGGATGTTAAAGGCAATGTCGGGATATTTCTCGTGGAAATTCTGCAAAAGGTGCGGCAGATAATACTGGCTCGGCACTGTGGAGGCCGCGAGCGTGATGGTGCCGCGCATCTCCTGCGAAAAGCTCTTGAGCGCCGCGGCGGCGTTCTCGCGCACCTGCAGGATCTCCTTGGCGTAGCGGTAGAGGAGCTTGCCCGCGTCGGAGGGGTAGGTCTCCTTCGTCGTGCGCACGACGAGCTTGATGCCGAGCTTACGCTCGAGCGCGGAGATGTGGGAGGAGATGGTCGGCTGCGTCAGGTGCAGCAGCTCGGCCGCGCGGGAAAAGCTGCAGTTTTCGACCACATAGACGAATGCCTCCAGCTCCTTGATGTCCATATCAATGTCCATTCCCCCGGCCTCCCTTCGCGCCTCTGTCAACAAAATCACAGCTTACAGTATATCCGCTTCCCGCCCGTTTGTCCAGTTCTTTTTCCCGCAAATTTGCCCTTGCGCGCACGCGCCGATGTGGTATACTGAGAAAAAGAGATCAACCGCTCAGGGAGGCCGCCATGGACAAGACCTTTGTCCCCATCCGCACGGACGTCGTGCTGCAGAATGAGACCGCGCAGCTCTATCGCAGCTATCAGGATTTTCTGCAATTTGAACATCTCTACAGCTCTGCCGTGCGCGAGATCCAGACGCGGCTGGAGGTGCTGAACGAGGAGTTCAGCGTCCGCTACGACCACAACCCCATCCACCACGTCGAAAGCCGCCTGAAGTCCACCGGCAGCATCATCGAGAAGCTGCGGCGCAAGGGGCTGGAGATCTCGATGGAGTCCGCCAAGAAAAACATCAACGACATTGCCGGCATCCGCGTGGTGTGCTGCTACATCGACGACGTTTACCGCGTGGAGGAGATGCTCCTGCGCCAGAGCGACATGGAGCTCGTCAAGCGGCAGGATTACATCGAAACGCCGAACTACAACGGCTATCGCTCGCTCCACCTTGACCTGCGCGTGCCCATCTATCTCTCCGACCGCACGGAGTCCGTGCTCGTGGAGGTGCAGCTCCGCACGGTGGCGATGGATTTCTGGGCCAGCCTTGAGCACGATATCCGCTACAAAAAGGACAAGTCCGCCCTCCCCGCCGGCATCAATGAGCAGATGTTCGCCTGCGCCGACGAGATCGCCGACATTGACCGCAAGATGCAGGATATGTACCATCGCATCCAGGCTGCGGAGTGAGCGGCACGGCTTCTGCAAAAGGATAAAAAGGAACGGCTTCGCGCTGCGAAGCCGTTCCTTTTATGTTTTTCCTTTTCCATCCACGTAAGCTCTTTCGAGCCTGTGGGATTCACTTTGCGTCTTTTTCTTTCTCCAGCGCCTTTTCCAGCGCGATGGAGAGTTGGTCGGGGCAGGAGGTCGGCTTGAAGCCGCAGCGGATGCCGCGCATCCGCTCGATGGCGTCCGCGGCCTTCATGCCGCGCACAAGGCTCGAAATGCCCTGCAGGTTGCCGTTGCAGCCGCCGAGCACGCGCACATCCTTGATGACGCCGTCCTCCAGATCAACTTCCATCTGCTTCGAGCAGGTGCCCTTGGGATAATAGGTATAGGTCGTCATGGGGTCTCCTTACTTGGTCTTGATAATGGCCGCAAACAGCGACGCGGGCTTGTCCGTGCGGTTGGCAATGCCGTGGCTCTCGCCGTCATAGCAGATGGCGAAGTCGCCGGGGTGCATTTTGCGCTCGGTGCCGTTGTCGTTGAGCGTGACCTCGCCCTCATGGAAGAAGAACACCTCGTACTCGCCGGTGTGGGTGTGCGTGCCCAGCGAGCAGCCCGGCTCGAGCTTGATCTCGGCGAACATCTTCGCGTTCTCCGGCATGTTCTCCAGCACATAGTCGCGCTTGTCGAGCGTACCGTCGCCGCCGCGGGCGTTGGGCGTCAGGATCTGCTTTCGGTCCTCTGCACGAATGATCATAAATCATCTCTCCTTTGCCATTTGGCTTTTGTCGGGACAAGCATACCACAAAGCGCGGCGCGGTGCAAGACCCACCGCGCCGCACGGCAAAAAATCCCGCGCCGCCTTGACGCGGACGCCGCGCCGGTGCTATCATAGGCTCACCGAATCTTATTCAGGAGGCTTTTCCGATGAAAACTGTTATTGCCACCACCGCGGCGCCCGGCGCCATCGGTCCCTATTCGCAGGCCATTGAGGCCAACGGCTTCGTGTTCGTCTCCGGCCAGATCCCGCTCGATCCCGCGACCGGCGCGTTCGTCCCTGGCGGCGTAGAGGAGCAGGCCGAGCAGTCGCTCCGAAACCTCAAGGCCGTTCTCGCCGGCGCGGGCTGCACGCTCGGCGATGTGGTCAAGACCACCGTTTTCCTCACCGACATGGGTGCGTTCGCCGCGGTGAACGCCGTGTACGCCAAATATTTTGAGGGCGATTGCCCCGCGCGCAGCGCGGTGCAGGTCGGCGCGCTGCCCAAGGGCGCGCTGGTCGAGATCGAAGCCATCGCCGTCAAGAAATAACATGGCGCAGCCGACACGCTGCGGCTGGGCCGGACCGGAGCCGATCTACCTCGATTACCACGACCACGAGTGGGGCCGCCCCACGCACGACGATCGCGCGCTCTTCGAGCTGCTGTCCCTCGAGGGGATGCAGGCGGGGCTTTCGTGGATCACCATTCTCAAAAAGCGCGAGGCTTTCCGCGCGGCCTTCGCGGACTTCGAGCCTGCTGCGGTCGCCCGCTTCGATGAAGCAAAGGTCGCGGAGCTGATGCAGAACGCCGGCATCGTCCGCAACCGCCGCAAGATCGTCTCCGTCATCGAAAACGCCCGGCATTTTTTAGAGGTGCAGCGGGAGTTCGGCAGCTTCGACCGCTTTCTCTGGGCCTACGTTGACGGCAAGCCCATCGTCAACAGCCCCGAGACGGATGCCGACGTGCCCGCCTCCACCCCGCTCTCCGACCGCATCAGCCGCGACCTGAAAAAGCGCGGCTTCACCTTCGTCGGCACCACTATCGTCTACTCCCTGCTCCAGTCGGCGGGGCTGGTGGACGACCATCTGAAGGGCTGCGGCTGGCACGCCAGCTGCCGTCCGCCGGAATAACGCGAAACAGAGGAGAGCTCCGCGAGCTTTCCTCTGTCCGTTTTGAAAGATGCGCGGCGGCGGTTGATTTTCTCCTCTGCGCGGCATACTAATCAAAAATACTTTCAGGAGGTTTCCCATGTGTACCGCAGCAACGTACCAAACCAGAGACTTTTACATGGGCCGCACGCTCGACTATGAGTTTTCCTACGGCGAGGAGATCGTCATCACTCCGCGCCGCTTTCCCATCGCCCTGCGCCACGGCGGCGTGATGGACACGCATTACGCCATCATCGGCACGGCGCACGTCGCCGACGGCTTCCCGCTTTACTACGACGCAGTGAACGAAAAGGGGCTCGGCATGGCGGGGCTCAACTTTGTCGGCAGCGCGCAATACGCCGAGGTCGTCCCCGATCGGGAGAATATCGCGCAGTTTGAGTTCATTCCCCGGCTGCTGGGCCGCTGCGCGACGCTCGCGGAGGCCCGTGAGGCCCTGCGCACGCTGAATCTCACCGGCACGCCGTTCAGCGAACGCCTTCCCGCCTCGCAGCTTCATTGGCTCCTTGCCGACAAAAGCGGCGCGGTCGTGATCGAGTCCGTCGCGGATGGTCTGAAGGTCTACGACGATCCCGCGGGCGTGCTGACGAACAACCCGCCGTTTCCGCAGCAGATGTTCGCGCTCAACAACTTCATGCACCTCTCGCCGAAGCAGCCGGAAAATCTCTTTTCCGACGCGCTCCCGCTCACGCTCTACAGCCGCGGCATGGGCGCGCTGGGACTGCCCGGCGACCTCTCCTCCGCCTCGCGCTTTGTGCGCGCGGCGTTCACGCGGCTCCATTCCGTCTCCGGCGAGGGCGAAGCCGACAGCGTCGGGCAGTTCTTCCACATCCTCGGCGCGGTCGAGCAGCAGAACGGCTGCTGCGAGGTCCGCCCCGGCGAATACGAGCGGACCATCTACACCTCCTGCTGGAACGCAGACCGCGGCATCTATTACTACACGACCTACACCAACCGCCGCATTTCGGCGGTGGAGCTGCGCCGCGAGGACCTCGACGCCGCCGCGCTCATCCGCTACCCGATGCGCACGCGGGAGGACATTTTTTATCAGAACGCCCCCGGCACAGAGTCTTAGCGCCCCCGCCCGCAGCCCCTCCTTCCCCTGCAATTTTGTCACATTTTTGACAATGTGGGACGATTCTGACAAGGGCACCGGACAAATCTGATAAATTGCGTGTAAAACTGCTAAGTTCGGCAAATTTTCTTGCCATCGTTCCGTATAAGTTGTAATATTTTTGTAATCTGATGGGATCGGGAACGTTCCCGATGACCCCCCGGATAAATTTTGAATTGGAGGAAAATTTGCATGAAAAAGCTCATTGCTCTGCTCCTCTGCCTGGTGATGGCGCTCAGCCTGGTCGCCTGCGGCAGCAAGCAGGACGACACCCAGGCCCCCGCTGACGATCAGCAGGGCGCCGAAGAGACCAGCCTCGTCGACGCCGCCAAGGCCGAGGGCAAGCTCGTGGTCTACGGCTCCTGCGAGGAGGAGTACCTCGCCGCCGCCTGTGAGAACTTCGAGAAGATGTACGGCATCGAGGTCGAGTATCAGCGTCTGTCCACCGGTGAGGTGCAGGCCAAGATCGAGGAAGAGAACGGCAATCCGTCTGCCGATGTCTGGTTCGGCGGCACGACCGATCCCTACAACGTCTGCGCGGCCGAGGGTCTGCTCGAGGCCTATCAGGCGGAGAACGCCTCTCACATCGCCAAGCCCCAGTACAAGAACGCTGACGGCTACTGGTACGGCATCTACACCGGCATCCTTGGCTTCATGGTCAACACCGACGAGCTCGAGCGCATGGGTCTTGAGGCTCCTCAGGATTGGCCCGACCTGCTCAAGCCCGAGTACAAGGGCCTGATCTGGCTGTCCAACTACAACACCGCCGGCACCGCCAAGCTGGTCATCAACACCATGATCCAGAAGTACGGCCACGATGAGGGCATCCAGTACCTCGTCGACCTCGATAAGAACATTGAGGTCTACACCAAGTCCGGCTCCGGCCCGAGCAAGAACGTCGGCACCGGCGAGTGCGTCATCGGCATCGGCTTCCTGCATGACGGCATCACCCAGATCATCGACAACGGCTACGATAACATCGAGCTGATCATCCCGTCCTCCGGCACCTCCTGTGAGATCGGCGCTACCGCCATCTTCAAGGGCGCCGCGCACCCCAACGCCGCGAAGCTGTGGATCGAGTACGCGCTCTCTCCCGACTGCGTGAACCTCGCCGCTCAGAACGGCTCCTATCAGTTCCTGGTCATTGACAACGCCACCCAGCCCGAGGTTGCCGCGGAGTTCGGCCTGGACCCCGAGAACGTCATGGACTATGACTTCGACGACGCCACCAAGAACATCAAGACCTACGTTGAGGAGGTCATGAATGCTCTGGCCGCCTCCGGCGCGAACACCGGCGACGAGAACCGCTTCCAGGTGAAGTAATTCTCCCTACATCGTCTATCGCATCGACCCAACGATCCCGACGGGGCGGCGGCATGAGCCGCTGCCCCGCCTGCGTTTTCCTCCAAACCACCAAGAAAGGAGCTCCCTATGGCATGTTCTCAAAGCGCGGCGCTAGACCGGAAAAAGCTGATGGCCGATCCCATCATGGTCACCACCATCGTCGTGCTCATCACCTTTCTGACTCTGTTCATTCTCTATCCGCTGGCGATCCTGCTGGTGGACAGCTTCGTGGGCGACGGCAGCTTCGGCTTCGGCATCTTCGAGCGCATCTTCGCCATGCCCACCTTTACCAAGGCCATCACCAACACGCTCAAGGTCGGCTTCCTCGTCGGCATCCTCTCGGCGCTGCTCGGCCTGCTCTTTGCCTATGTCGAAGTCTACGTCCGCGTCGGTAAATTTGTCGGCGGCCTTTTCAAGGTCGTTTCGATGCTGCCGGTCGTCTCCCCGCCGTTCGTGCTGTCGCTTTCCATGATCATGCTCTTCGGCAAGTCGGGCATCATCACCCGCTTCCTGCTCGGCATCTACGACAACAGCGTCTACGGCTTCTGGGGCATCGCCGTCGTGCAGACGCTCACCTTCTTCCCCGTGTGCTACATGATGCTCAAGGGTCTTTTGAAGAACATCGACCCCTCGCTTGAGGAGGCCGCGCGCGACATGGGCGCGAGCCGCTGGAAGGTCTTCACCAGCGTCACGCTGCCGCTGATGCTCCCCGGCCTCGGCAACGCCTTCCTCGTCACCTTCATCGAGTCCATCGCCGACTTCGCCAACCCCATGCTCATCGGCGGCTCGTACGATACCCTCGCCACCACCATTTATCTGCAGATCACCGGCTCCTACGATAAGCCGGGCGCGGCGGCGATGGCGGTCGTGCTGCTGTGCATCACGCTGGCGATGTTTGCGGTGCAGAAGTATTACCTTGAGCGCAAGACCGCCGCGACCCTGACCGGCAAGGCCTCCCGCGGCCGTATGCTCATCGAGGATAAGAGCGTCAAGATCCCGCTGACCATTCTCTGCGGTCTTGCCGCCACTTTCGTCATCCTCATGTACCTGTGCGTGCCCATCGGCGCGTTCTTCCCCACCTGGGGCTACAAGTTCTTCCCGCTCACCGGCAAATGGTTCAAGCTCATCTTCACGCGCTACCACGGTCTGCAGGCGTTCTGGGATTCCTTCCGCCTGAGCCTGATCTCCGCCCCCATCACGGCGCTGCTGAGCATGATCATCTCCTACCTCGTCGTCAAGCGGAGCTTTAAGTCCAAGGGCTTCATCGAGGCGGTGTCCATGCTCGCCATGGCCGTGCCCGGCACGGTGCTCGGCGTCGGCTACATCCGCGGCTTCTCCGCGGGCGTGTTCCGCACCGGCTTCCTGCAGGGGCTTTACGGCACGGGATTGATCCTCATCATCGTCTTTGTCGTGCGTTCGCTGCCGACCGGCACGCGCAGCGGCATCTCCGCCCTGCGTCAGATCGACAAGTCCATCGAGGAATCCGCCTACGACATGGGCGCGGACAGCTTCAAGGTCTTTATGACCGTCACGCTGCCGCTCATCAAGGACTCCTTCCTCTCCGGCCTTGTGACCGCGTTCGTGCGCTCCATCACCGCAATTTCCGCCATCATCCTGCTCGTGACGCCGCAGTTCCTGCTCATCACGGTGCAGATCAACGAGTTTGCCGAAAAGGGCTCCTACAGCCTCGCCTGCGCGTTCGCGACGATCCTTATCGTCATCACCTACGGCGCGGTGCTGCTGATGAATCTCTTTATGAACCATTTCGGCACCAGCAAAAAAATGAAGGAGGACTAAGCCATGGATAAGATCAAGAAGGGCGTTCGCCTCGACCATATCTCCAAAATCTATCAGGACCCCAAGACCGGCAAGGACTTCTATGCCGTTAAGGACACCTCGCTGACCATCGAGCCGGGTTCCTTCGTCACGCTGCTCGGCCCCTCCGGCTGCGGCAAGACCACCACGCTGCGCATGATCGCGGGCTTTGAAAGCCCCGACGAGCCGATCAACGCCCTCACGCCCAACAAGCGCGACACCGCGATGGTGTTCCAGTCCTACGCCCTGCTGCCGCACTACAACGTGTTCGACAATGTGGCCTACGGCTTGAAGCTGCGCAAGGTGCCGAAGGACGAGATCCGCGAGCGCGTCATGCACATCCTCGACCTCGTCGAGCTGACGGGCATGGAGGGCCGCATGACCAACCAGCTCTCCGGCGGTCAGCAGCAGCGCGTGGCGCTTGCCCGCGCGCTGGTCATCGAGCCGAGCGTGCTGCTCTTCGACGAGCCGCTCTCGAACCTCGACGCCAAGCTGCGCGTTTCCATGCGCACCGAGATCCGCCGCATCCAGCAGGAGGTCGGCATCACCGCCATCTACGTCACGCACGACCAGAGCGAGGCGATGGCGCTCTCGGACCAGATCATCATCATGAACAAGGGCGTCGTCGCTCAGATCGGCACGCCGCAGGAGATCTACTATCACCCCGTGAGCGAGTTCGTCGCCGACTTTATCGGCGAGGCGAACTTCCTGCGCGGCAAAATGACCGGCACGGAGAACGGTCTGGCTGTGCTGGACGTCGAGGGCGAGCGTCTGGCCGTCGCCCCGCGCGAGGGGATGCGCGTCGGCGAGGAGTACACCGTCGTGCTGCGTCCCGAGTCCGCGGCGCTCTCCGACGAGGGCGGGCTGCCCTGCACCGTTGAGCTTTCCTGCTTCATGGGCTCGTACCAGAACTATCACGTCCGCGTGGGCAACACGCTCGTCAAGCTCGCCGAGAACGATCCGCGCAACAAGCGCATCTACCGCGTGGGCGAACAGTGCCATCTTACCTTCGCGCCCGACACCGTCCACGTTCTGTAAAACCTATCTGACTGCAAAAAAGGAGTCCGCTGTCCTCGGCAGCGGACTCTTTTTTTCATCCTGCGGTCAGGCCGCGCAGCGCTTTCCTATTCCCCGAGCCTTGCGCTCATGTCCCGCCGCGCGGCGGCGCAGAGGGCCGCGGCCTCCGCCATCGTCCGCGCGTGCGCGGAGTAGTAGAGCTTGAGCTTTGGTTCCGTACCGCTCGGGCGGACGATGACCTTAACGTGCGCCGTGCGCAGCTCCAGCACGTCGCTTGCCGGCAGGCCGTCCAGACCGCCGAGGTAGTCGCGCACCCTCGTGACGCGCTCGCCCGCGAGCGTGTGCGGCGGAGCCGCGCGCAGGGCCGTCAGAATGGCGCTCATGCGCTCCATGCTGTCCTCGCCGGGCAGGACGATGCTTTGCAGCTCATTGCGGTAATAGCCGAATTTCTCGTACAGCGCGCCCATCGCCTGCGCGAGCGTCATGCCCTGCGCGCGGTACCATGCAGCCATTTCGCAGCAGAGCAGCGCGGCGTTCACCGCGTCCTTGTCGCGGACGTGCGGGCCGGAGAGATAGCCATAGCTCTCCTCAAAGCCGAAGAGATAGCGCTCCGCCTCCCCCGCCCTTTCCAGCTCGCCGATCTGCTCGCCGATGAATTTGAAGCCCGTGAGCGTGCGGCGCAGCTCAACGCCGTAATGCGCGGCGACCGCGTCCGCCATGTCGGTGGAAACGATGGTCGTCACCGCCACGGGACGCGCGGGCATCGTGCCGTTTTCGCTCCGCCGGCGGCAGAGGTAATCGAGCAGCAGCACGCCCATCTCGTTGCCCGTGAGCAGGCGGTAGTCCTCGCCGTCGGGCACCGCCGCGCCCATGCGGTCGCAGTCGGGGTCGGTGCCGAGCAGCAGATCGGCGCGCGTTTCGCGCGCGAGCGCGAGGCCGTGCTCCAGCGCCGCGCGCTCCTCGGGATTCGGGTAGGGACAGGTCGGAAAGCTCCCGTCGGGCCACGCCTGCTCGGGCACGAGCGTCACGTCCGTCACGCCGATGCGGCGCAGGATCTTTGTCACGCACTCGCGCCCCGTGCCATTGAGCGGCGTATAGACCACGCGCAGCGCGGATCTGTCGCCATCCCAGACGCTCCGGCGCTCCACCGCGTCGAGGAAGGCCTCCAGGCAGTCCTCACCGATCATGCGGATGGTTCCGTCCGCCAGCGCATCGGCAAAGCCGCACAGACGCACGCCGTCAAAATGATCTGCGGCCCCGATGTGCTTCGATACGGCATCCGCCGCCTCGAGCGTGATCTGGCAGCCGTCGGGACCGTAGACCTTGTAGCCGTTGTAGGCGGCGGGGTTGTGGCTCGCCGTAACGCACACGCCCGCCCCGCATCCGTAATAGCGCACTGCCCAGCTCAGCGCGGGCGTCGGCTCCAGGCGCGGATAGAGATAGGCGGTCACGCCGTTGGCGGCAAGCACACGCGCGGTCTCGCGCGCGAAGCGCGCCGAGCCGATGCGGCTGTCGTAGGCAATGGCGCAGCGCAGCGGCAGTCCCGCCGCCTTGAGGTAAGCGGCAAGTCCCTGCGTCGCGCGGCGGACAACGTAAACATTCATGCGGTTTGTGCCCGCGCCGAGCACGCCGCGCAGTCCGCCGGTGCCGAAGGCAAGGTCACGGTAAAAGCGGTCCTCGATCTGTGCGGCGTCGCGCACCTCGTCGAGCGCGGAAAGCTCCGCGCGCAGCGCGTCATCCTCCACACGCGCGAGCCAGCGGCGGTAAGTGTTCAGAGCGGTCATCGTCTTCCTCCAGCAGAAAATTTTACTTTATTATTAAAGCACGCTTTGCCCGCTTCGTCCAGAAGAATGGATTGCAAAGTGCGCTTTTTCCTGTTAAAATGGTAAAGAAATTCGTCGGATCAGGAGGGATGCCCGTTATGCGCCGCTGCTGTCTGCTGCTCGTCTGCCTGCTTCTGCTCACCGGCTGCGGCCGCGCGGACACGCAGGACGTCTCCTCCTTCGCGCCCGCTGAGGGGGACCGTCTGGTCATTTTCACCTCGCACAAGGAAACGATCTATGAGCCCATCCTCAAGGAATTTGAGCAGCGCACCGGCATCTGGGTCGAGCTGGAGACCGGCGGCACCGTGACGCTCCTTGAGCGCATCGCCGCGGGGGAAAGCGGCGCCGACCTGATGTTCGGCGGCGGCGCGGACAGTCTGAGCGCGTACAGCGCGTGCTTCGCGCCCTATGTGAGCGAATACGCCGGCGACGTTGCGCCGGAATACGATCTCGGCGGCGGTATATGGACGCCCTTTTCCGCTCTGCCGGTCGTGCTGATCTACAACACCAAGCTCGTGCGGCAGAATCCGCCCGAGCGCTGGGCCGACCTGCTCGACGCGGGCTGGCGCGGGCGCATCGCCTTTGCCGACCCGACCGTTTCCGGCTCGAGCTGCACCGCGCTCGGCACCCTTCTGCAGGCCGTCGGCGGCAACACCGACAACACCCTCGCCGCGTTCTTCCGCAATCTTGACGGACGCATCATCGCCGACAGCGGCGGCGTGGTCCCCGCCGTGGCAGACGGCAGCTGCTACGTCGGCGTGACGCTGGAGGAAAACGCCCGCAAGGCCATCGCCGATGGGCTCGACGTCGCCATCGTCTACCCCGCCGAGGGCACGAGCGTCCTGCCGGACGGCGCGGCCATCGTCCGCGGCTGCGCGCACGAGGAAAACGCGCGGAAATTCATCGACTTTCTGCTCTCGCCCGATGTTCAGCAGCTGCTGGGCGCGGAGCTCAGCCGCCGCAGCGTGCGCACGGATACCGCCTCCGACGCGCTGCCCGAGCTGACCGTCCTCCCCTACGATCTGCGCCGCGCGGATGAGCGGCGGCAGGAGCTCTTCGACGCCTGGCAGGCGCTGTGCGGGGAGGTGGAAGCATGAGAGCATGGCTTGAGCGGTCCTTCCGAAACCGCATTTTTCTCACCGTCCTGCTCGTCGCGCTCGTGCCGCTGCTGCTGTGCGACGTGCTGATGACGCAGGTGATGATCTTCCGCAGCGAGCACACCCTGCGTACCGACGCGCAGGAGGAGATGGCGCTGCTCACCACGCAGCTCGACGCGCTGCTTACCGACTGCGGCGACGTCACGCGCGCCCTGGCCGGCAGCACCGTGACGCGCAGCGCCCTGCGCCGCGGCGGCAGTGACTCGCGCACGCTCTATCAGCTTTTGAACCGCAGCACGGTCGCGCTGCGCGAATACGCCGACTTTGAGGTCTACGGCGAGGACGGCGACTGCCTCTATACCACGGCGAACGTATGGCCCGCCGCGCAAAGCACCGGCTGGGGCATACTCAGCGCGGCCCGCGCGGCAGACGGCATTGTGCTGCGCGCCGGAAACGGCGGGCTCGCCGGAGCCTGTCCCGTGACCGCGCGCGGCGGTGCGGTGCTCGGCTATGCCGTGTTCCGCATGGACGACGCCAACTTCGACGCCTTCTTCGCGCCCCTGCTGCGCGGCGCGGACGATCTGCTGCTCGTCGATGCGACGTGGCGGTTGCTCTACGCCTCCCAACCCCTGCGCGCCGACGATACCCTTGCCCTGCTGCGCGCGCAGCTGCTCTCCGGCAAATCTCTCTCCGATGGGGACGGCGAGCGCAGCTACTACGTCGGCGCCTGCGCGGAAAGCGGCTTTTCGCTCATTCTGCAGCAGCCGCAGACCTATACCGCGCAGGTCGTCCGGTCGATCTACCTCGTCGCCGCGCTGATGGGCGCGCTGTGTCTGGTGCTCTGTCTCGTGTGCGCCTGGTGGCTCAGCCGCCGTCTCTTTGAGCCGGTCAACGAGCTCGACGGCGCGATGCGCCGCGTCGAGGGCGGCGATTACGATGTGCGCATCGAAAGCACACGGCAGGATGAAATGGGCCGCCTCGCGGCGAGCTTCGACCGCATGACGGCGGAGTACCGCCAGAACCTTGAGCGCAGCGTGCAGCGCGAGCGCGAGCTGAACGAAACGCGCCTGCGGATGCTCCAGTCCCAGCTCAACCCGCACTTTCTCTACAACACGCTCGACTGCATGAAGTGGCTGGGCGTAACCGGCGGCGTGCCGCAGGTGGCGGAGCTGGCCGCCGACCTCGCCGCGCTGCTGCGCGCGGGCATCTCCGGCAGCGAGTACATCACGCTTGAGGAGGAGCTTGAGCTGATCGGGCGCTACCTCGCCATTCAGGAGGTCCGCTTCGGCGACCGCTTCGTCTGTGAGCTTGATGTGGACGAGCGCTTCCAGCACTGCGTGGTGCCCAAGCTCATTTTACAGCCGCTGGTGGAAAACGCCATCATCCACGGCGTGGCCGACAGCGACGAGGGCTTCATCAAGCTCTGGGCGGAGGAGGACGCGGAGGGCTATCTGCTGCTCAAGGTGTCCGACAACGGCAGCGGCATCCCGCCGGAGGTGCTCGAACGGCTCAACAGCCATGAGCTTATTCCCGGCGGCCATCTGGGCCTGAACAACGTGGACCGCATCGTGCGCCTGAGCTACGGCGAGAGCTGCGGTCTGAGCGCATATCCGAACGAGGGCGGCGGCAGCTGCGTGCAGCTGCGGCTCCCGATGCAGAAAGGAGAGGACCATGCTCAAGGTACTGATCGTTGACGACGAGGCCGTGGTGCGCCGCGGCATCGTGCTCGGCATCGACTGGGCCTCGCTCGGCTGTGCCGTGGTCGGCGAAGCCGCCAACGGCGAGGAGGGTCTGGCCGCCGCCGAGCGCTACAGCCCCAACCTCATCATCACCGACGTGCGGATGCCGCACATGGACGGCATCGAGATGATGCGCCTCCTGCGCGAGCGCGGCAGCACCGCTCACGTCATCGTGCTCACCGCCTACAACGACTTCGACTATGCCCGCTCGGCGCTCCGCTTCGGCGCGGCGGACTATCTTCTGAAGCCCTTCCGCGACCAGGAGCTCGTCGCCGCCATCGAGCGCGTGCGCGAGAAGGACGAGGCCTTCTCCTCCCGCAGCGCGCAGGACGATCTGCTGGCGCTGCCCAAGGGCGACAAGAGCAAATATGTGCTCCAGACGCTCGAATACATCGCCGCGCACTACGCCGACGCGGACATCAACATCACCACCATCGCCCGCTCCATCGGCATCAGCGAGGGCCATCTGAGCCATGTGTTCAAAAAGGAGACGAGCTACACCGCGCTCGGCTACCTCACGCTCTACCGCATCCACATGGCGCGCAGGCTCCTCGCCGACTGCCGCTACAAGGTCTACGAGGTCGCCGGCATGGTCGGCTACCGCGATGTCGCCTACTTCGGCTCGACCTTCAAAAAGCTCACCGGTCTCTCCCCCTCGGAGTATCAGGACCGCTGCCGGTAGAACGCGCAAGCTGCACAAAAAAGTACGGAACTTACCGGACAAGCTCGGCGGACTTTCACAGCATTTCGCAGAAATGCCCGCATAATCGCAGACTTGTCCCGTTCCGCGCCGGCGCCGCGGAAGGTATAATACTGTATGTGGTATTTTATGCCGCAACTACAAACGAAGGAGAACAACGATGAAAAGAAAACTCTTAGCGCTCCTGCTTGCCTCCGTCATGGTCCTCAGCCTTGTCGCCTGCGGCCAGAAGGAGACTCCGGACACGCCCGAGACGCCCGACGATCAGGAAGAGGTCAAGGACTACTCCGGCTACACCATCCGCATCTATTCCAACTCCAACTCCACCGAGCGCACCACCTGGCTCATTCAGGAAGCCAAGGACGCCGGCTTCACCATCAGCATTGACGATAACTCCGTCATCTCCGGTGATACCGCCGCCATCCAGGCCGCCAATGAGAACAAGGACGGCGACATCCTCTTCGGCCTCAACGAGACCCGCTGGAGTCAGGTCGTCGACGGCGTTTACGAGAACCTCAAGCTCGTTGACTGGACTCCCACCTGGGCAGGCGAGGTCGGCGAGTACGCCTATCCCGGCGCGGCCTACGGCCTCGTCATCCAGAACGTTCTGATGCTCTACCGCAACGATGAGCTCGGCACCAACGGCGAGAAGCTCCACTTCCAGCACTGGGCCGACATCGTGAACTGCGGCTACACCTGGTACCGTCAGAACAAGGTCGGCGGCACCACCAACGCCAACATCAACTCCGCGATGCTCTACGCCTTCGTCGATCCCTCCTCCCCCGCCGGCGGCATCTCCACCGAGGGCTGGGAGACGCTGTGGAAGTACTGCGCCGAGGGCAAGTACTCCTCCGACGACACCTATAAGTACGGCTTCGATCCTCTGAACAAGGGCGACGTCGCTGTTTCCACCTTCTACTCCTCTTCTCTCTACGGCAAGATCGACGCCGCAGCTGAGAGCTCCGAGCATCCCCTCAAGGGCGCTATGACTCCCGAGAACTGGGACCTCGTTGAGATCGACGACGGCACCTATTACATCGCCGAGTACATCGGCATCCTCGATAAGGCCGGCCGCACCGAGGAAGAGACCGAGGCTGTCAAGGCGTTCGCCGAGTGGTTCGGCTCTGCCGAGACGCAGGCGGCCTGGGGCGAGGAGTTCGACTCCTATCCCTGCAACACCGCCGCGGCTGACATCCTCTATCCCGACGGCATCCCCGCCATCTACACCCTCAAGAATTTCGCTCTGACCAAGGTCGACGGCACCGACATGACTTATGCCGAGTACGTTGCCGAGCACTCCAGCGAGTGGACCAACATCATGACCAACCTCGGCTTCTACTGGGCCGACGCCTCCGCCGCCGTGGCGGAGCCCGACTGGGCCAACCTCGACTGGGCGACCCTGACCCAGAAGGCCGCGTAAGGCAAGCCCCGCGCACCGCGTCCCGCGGAGAGGCTCAGCGGGATACCGACTGTTGTGTGTTTTCAGGCGAGCCGGGATCTCTCCGGCTCGCCTGATCTCTTTATTCCGAATACAAAAAGAGGAGAATTCATTATGATCCGGCTCAATGACATCGTTGTGAAGTTCGGCGACTTCACCGCCCTGCACAGCATCAACGTCCATGTGAAGGAGGGCGAATTCTTTACCTTCCTCGGCCCCTCCGGCTGCGGCAAGACCACCACGCTCCGCACCATCACGGGCTTCATCGAGCCGGCGGAGGGCTCCGTCGTGGTCAAGGGCCGCGACATCACGCGCGTCCCCATCGAGGACCGCAACATCGGCATCGTGTTCCAGAGCTACGCGCTCTTCCCGACGATGACCGTATACGACAACATCGCCTTCGGCCTCAAGGTCAAGAAGGCAAAGAAGGACGAGATCGACCGCAAGGTACGCGAGATCGCGCGCAAGGTCGACCTTTCCGACGAGCAGCTCAAAAAGGCGGTCTCTCAGCTCTCCGGCGGTCAGCAGCAGCGCGTGGCCATCGCCCGCGCCCTCGTCACCGGCCCCGCCATCATCTGCATGGACGAGCCGCTGAGCAACCTCGACGCCAAGCTGCGCGTGCAGCTGCGCAACGAGCTGAAGAAGATGCAGAAGGACTTCGGCATCACCACCATCTACGTCACCCACGATCAGGAGGAGGCGCTGACGCTCTCCGACCGCATCGCGGTGTTCAACAAGGGCTTCATCGAGCAGATCGGCACGCCCAACGAGGTCTACAACCACTCGCAAACTGAATTTGTCTGCAATTTCATCGGTGACATCAACCGACTGAATGACGATACCGTGTCCGCCCTCCGCGCTGCCGGCGCGGAGGTGGACGCAAGCAAGCACAACTACATCCGTCTCGAGCGCCTGCACGTCAACGTCGCCCCGCGCGGCGGCGAGATCGCGCTCGACGGCACGGTGGAGAACTGCGAATACTACGGGCTCTACATCAAGTATTACATCCACGTCGGCACGCAGAGCCTCAAGGTCATTGAGAAGAACGACGGCGTGAACATCTACGACCCGGGCCAGCGCGTCAAGGTCATCCTGAACCCGAACGACATCATGGCCTACGCGCCCTCCGCGGAGGAGGTGGAGTGATGGGCGGCTCTCTTGCTAAGTCCCGCTTCGACGCGGCGTTTGTGGTGCGCATGATCGGCATCGTGCTCTTTGCCTACTTCTTCTTCGGCTTCATGCTCCTGCCGTGCCTCAATACGCTCACGAGCATCTTCACCACCACGAACGCCGAGGGCGTGCGCGATCCCTTCGCGGTCATCCGCTTCTTCTTCGCGGGCAGCATGGGCCGCTACGTCTGGAACTCCCTCAAGCTTGCCATCTGCCTGGTCGTCACGGTCAATGTGGTGGGCGTGTCCATCGTGCTGCTGACGGAGTATTTCGACATCAAGGGCGCGAACATCCTGCGCCTCGGCTACATGACCACGATGATCTACTCCGGCGTCGCGCTGGTCACGGGCTATCTGTTCCTCTACGCCTCCGACGGCATTCTCACCACTGCGCTCGTCAACGCCTTCCCGAGCTTTGATCCAAACTGGTTCTCGGGCTTCAACGCGGTGCTCTTTACCATGACCTTCGCCTGCACGAGCAACCACGCGCTCTTCCTGCGCAACGCCATCCGCGGCATCGACTACAACACCGTCGAGGCCGCGCGCAACATGGGCGCGAAGCCCTTCAAGGTTCTCTGGAAGGTCGTTTTCCCGACGCTCGTGCCCACCATGTTCTCGCTGACGGTCATGACCTTCATCACGGGTCTGTGCGCCATGTCCGCCCCCACGCTGCTCGGCTACGACTCCATCAACCCCGAGATCGTGCGTCTCGCCGGCTCGTCCACGGCAGATGAGGCTTTCCCGCAGGCGCGCGCCGCACTGCTGTCCATCATTCTCGCGATGTTCACCATCGTGCTGCTCACCGTGCTCTCCGCCTACGAGCGCAAGGGCCACTACCTCTCCGTCTCCAAGACCAAGGCGCGGCTGCAAAAACAGAAGATCACAAATCCCGTCTGGAATACCCTCGCGCACATCTATGCCTATGTCCTCTTCATCATCTACATGATCCCCGTGGTGATGATCGTCATTTTCTCGTTCCAGACCTACGGCGCCATCCGCATGAAGAAGCTCGACCTTTCCAACTGGACGCTCATCAACTTCTTCGGCACGCAGGACTACCAGTACCTCACCTCGCGCGGCACCTACAAGGTGCGCAAAGGCTCCATCTCCGGTCTGTTCGCCAACGAGGCGACCCTCGGCGGCATCAAGATGAGCTTCGTGCTCTCCATCCTCGCCGCGGCGCTCGCGTGCCTGATCGTCGTGATCGCCTGCAACTACATCTTCAAAAACCGCAACAAGAAGTCCGGCGTGGTGCTTGAATACTGCCTGCTTTTCCCGTGGCTGCTGCCGACCATTCTCATCTGCTATTCCTACCGCACCTACTTCAACGCCGAGAACATCTGGTACGTCGGCAATGTGAACCTCTACTTCGCCGAGCACGTCCGCATCCTGCTCGTGCTGGCCTACACGGTGGTCAAGCTGCCGTTCTCGCTGCGCATGATCAAGGCGGCGTTTTACGCCATCGACGAGGAGCTGGAGGACGCCGCGCGCAACATGGGTGCGAGCGGCCTGACGACTTTCCTCAGGGTCAAGCTGCCCATCATCCTGCCGAGCGTGCTGGCGGTGTTCGCGCTGAACTTCAACGCGCTCTTTACCGAGTACGATATGTCCGCCACCTTTGCCAGCTCCTACGGCACGAGCTACGCCATGGTCATTCAGGCCATGTGTGCGGAGGAGGGACTGTACGGCTACAACGTCAACGCCTCGGGCCGCCGCTGCGCTTCGACCGTGTTCATCATGCTGGTGTCCGGCGTGATCCTCTATCTGGTCTACGGCGTGGGCGCGCGCGACCTCGGCGAGCGGCTGGAGGCCAAGGAGCGCCGCCGCAGACGCGTGGCAAAGCTGACGGGACTGTTCAAAAAGGAGCCCGCCGCCGTGGCGGCGGAAGCGGAGGAAGCGGCGGTCGCCGCCGCTGTCCCCGACGAGCCGGGAGAAAAGCTGTAATGAAGATCAATACCATTGTTTTTGATATGGGCGGCGTGCTGCTGGACTTCGGCGCGGAGCTGTTTTCCCGCCGCCTGCACGTCGGCGCAGAGGGCGAAGCGCTCCTCAGGCAGCACCTGCTGTGCACGACCGACTGGGTGCGGCTCGACCGCGGCACCATCACCGAGGAGGAGGTCTATGCCCACGCCTGCGCCAGGCTCCCCGCGGAGCTGCACGCCGCGGCAGAGTATATCATCTACCATTGGAACGAGCCGATCGTGCCCATCACGGGCACGGCGGACGTGGTGCGCGAGCTGAAGGCAAGGGGCTATACGCTCTATCTGCTCTCCAACGCCGCCCGCCGCCAGCACACCTACTGGCACGACATTCCGGGCAGCGAGTGCTTTTCCGGCACGCTGATCTCGGCGGACGTTCACCTGCTCAAGCCCGAGGCCGCTATCTATCAGGCGCTGTTCGACAAATTTGACCTCACGGCGGCGAGCTGCCTGTTCGTCGACGATTTCCCGCCGAACATCGAGGCGGCGGAAAACGCCGGTATGCAGGGCATCGTGTTCCACGATGCCGGTCAGCTGCGCGAAGAACT
>OBAI01001196.1_pt1 | contig 21116 bp, 15 predicted proteins | sample 1517461 | NCBI WGS metagenome assembly OBAI01 (sample SAMN04571696, study PRJEB22368) | human gut metagenome | biome: human gut; material: stool | host: Homo sapiens | place: Luxembourg | collected 2012-06-29
AAAGCTTTTGCCCTTACAGGGCGCCTTGCTGATTGCCATTATACCCAGGGCGCTGCCCTGGGCTAAGAGCTTCTGCCCCTTCAGGGCGTGCTGCCAAAAACTTGCTTCTGCCCTTTACCTTTGCTTTACCCTTCGGCCTGCGATTTTCAATTCCCTTCGGCCGGTGACCGTGGGTTCAGGGCGACAATCTTGCGGAATATTTTGTCTTTACTGAACAGAAAAGAAAACGAAATGATCACTTTCTCATTATTTTGTTGTACCTTTGCAAACAGAAATAAAAATAAAGAATGATAGTTTGTATAGCAGAGAAACCCAGTGTTGCCAAAGACATAGCCCGCATCATAGGAGCCAACAAGGCACACGACGGATATATGGAAGGTAACGGATACCAAGTAACCTGGACCTTCGGCCACTTGTGTGAGCTGAAGGAACCCGACGACTATACCCCCATGTGGAAAAGATGGAGCCTTTCAGCCCTGCCCATGATTCCACAAAGATTCGGCATCAAGCTCATCAATGACGAAGGCATCAAGCGACAGTTTGGTATCATAGAGCGACTGATGCAGGCGGCCGACAGCATCATCAACTGTGGTGACGCCGGACAGGAAGGTGAGCTCATACAGAGATGGGTGATGCAGAAAGCACAGGCCAAATGCCCCGTAAAGCGACTCTGGATTTCATCAATGACCGATGAAGCCATCCGACAGGGATTTCAGGAACTGAAAGACCAGAGTGAGTATCAGCCGCTCTACCTTGCCGGACTCTCACGTGCTATAGGCGACTGGATACTCGGAATGAACGCCACACGTCTATACACCCTGAAATACGGACAGAACAGACAGGTGCTCAGCATAGGACGTGTGCAGACTCCCACCCTTGCACTCATCGTGAACCGACAGAAAGAAATCGACAACTTCGAGCCAGAACCCTACTGGGTGCTTGCCACCATCTACCGCGACACACAGTTTACTGCCACAAGCGGTAAATTCACCAGCAAGGAGGAAGGAGAGAAAGCATTCAGCACCATCGCAGGAAAACCCTTCAACGTGACTGCTGTCACCAAGAAGAAAGGCACCGAGGCGCCACCTCACCTCTACGACCTCACATCGCTGCAGGTGGACTGCAACAAGAAGTTCAGTTATTCTGCCGACATGACGCTCAAGCTCATACAGAGCCTCTACGAGAAGAAATTTACTACCTATCCTCGTGTGGACACCCAGTTTCTTACCGACGACATCTACCCCAAATGTCCTCAGATTCTCAATGGTGTGAGTCAGGCAAAGATCAACAGCCAGCAGAAATACCTGCCCCTGATACAGCAACTGGCAGCAACAGGAAAGAAACTGCCCAAGAGCAAAAAGGTGTTCGACAACAGCAAAGTGACCGACCACCATGCCATCATCCCTACAGGAGTGCCACCCTCGGGACTTACAGATATGGAGGCCAATGTGTACGACCTCATTGCCAAGCGCTTCATCAGTATCTTTTATCCTGACTGCAAGTTCTCTACCACAACCGTATTGGGCGAAGTAATCGGCGAGACTGACGGTAAAGAACAGAAGGTGGAATTCAAAGTGAGCGGCAAGGAAATACTCGAACCAGGCTGGAGAGATGTATATGCCAAGGAGTCAAACAACAAAAACACCGACGAGGAGGAGACTGACGGCAACAACAGCAAGAAGGAAAACGTAGAAGAACGCACCCTGCCCGCATTCGTGAAGGGAGAGAGCGGTGACCACAAGCCTACACTCACGGAGAAGTGGACCACACCGCCCAAATACTACACCGAAGCCTCGCTGCTCAGAGCCATGGAGACGGCTGGAAAGTTTGTGGAAGACGAAGAACTGCGCGCTGCCCTGAAGGAGAACGGAATAGGCAGACCTTCATCGCGTGCCGGCATCATCGAAACCCTCTTCAAGCGACACTACATAAGGCGACAGCGAAAAAACCTCGTTGCCACACCTACGGGTATCGAACTCATCGACACCATCAACGAGGAACTGCTGAAAAGCTGCGAGCTGACAGGTATCTGGGAGAAGAAGTTGCGCGACATAGAGCACAAGACCTACGACCCTGCCGACTTCATCAACGGACTGAAGGAACAGATCAACCAGATTGTGAAAGACGTGCTGTCGGACAACAGCGCACGCCACGTCACCATAACCACCGAGGAAGACCTCAAGAAAAAGCCTGCAGCCAAGAAAACAACGGCAAGAAAGCCTTCGGCGACTGGAACATCGCAGCCTGCGACTCCTGCGGCAAACGAAGACCCAATGGTAGGCAAGCCCTGCCCACTGTGTGGAAAGGGAACCATCATCAAGGGAAAGACAGCCTACGGATGCAGCAACTGGAAGGAAGGATGCCAGTACAGACTGCCATTCGACAAGATGTAAATCTCTGAGGGTTCGCATGTACGGAAGTTGAGTAAATCTCTGGTAAGAAAAAATAATTCACCCCTTTTTACGTTATCCTAATATGAAACATATTAGACGGAACACAATGCTCTTGCTCATCAGCAGCCTCCTGCTGATGAGCTGTGGAGCAGACAAGTATATGAAGAAAGGCGAGAAGTTTCTTGCCTTAGGCGAATACTACGATGCTGCCTACCAGTTCAAGCAGGCTTACACGCGTACGCCCGTCAAGGAGCGCGACACCCGTGGAAAACGGGCTCTGAAGATGGCTCAATGCTACCAGCACATTAATGCCACACCCAAAGCCATAGCTGCCTATCGAAACGCCATACGCTACAACCAGGCATCGAAGGAAGACCAACTGGCCTATGCACGACAGTTGCTCAAGAATGGCGACTACCGACAGGCAGAGAAGGTGTTCCTGATGCTCAAAGACTCCATGCCTGGAAACCAGCTCATTGCCAACGGACTGAAGTCGGCACAGATGGCACCCGAATGGAAGAAGCAGGGAAGCCGATACATCGTAAAACGCATGGATGTATTCAACTCACGACGCCACGACTATTCGCCCGTACTCTTCGGCGATGACTACGACCAACTTTATTTTACCTCGACACGCAACGAGGCGCTGGGAGACGAACTGAGTGGAATCACAGGCACCAAGGCTGGCGACATCTTCCTCTCAGAAAAAGACGACCGAGGAAAATGGAGCAAACCCGAGGCCATAGGCACCGGACTGAACACCGACTATGATGAGGGAGCCTGCTGCTTTACGCCCGATGGCAGGGAAATGTATCTCACCCAGTGTGTCACCGACCCCTCATCGCCACGTTATGCGCAGATAGCCACTTCACCACGTTCGGATGCGGCTTGGGGAAAAGCCACGCTGCTGGAAGTGACGAAAGACACACTGAGCAGCTATGCCCATCCTGCCATCTCGCCCGATGGAGAATGGCTCTACTTCGTTTCCGACATGCCTGGAGGAATGGGCGGACTCGACATCTGGCGTGTCAGACTTACGGCTGCCGGACTGGGAGGAGTAGAGAACCTTGGCGAACCTGTCAACACTCCTGGCGACGAGATGTTTCCTACCTTCCGTCCCAATGGCGACCTGTACTTCAGCAGCAACGGACATCCCGGAATGGGCGGACTCGACATCTACATAGCCAAAGTAGATGCCAAGACACGCCAATACAAGATAGAACATCCTGGTTATCCACTCAACTCAGAGGGCGACGACTTCGGAATGACCTTCGAGGGGCCTCACAACCGAGGCTTCTTCTCGTCCAACCGTAAAGACGGACGCGGATACGACCATATCTACTCGTTCGAAAACCCCGAAATCGTTACCACCATCAAGGGATGGGTTTACGAGATGGGCGGTTATGAGCTTACTGCCGCACAGGTAATGGTGGTGGGCAACGACGGAACCTACAAGAAACTGCCTGTCAAGGGCGACGGCTCTTTCACCCTTCCCATCAAGCCTCATGTGGACTATCTGCTGATGGCATCGTGCAAGGGATTCCTCAATCACAAGGAAGAACTGCGGGTCGACACCGCCAAAGAGAGCAAGGAATATGTGCTGCAGTTCCCCTTGGCTTCTATCACAGCCCCAGTTCTTATCGACAACATCTTCTACGATTTCGACAAAGCCACCCTTACACCTGCCAGCACCAAGGCTCTCGACGAGCTCACTGCGCTGCTCAAGGAGAACCCTAATGTAACCATTGAGTTGGGAGCCCATTGCGACTATAAGGGAAGTGCAGAATACAATCAGCGCCTCTCGCAACGAAGGGCTCAGGCTGTAGTCGACTATCTCATCGCCCACGGCATAGCCAAAGACAGGCTCACGCCAAGAGGTTACGGATGGGAAAAGCCGAAGACCGTACGCAAGAAGATGACCGAGAAATATCCATGGCTCAAGGAAGGCGACGTGCTCACCACCGAGTTAATCACCAAGCAGACCAAAGAGCATCAGGAAATATGCAACCAGCTGAACCGACGCACCGAGTTTATCGTGCTGCGTACTACCTACGGACTCTTCGATGAGAAGGGAAATCTGAAGAATCCGCCTCAGCCCAAACAAAAGAAAGAAAACAAAAACGCAGAAGACGTCTTCGACATCGACTTCTGACAATAAGCAATAACACTACATCATGACCAAGATATTACCAGAAGAGTTTATACAGCAAACCCAGGAACTGATGGGTGAGGAAATGTTTGCGCAACTTTCCGACGCCATCTGTCATTCAGAGCCGCCAACAAGTATCAGACTCAATCGGTTCAAAGCACCACAGGGAACGCATCTTGCCGACAATAGCAGCACAGATGCTGAAGCCGAAGTGAAGACACATAATGAGTCGGAAAAAACAGCTGCCAAAGGAACTGAAGAAGGCAAAGGAACGGCAACCTCTATTGTGCCCTGGTGTCCCGACTATGGCAGATACCTTACAGAAAGGCCCAACTTCACCTTCGACCCACTCTTCCATGCCGGTCTGTATTATGCCCAGGAAGCCTCTTCCATGTTTGTCGACCTCGTGGTAAGACAACTCATTCACGAGCCTGTTGTCATGCTCGACCTTTGTGCTGCACCTGGCGGAAAGTCTACAGCCGTGCGTAATGTCCTTCCCGACGGCAGTCTGCTCATCAGCAATGAACCCATGCGCACACGAGCACAGATTCTCGCAGAGAATATGCAGAAGTTCGGACACCCCGACGTCATGGTAACCAACAACTACCCCAAGGATTTCCAAAAGGCTGGCGTTCTCTTTGATGTCATCCTCGCTGATGTGCCCTGTTCGGGAGAAGGCATGTTCCGAAAAGACGACGGGGCAATAAGCGAATGGAGCATTGACAATGTAAACAACTGCAGTTCTCTGCAACGCAGCATCATAGAGGACATTTGGCCCTGCCTGAAACCTGGCGGACTGCTTATCTACTCTACCTGCACCTTCAACAAACTCGAGGACGAGTTGAACGCAGCCCACATCATCTACATGAAGGGAGCAGAACCCGTAGAACTCGATATTGAGGAGGCGTGGGGCATCACGGGCAATCTGACTCACCACAATTTCCCAGTATATCGTTTTCTGCCAGGCAAGACACGCGGCGAAGGACTCTTCCTCACCGTCATGCGAAAGAACGAGGATGCAGAGACACTCGATATCAAATCCGACAGATATAACAAGAACAGAAAAAAAATAAAGGGAAAAAGCAGGGGCAACTCACCCTATTTACACATCCCCCAGGACTGGATCAATCATCCAGAATCCTATCAGGGCGCACGCATAGGCGATCATCTGTACGCCATATCGGAGTCATGGAGCAACATCTTTGACAGCGCATCTCCCAACCTCAAAATTCTGCACGCTGGCATCGAGATAGGAACCATTAAAGCCTCACTCATTCCTGCACAAAGTCTGGCGCTGTCTATCGACTTGTCACGCCAAACTTTCCCACAAGTAGAACTCAATTATACGGATGCCTTGCGCTATCTGCGCAAAGAGGCTGTCAATCTGCCTGAAGGCACACCGCGCGGCTATGTGCTCGTCACCTATCGTGGAATTCCTTTAGGCTGGGAGAAGAACATCGGCAACCGTGCCAACAATCTCTACCCACAAGAATGGAAGATAAAGAGCAGCCACGTACCCGAAACCGACAAGCCTGTCATCACATGGTAAAACAGCAAGAAATAAGCCTCATCGCCTGCATTGCCCAGAATGGCGCCATCGGTTTTCACAACCATCTGCTCTACCCTATCAGGCAGGACATGCAGCGATTCAAGATGCTCACCACGGGACATACCGTCATCATGGGCAGGATGACTTATCTGTCGTTGCCCAACGGACCTTTGCCCAACAGGCGCAACATCATCGTCTCCAAGACAATGAGGAAGGAACAGAGTGCAGAGATGACATCTGCGAATGAAGCAGAATCAAAAAACAGAGAATTGTCTCATGCATCAGCACTTCAATACGAGGTGTGCCGCAGTTTGGAAGAAGCCCTTTCCCGATGCCGCGACCAAGGCGAGAAAGAAGTGTTCATCATCGGCGGAGCCATGCTCTATCGGTCAGCCCTCAGTCTTGCCACTCGTCTGTACCTCACCATCGTAGAAGATACGCCACAACAGGCAGATGCCTTCTTTCCTCTCACAGCCGATGAGGTGGAATGCTTAAACCAAGCAGGATGGAAGAAAGTGAAGGAGGAGACACATAACGAAGGCAAACTCACATTCCGATTTGTGGACTTAGAGAAATGTTAGAAGAATGTTAGAAAAATGTTAGAAAAATGTTAGAGCAACAAATGTCCAGCATCTTAAGCAAGAAGACTATTGTCCCTTAACTTCCCGAACGACCGTAGGGAGTGATAACTTCTTTAACTTCTCTAACTTCCCAAAAAACTTCCCAAAAAACTTCCAAAAAACTTTCGAAGAATAAAAACAACAAATCATGCTGAAAAAATTATTCGGTTTTGACCCAGCTCAAAACAAGTTGAAAACAGAGATTGCGGCAGGTATTACCACCTTCCTCACCATGGCCTACATTCTGGCCGTAAACCCCAACATCTTCAGTAGTCTTGCCTCTCAGGGCATGGATACACACGCAGTATTCACCGCCACAGTACTGGCTGCTGTAGTAGGAACACTCATCATGGCAATATATGCCAAGAAACCTTTCGGACTGGCTCCCGGCATGGGACTGAACGCCTTCTTCGTCTTCACCGTGTGCCTCACCATGGGCTATCCCTGGCAAATGGCGCTCACGGCAGTACTTATCGAGGGTTTCATCTTTATCATCCTGTCAGCAACAGGCATTCGTTCGCTGATGGTTGATGCCATTCCTGCCTCTCTGAAACGTGCCATTGGTGCAGGTATCGGCCTCTTTATCGCCTTCATTGGTCTGAAGAATGCAGGCATAGTAGCTGCCAATGCCGCCACTCTTGTGACGATAGGAAAAATAACTGAAGGCTCAGCCCTGTTGGGTGCCATAGGCATCGTCATCACCAGCGTGCTTGTCATCAAGAAAGTGCCTGGAAGTCTGCTTATCGGCATCATCGCCACCACGCTGATTGGTATTCCTATGGGCATTACGAAGATTACGGGTCTGATAGACATTCCTCCTTCGATTACCCCCATTTTCTGTCAGTTTGACTTCTCCCGCATTTTCTCTATCGACATGGTAATCATTGTGCTGACATTTCTCTTTATCGATATGTTCGACACTATGGGCACCCTGGTGGGCGTATGTACCAAGGCAGGCATGATGAGCCCAGACGGCAAGATACATGGACTGAACAAGGCTTTCATGGCAGATGCTGTGGCAACAGTGACAGGAGCCTGCTTCGGAACCAGTACCACCACTACATACGTGGAGAGTGCATCAGGCGTAGCCCAGGGCGGAAGGACAGGTCTCACGGCTTTTGTCACAGCAGTCTGCTTCCTGATAGCATTGTTCTTCGCTCCCCTGTTCCTGTCAGTTCCTGCTGCCGCTACCACTCCTGTGCTCGTCATCGTGGGCTTGTTTATGATGTCACCCATCAAGGATATCAATATGAACGACTATGCCGAGTCGATTCCTGCCTTCATCACCATCGTGATGATGCCGCTCACATATAGCATTTCCGACGGAATCCTGTGCGGTATGATCAGTTATGTACTTATCAACGCACTGTGTGGAAGCTTCAAGAAGTTGAGCATCACCATGTGGGTATTGGCGATTTTATTCGTACTGAAGTATATTTTCATTTAGAGAAGTTAGAGAAGTTAGAGAAGTTAGAGAAGTTAAAGAAGTTAAAGAAGTTAAAGCCAAATGCTTTTGTGGACTTGAAATTAGACATTAACCATCAAAGCTATTGGCTCTAACTTCTTTAAATTCTCTAACTTCCCTCTTTGCGAAAGTTGCAGTTACTTATATATGAAATAAGAACCTCCATCGCTCTTACAGTATTTTTTGAGCAACGACTGTATGTATTCGGCATTGGCACGCACCTGTTGCTCGTTTCCATCATAGCCATTAATAAGCACCACAAGATGAGAGGTGTCTGACATCATCTTGGTGCGCTCATTGTCGCTGGTTGGCGTTCCAACGCCTCCCAGACTGTCTCTGTATACAGGCAGTCCCTCGATATTGATGTTTCCTCTTCCTATTCCCTCATAAGGTTCACCGGCCTTGCCAACGCCCAGTGTTAGTGTATCGCCCTCAAACTTGTCGGCATCAAATCCTCCGATGCTGTAACCGAATGCGATGCTGGCAAGGTTGACCAGGTCGACGAGCGTGTCTCTCTGATAGAGTTGTTTGCCCTGAAGCATTCTCCTGATGAGCGCCTCGGAAGCAGGACGATAGCGCGAAGGATCTTTTCCGCAGGCACGATAAACCTTCCTTGTGGCGGCAATGCCACTCATTTCCTTCAGCGACTCTGTAGTCAGCGTGTCTCTGTATTTCTCGCCAAGGGCGTTAATCTCATCCCACAGTTCCTGGCAATAAGGCGAGTTCTGTACATTGGCTTCCACACAAGCCCCTACGAATTTGGGGCAAACTGTTTCTATCTCTTCTGATACGATAATTTTCATTTGCTGTATGTTTTAGTTGAAGATTCCATTGCTGTTGCAAAAATACAAAACTTTTCTGACAGTAGACGAAGGTATCAGGTATAAAAAACAAGAATCCCTGCAAATCTTACGATTTACAGGGTTTATCTTGGGTGGAAGGTGGGACTCGAACCCACGACATTCAGAACCACAATCTGACGCTCTAACCAACTGAACTACATCCACCATTTGGCTTTAAAAAGAGTTATTTCTTTTAAGCGAGTGCAAAGGTACGGAATTTATTTGGAATAACCAAACAAATTCCGCATTTTTTTCTAAAAAATTACTTTGCAGGAGTTGCAGGCACCGCAGGAGCAGCCTTTTCAGCAGCATTCTGAGCAGCAGGAGCAGCATTCTGAGCAGCAGGAGCAACCTTCTTGGCAGCATCGCTGTTAGCACCTGGCATAGCAGGCAGCGCTGTCTGTTCCTGTGTAGCACCTTCCATCACGCTATTGTCGCCGATAGCCTGAGGAGCCACATGAGCACAAGCAACACTGAGGACAACCATCGCTGCAGCGAGTCCCCATGTCAATTTTTCCACTAAGTCGGTAGTCTTGCGAACTCCCATGATAGAGTTGGTTGAAGAGAAGTTGGAAGCAAGTCCACCACCTTTAGATTCCTGGATGAGCACGATGAAAATCATCAGCAATGAAGCCAGGACGATTAAAACTACAAATAATGTGTAAGCCATTTTTGATTTTTGTTATTTATTATTTTTACTATTTATTATCAGTTTCTCCAAGAATCGCATCTGGTCAGTATAGTATGCGCTCTTGTTGGGTTGTTTATGATAGAGTCGCTCAATGATTTCGTGCGCTCTCTCGTACTTGCCCTGTTTGATATAGATGCGTGCGAGTGTTTCGGTGAAGATACCGCTGTTCTCTGTAGTCTCGCTGTTGCTGTTGACCTCGTCGTCATCTATGGCCGGTTTGTACTCCAGCTCAGCATCAGCTGTAACATCGAGCTTAGGCAACTGGAATCCTCCATCGTCAATGAAGTCGTCGATAAGCGCCAGCGTGCGTGAGGAGTTGTTGTCCTTTTCCTGTTCCGCATCTTCTGTCTCCATCAGATAAGCCACATAGTCGACGGCAGCGTCGGCAGGCGTAGGCTTTCGCTTGTTTTTCTGTGCCGCGTCTTTCTCCTCTTCGGCATCATTGGGTATCGACTCGAGGAAGTTGTCTATCAAGTCGGAAGTTCGGTCGGAAGCATTGTTGGCATTTCCTGCCTTCTTCTCTTCCCGATGGGTTTCCTTCTTGAGTTGATAGTGAGCCGCCTCCACCATTCTGAATATTACCTTTCGGTCGGTGATATAGATAGCAGCCTTTCTCAGTTCCTCGTCGAAACTCGGGTCGTGGAGCAGATAGAGGTTCTGCAACATCAAAAGGCGGGCTGTCTGATAGTACGGATAGAGTGCTAACAGTGCCCGGAGATCGTAAAGCGTCTCCTTGTTCATCTCCTCAGGATGTTGTATCAGTCTACTTAATTCCACGTTATAATTTCGCGTTATATTTTATTTCCTAATCTTTATATACAGAGTGTCGGCATTTGATTCTTCACCCTTTACTCATTTACCAGTTGGCCACGGTAGCATTGAAGATCTGTTCCACCAGGTCTTTCACCATCTGTGTGACGAGTTCTTCCTGTACGGCGTTCAGACTCTGCGTTGTGTCGTAGCTCTTGGTAGAGGTAAACTGGCGCTCGAAGTCCTCGGCATGGTTCTTGTTGTTGGTGAATCTCACATTGACAGTCATCGACAGCTCGGTCTGTGCAGAGTATCCCTCACTCGATACCGACTTGTTTCGCTGGCTGTACTGTGTGATTTCTCCCTCTATCTTGAGGTCTCCATTTCGCTTCACCTGTATCAGTCGGGTGTGGCTGGCAAACTCATCCTTCAGCTGATTGTTGAACATCGGTCCCATAGGTCCCCAGACATAGGAACTGCGAATAGGGAACTCGGCAAGCTCTATGGTCTTGGTTTTGGTATAGTCGATGCTGGCACCATTGAAGGCATACTTTACCGAGCATGCAGCCGTGGTGGCGATAATGGCGAAGATTACACCTATTATATATATATGCTTGAAGAGATGCTTCATTTTGTTATTTTCTTCTTGTCGTCTTAGCCTCTTGGCTTCTTTTATTTCTTCACATCGTCGTCAGTCCTCAGCCTCGTCGTTGTCGCCGAGCTTGTATGCCTTGATGCGTCGATACAGAGTTCTGTCGGATATTCCCAGTTCTTTGGCAGCTTTCTTTCGGTTGCCGTTGTTGCGTTCCAGTGCTTTCTCCACCATCTGCTTGCCCAGGTTGTTGAGGTTGAGCGTTTCCGCCTCATGTATTTCCTCCACTTCGGCATCCTCTGTGAATGGATGGTGCAACGCCTCGCTTTCCTTTTCGACAGGGGCTGGATAGCTTATGGGTGTCAGGGGCTGTGGTGCGGCAAAGCCTTTGGCTCCGTTGAGCTGTCGTGCCTCGTCGAGCTGTTTGCGCAGCGAGTTCATGTCGCGCCGCAGGTCGCTAACGTTGCCCCTCAGTTCGTAGAGAATCTTGTAGAGCAGTTCGCGCTCACTCTCATAGCTGTGGGTTCCTCCGTGCCCTGGTGCGATGGTAGCCAACTGTGTGGTCTCCTCGTCTTGCGGAATGAACCTGAGCAGCGTCTGTGCGTCGATTTCCCTTTCCTCGCTCAGTACCGACATCTGTTCGGTAATGTTCTTGAGCTGTCTCACGTTGCCAGGCCATTTGTATTTCAGCATGATGGTCTTGGCGTCATCGGTAAGCACAATTTTAGGCAGTTTGTACTTCTCGGCCATCTGCATGGCGAAGAGTCGGAACAAGAGCAGGATATCGTTTCCCCTCTCTCGCAGAGGCGGCATCATGATGGGTATGGTGTTGAGGCGATAGTACAGGTCTTCGCGGAAGCGTCCCTCGCTGACGGCCTTTCTCATGTTGACATTGGTAGCCGCCACGATGCGCACATTCGTCTTGCGCACTTCCTGTCCGCCCACGCGTATGTATTCTCCCGTCTCGAGCACTCTCAGCAGTCTTGCCTGTGTGGCGATGGGCAGTTCGCCCACCTCATCGAGGAAGATGGTTCCCTTATTGGCGATGCCGAAATATCCCTCGCTCTCGCCTATGGCTCCGGTGAACGAACCTTTCTCATGACCGAAGAGCTCACTGTCGATGGTTCCCTCAGGAATGCTTCCACAGTTGATGGCGAAATACTTCTCCCGTCTGCGTGGAGAATTGTCGTGAATGACCTTCGGAATGATTTCCTTTCCCACGCCGCTTTCTCCGATGATGAGCACAGAAAGATCAGTCGGTGCCACCTGCAGGGCGACATCGAGAGCTCGGTTCAATTCGTCGCTGTTGCCTACGATATTGTACCTCAATTTGATCTTCTGAAGTTCAGATGTATTCATTTAGCTGCCAAAATTACGCATTTTTTTTGAATTAACTGCAATATTGGCTTGAAAATAGTCCTTTTTTAACGTTTAGCCTCTGGCGAATCTGCTTTCTTCTTTGGAATAGCGAATCTCACCTTCTCGCTGTCGTCTCTTTTCTCGTGGAAGAGTTTGGGCAGTGGGTTCTCGCAGGCCTCGTCGTAACTGCTGCGATACCTGAAGGTGTCGATGGCCAGATAGACGGCATTTCTGAAGGCAGACTCATCGGCAGTATTTGTACCTGCAATCTCGTATCCGGGCGTGATATCAGCGCTGGTTCGGATGACAGGCATTCCTGCTGTATAGATAACGCCCCGTCCGTTGTTGATCGACTTGAATGGAGCTGTGGCCTGGTCGTGATACATGGCCAGAACACCGTCAAACTCTCTGAAGTCGCCATTGCCGAAGAAGTCGTCGGCAGGATAAGGTCCGAAGGCCTGTACGCCCTTGCCTGCCAGCTCGTCGATGGCAGGAATGATGATTTCCTTCTCCTCGTTTCCGCAGCTTGTCTCCTCATTGTTCTTGGGGTTGAGTGCCAGCACGGCGATACGTGGATTGCTGATGTTGAAGTCGCGTTTGATGGTTTGCTGGAAGAGGGTTGCCTTCTCTACGATTCTCTCTGCCGTGATCTGTGCGGCAACCTCTTTGAGCGGCAGTTTCTCAGTCACCGAAGCGATGCGCAGCGTATCGCCCACGAGGATGCTGAGTCCCTTCTTTCCCTCACCGAGACAGGTCTCGATGTAGTGCTTGTGTCCTTTGAAGGCGAAGCCCTCGATGAATGCGTTCTGACTGTTGATAGGTGCTGTCACCAACACATCATACAGATCGTCTCTGAAGTCGGTCATGGCTCTGTCGAGTGCCTTCACCGCAGCCTGTCCCGACTCCTCTGTAGGCACACCCATGTCCACCTTCACCTCCTCCTCGACAGCCGCCAGAAGGTTGATGCGTCCTTCCTCGGCGTCTTCGGCCTTCTGGATGATGGAGAACTGCGCGGGCAGGTTCATGGCCTTGCGGTAGTAGGCTGCCACCTTGGGCGAGCCATAGACGATAGGCGTGCAAAGCTCCAGCATCTCGGGCTCTGCAAAGGTTTTAAAGATCAGTTCGTATCCGATACCATTGGTATCTCCATGGGTGAAAGCCACCCTGATTTTCTTGTTGTCCATTTTGGGATTCTTATTTTATTGTAGAAAGAGCAGCCTCGAGCTGCTTGATTAGTATTTTCTTTTTCTTTTCGGGCGCATAGACGAAGCCAATGACAGCCATGCTGCCCCGTGTCCTCATCACGTAGGGTCCGCCCATGGCGTCGCCCTTCATCTCCCACAGTCCCCGCCTCATTCCCTGCCTGTCGGCCTGGCTCATGTCGGCAAGCTGCATGTACATGCCGTCGGTCTCGCCGGGCAGGTTTCGCTTCAGGGCGCTGTCGGCCTGGGCCTTCAGGTCGTCACGGCTTTGGCCTTGGCTCTTGGTCTTGAAGAATATCAGGCTCTGCATTCCCGTGCTGGCATTGTCGGTGAGCCATGCGAAGTCTTTGGCTTGCTTACCGGCATTCATCGAGGCAGGAATCCTCATGCTGATGCCGAAGCGCAGCCTCATCTCCTTCTGTCTGTCGGGATTCTGTGGCACGACGGTGGCAAGATGCCGTAGCTCCGATGTATCGAAGAGACTCCTCAGCTTCCCGCCGTCCAGCCTGTGGCGAAGCTGCTCAGCCGACTGTGCCTGTATGTAGACGATGGTCTGCGGCACGGCACTCACGTCTTTCCTCATCTTCACGGCATAGCCTTTGTTATGGGCATTGATGTCCACCACGATGCGGTTTCTCACCAGCTGGTAGCTTCCGCGCACCTTTCCCTTCCTCACCTGTATAAGGCTGAACATCGGTTCGGGCTGTGGCAGATGCGGCATATCGGCCGTCATCATCCGGGTCACGATGCTGTCGCTGTCGCCTTCCAGCACCACCTCGTAGGGCAGCCCGGTGCTTGCGGGTTTTCTTCCACCCATGCCATCGCAGCCGACGAGTGTCAGCGCCAGGCAGCACAGCGCGGCACTAAGCCTGTTCGTTCTCATGCTGTCTTATCTCTCCTATCTTCTTCGATGTGCTCAGCAGTCCGCAGGCAGCATAGATGTCCTGTCCACGGCTGGCGCGGATGGTGGTGAACACACCGTGCTGGGTCAGATAGTCGCGGAACTGCTCCATCTTCTCGTCGCTCACTCCCTGCAGCGGGATGTCAGGAATCTGATGGAAGCGTATCAGGTTGAAGCGGCAGTCGAGCCCCTTCACCAGCCTGATGATGGCCTTGGCGTGCTGCATGCTGTCGTTCAGTCCCTTGAAGACGATGTATTCGAACGAGAGTCGGCGCTGATGCGAGAAGTCGTAGTTGCGCAACAGTTCCACCACCTGTTCTATTCCCATTCCTCTCTCTGCCGGCATCAGCTCGGCACGCTCTGCCGGTATCGGGTCGTGCATGGAGATGGCCACGTGGCACTCGCTCTCCTCGAGGAATCGTTTCAACTTATTCTTCACGCCCACCGAACTGACGGTGATGCGCTTGGGGCTCCATGCCCAACCATAGTCGGCAGTCAGGATGTCCGTGGCACGGAGCACATTGTCGAGGTTGTCCATTGGCTCGCCCTGCCCCATGAACACGATGTTGGTCAACTTGTCCACCTCGGGCAGCGAGTATATCTGGTTGAGGATGTCGCCTGCAGGCAGACTGCCCTCAAACCCCTGCTTTCCTGTCTGACAGAACAGGCAGTTCATCTTGCACCCCACCTGTGACGATACACAAAGCGTGGCGCGGTCTTTGTCGGGGATGTAGACCGTCTCGACAAACTTTCCGCTCCGTGTGGGGAACAGATACTTGATGGTTCCGTCTACCGAGTGCTGTGCGTCGGAATATCCGAAGCATCCTATTTCGTATTCTTCAGCCAGCTTGGCACGGTTGGCTTTCGATATGTTCGTCATCTCGTCGATGCTCTTCACATGCTGCTGATAGAGCCATTTTGCCATCTGTCCACCGGTGAAGGCAGGCATGCCCAAATCCTTGGCCACCTGCTTCAGTTCGGCGAGTGTCAGACCGAGAAGATATTTTTTTTCGTTATTCATAGTGCAAAGATACGCTTTTTTGCCGAAAAATTGTTATCTTTGCCACATATTTTAAGATAATAAGCAAAAATGAGAGAAAAAATAGACCTTTTCTTGCCTTTTGAAGCCTTGGAGAAGGGTGAAGAAACGCTGCTCGAGCTTCATGAGAACAAGACGGTTCAACATATCAATCTGCTGGTAAGCAGCGACTTTGCCTCGCAGCACCAAGTGCCCGAAGGCTGTACCTTTGTAGTAATCGACAGAATGGAGTCATCCAACACGGTGATGAGCATAGCCGAGAACACGGATGCCGACTATCTGCTGTTGTGCACCAGGATGGCGTCGGTGCGCTGGGGGCTCTATGCCCTGGAACGCTTTCTGCGCACTGCCGACGACACGGGAGCGGTGATGGTCTACAGCGACCACTACTCCTTGGAGGAAGGTGCCCTGACGAAGCATCCCGCCATCGACTATCAGGCAGGAAGCCTCCGCGACGACTTCGACTTCGGCAGCCTGTGGCTCATCAAGTCGCAGGCGCTGCTCGACTATGTGGCGCAGACCGACCGTATGGATTATCAGTATGCCGGACTCTACGACCTGCGCCTGTATCTGAGCAGAAAGGGCGAGATATTCCATCTCAACGAATATCTCTACACTGAGGCCGAGCTCGACACCCGCAAGAGCGGCGAGAAACAGTTCGACTATGTCAATCCGCGCAACCGCGAGGTACAGATTGAGATGGAGCGTGCCTGCACAGCCCATCTCGAGAAGGTGGGAGCCATCGTCGACACCAACTTCTACCGCCAGCCCGACTTCGACGAGCAGGACTTCGCCTGCGAGGCCTCTGTCGTCATTCCCGTGTTCAATCGCGAGAAGACCATTGCCGACGCCGTGAAGAGCGCCCTGTCCCAGAAGACCAACTTCCCTTATAATGTCATCGTGGTCAACAACCATTCCACCGACAGCACCGGTGAAATCCTCGACTCGATAGACGACGGGCGCCTGATACAGATAGTGCCCGGTCGCACCGACCTGGGCATCGGCGGCTGCTGGAATGTGGCTGTCAACAGCAACCATTGCGGAAAGTTCGCCGTACAGCTCGACAGCGACGACCTGTATTCCTCACCCAAGACACTGCAGAAGATCGTCGACGCCTTCCACGAGCAGAAGGCAGCCATGATCATCGGCTCGTACCGCATGTGCGACTTCGACCTCAACACCCTGCCCCCGGGACTCATCGACCACAAGGAATGGACCGAAGACAACGGCTGCAACAATGCCCTGCGCATCAATGGTTTGGGAGCACCACGCGCCTTCTTCACACCCTTGGTGCGACAGATACAGTTCCCCAACACCTCCTATGGCGAAGACTACGCCCTGGGACTGGCTTTCTCGCGCCGTTACCGCATAGGCCGCATCTACGACGAGCTCTATCTCTGCCGCCGCTGGGGTGGCAACAGCGACGCAGCCCTCAGCGTGGAGCGGGTGAATGCCAACAACCTATATAAAGACCGCCTGCGCACCATGGAGCTCAAGGCCCGACAGCAGATGCTGCAGGGCAAGGCCGACATCATGGAGGACAGCAGCATCTCGCGCTTCTTCAACCGACAGTTGGAGATGTGGGAAGACGCACGCCACCGCTTCCGCGACCTCAAGCACGTAGAGGTGCGCCAGCTCTCCGACCAGCTGAAGGTGCAGTTCAATCCTGCACGCATCGTCAGCACAGGCGCCAAGATAGACAAGCACACACTCGGCGAGCGCCCCTGCTTCCTGTGCGAGCGAAACCGCCCCAAGGAACAGATGACCAAGCAGATAGACGACCACTTCCAGCTCCTGGTCAACCCCTTCCCCATCCTGCCGGTCCACTTCACCATTCCCGCCACCAAGCACCAGCCACAGTCCATCTACCGTCATTATGGCGAGATGCACAGACTGCTGTCGCTCCACAGCGAGCTGATGGTGTTCTACAACGGTCCTAAGTGTGGTGCCTCAGCCCCCGACCACCTGCACTTCCAGGCTGGCACAAGCGGCGTGCTGCCCCTGCAGACCAACTGGCAACGCCTCTCGCGCAGCCTCACCGATGTCATCTCGCTCAACGACGAGGAGAAGATTTCCGTGCTGAGCGACTTCCTCGTGCCTGCCTTCGTCATCATCTCGAAGAGCGAGGACAGCGACGAGGAACTCTTCCATCGCCTCTATCGCTCCATGCCGATGCGTGGCGACGAGAGCGAGCCCATGATGAACATCATCGCCTGGCGAAAAGGCGACGAGTTTATCAGCGTCGTCATCCCGAGAGAGAAGCACCGCCCTGACGCCTATTTCGCCGAAGGCGAGGCCCAGATGATGGTTTCGCCAGGAGCGCTCGACATGGCTGGACTGATCATCACTCCGCGCGAGGAAGACTTCAGCAAGATCAACCTCGACAAAGCCACAGCCCTGCTGCGCGAGTGCGGCATTTCGGCAGAGAAGATGGAAGCCATCGTCAGCAATCTCAAGGCCTCTGCCGCGACCGCTCACGAGCATCCGCTCCAGCTGCTTGCCGGCAAGGGCAAACAGCCCAACGTGAACGTGGGCATCGTGAGCGGACAGAAGATTCACTTCTCGCTCAACAAGCCTTACCTGGCCAAGGGCGAGATGGTGACGGGCGAACAGGAAGTGGCGTTCTCCGAGGGCGGCATCCTGTGGAACGGCAACCAGTACAGCTCGCTCACCTTCCATCCGCAGAGCGCCGACGCCTCCTTCTCGCTCAGCGACGTGACCATAGGCGTCAACTTCCATTGGGAACGCAAGGAGACACAGACCTTCCTCGGCACCCTGCACTTTGTGGTGGAGTCGGACAAGATATGCGCCATCAACGAGCTGCCCGTAGAGCGATACCTCGAGAGCGTCATCTCGAGCGAGATGAGCGCCACGTCGAGCCTCGAGCTGCTCAAGGCCCATGCCGTCATCTCCCGCTCGTGGCTCCTGGCACAGATGAAGAAGCGCCGCGAGGTGGCTGAGTCGGGCAACAACTTCTTCTCCTTTGTCAAGAAAGACGACCGACTCATACGCTGGTACGACCGCGAGGACCACACCATCTTCGACGTCTGCGCCGACGACCACTGCCAGCGCTATCAGGGCATCACCAAGGAGACTTCGCCCCATGTGGCAGAAGCCATCCGGCAGACCAAGGGACAGATTCTGATGGACGGCGACGACATCTGCGACGCACGCTTCTCGAAGTGCTGCGGCGGCGTCACCGAGGAGTTCCAGTACTGCTGGGAGGACACACCGAAAAACTATCTCAGCAGCGTGCGCGACATCATACAGGGCGTGAAGTCTGTCGGCTCCGCAGCCCCAGCCCCACTGCCCTCGCTGCAAGACGAGGCTGCTGCCGATGCCTGGATCCGCTCCAACCCTCCTGCCTTCTGCAACACCACAGACAAGAAGATACTCTCGCAGGTGCTCAACGACTACGACCAGGAAACAGCCGACTTCTACCGCTGGAAGGTGACGCTGACTCAGGAGAAGCTGAAGCAGCTGCTCGACGAGAAACTGAAAATGAATTTCGGCGACATCCTTGACCTTCAGGCCGAAGAGCGAGGCAAGAGCGGACGCATCAGCAAGCTGCGCATCGTGGGCACCGAGAAGACATTCGTCATCGGCAAGGAACTCGAGATACGCCGTGCCCTGAGCGACACCCATCTCTACAGCTCTGCATTCGTGGTCGACAGATGCGACATCGACGAGAAAGGCGTTCCGCAGCGCTTCGACATCATCGGAGCCGGATGGGGACACGGTGTAGGACTCTGCCAGATAGGTGCCGCCGTCATGGGCGAGGAAGGCTTCGACTACGACGCCATCCTGTTGCACTACTATCAGGGAGCCGAAATCAAGAAAGTATATAAATAAGAGGAGTTAAGAAGTTAAGAAGTTAAGGAGTTAAGGAGTTAAAGGAGTTAAGGAGTTAAGGAGTTAAGAAGTTAAGGAGTTAAGGAGTTAAGACAATAGCTTTTGTGGACTTGAAATTAAACATTAAACATAAATATTCCCTCAAGGCATTTGTCTTAACTCCTCAGCGACCGAAGGGAGCGATAACTCCTTAACTCCTTTAACTCCTGAAAAAACTCCTGAAAAAAAACATTTACAAAAAAGTGGCAACAAATAAAAACAGCAGGAGTCCCTGGGCTTGGATTCCAACCTTATATTTTGCAGAAGGACTGCCCAACATCATTGTCACGGGTCTTTCTGTCGTAATGTACATGCAGATGGGACTCACCGATTCTGAGGTGGGCCTCTACACAGGCTGGCTGGCCCTGCCATGGGTCATCAAACCCCTGTGGAGTCCGTTCATCGACTTGCTGAAGACCAAGCGCTGGTGGGTGCTCACCATGCAGGCGCTCATCGGAGCAGCCCTGGCAGGCATCGCCTTCTCCATCCCCACGGCATTCTGGTTTCAGGCCACGATGTGCTTCTTCTTCCTCATCGCCTTCTGCAGCGCCACGCACGACATCTCTGCCGACGGATTCTACATGATAGAGCTCGACGGGCACAACCAGACCAAGTATGTGGGTCTGCGCAACACCTTCTACCGGCTTGCCATCATCTTCGTCAACGGCGTCTTAGTGTCGCTGGCAGGCGTCCTGCAGGTAGTGTTCCGCAACCAGATACGCTTCTCGTGGGCGCTGATATTCTATGGCCTGGCAGGCATCTTCATCGCGCTGTGGCTCTATCACAGCCGTTTCATGCCGCGTCCTGCCGACGATGTGCAGACCGAACGGAGCGTGGGCGAAGTGGCTCACGAGCTGAAGAACATGTTCGGCACGTTCTTCCAGAAGTTCCCCGTCAAGGAAACCATCTGCGTCATGCTCTTCCTCCTGCTCTATCGATTCCCCGAAGCCCTGCTCAACACCATGACCAAGACCTTCATCCTCCGCCCCAACTCACAGGGCGGACTGGGACTCTCGCCCCAGGAATATGGCTTCGCCAATGGCACCGTCGGACTCATCGGACTCCTCCTGGGCGGCATCATCGGCGGCATCCTGGTGAGCCGCGACGGCATGAAGAAGTGGCTGTGGCCCATGGTCATGGCGATCACGCTACCCGATGCTGTCTACATCTTCCTGAGCTACTCGCTCAACTCCAACCTCATCGTGGTTTCCTCCTGTCTGTTTGTCGAGCAGTTCGGCTATGGCTTGGGCTTCACCGTCCTCACCCTCTACATGCTCTTCTACAGCCAGGGCAAATTCAAGACCTCCCATTATTCCATCTGTACGGGCATTTCCTACCTCGGCCTCATGCTTCCCGGCATGCTCTCGGGCTATCTCAAGGACATGGTGGGTTATCGCCTGTTCTTCATCATCGTCATGGCGTGCTGCACCATCACCTTCGTAGTCACAGCCTTCCTCAAGATCGACCCCGACTTCGGAAAAAAAGAACCCATTCCCCTCGATGACGAGGAAGAAGAGGAAGAATAAGGGGGAGTAATTCCCATAAAAAAGGCCGCCGAGAATCGTCTCAGCGGCCTTTTCTTGTTAAAGTACTGAAGTTTCGCAAGTTTTTCCCCACACGCCCTGTTTTACTCTAATTGAGCAAGCTTTGAGCGCATTTTTTAACGTTAATTA
>OBAI01001214.1_pt1 | contig 20870 bp, 15 predicted proteins | sample 1517461 | NCBI WGS metagenome assembly OBAI01 (sample SAMN04571696, study PRJEB22368) | human gut metagenome | biome: human gut; material: stool | host: Homo sapiens | place: Luxembourg | collected 2012-06-29
ATGTTCCACTCGTTTTCCGCTCCTCATGATACCATAAAAAAACAAGATTTGCAAGCAAAAGCGTTTTTTGCTATAATAAATCTGTATTTTTTCGTGTGGGAGGGCGGCTGGATGCGGTTATACTTTGCGGTGCCGGACACCGAACAGAACCACGGCGGCACGCTGCTGCGCAATTTTCTGCGCCAGTGCGCCGTCTCTACCGACCTTGCCCGCGCGGTGAAGTTCCGGGGCGGCGGGTTCTTCGCGGACGGAGAACCCATCCTGGCCAACCGCAGGGTGTACCCCGGGCAGGTGGTCAGCTTTGACCTCCCGCCGGAAGGCGAGGGCGTGGCTCCGCAGCCGGACATCCCGGTGAAGGTGGTCTACGAGGATGCCTTCGCTGTGGTGCTGGAAAAGCCGCCGCATCTGGCGGTGCACCCGACCCTGAATTATCCCGGCGGCACGCTGGCCAACGGCTACGCAGCCTGGGCGGCGGCCCGGGGCGAGAGCCCGGTGTTCCGCCCGGTGAACCGCATCGACAAGGACACCAGCGGTCTGGTGCTGGCGGCAAAGCATGCCTATGCCGCGCCGCTGCTGGCCCAGAACGTGGAAAAGCTCTACTATGCCGTGGCCGAGGGCGAGCTGCCGCTGGGCGAGGGCGTCATCGACGCACCCATCGGCCGCCGAGGCGACAGCATCATCGGCCGCTGCGTGACCCCGGAGGGCAAGCCCAGCCGCACCGAGTATACTATTATAAAGGTGCAGGACGGCCTGAGCCTTGCCGCCTGTGTGCCGGTGACCGGCCGTACCCATCAGATCCGGGTGCACTTTGCGTCCATCGGCCACCCGCTGGCCGGGGACGACCTCTACGGCGGCAGCCGGGCGCGCATCGGGCGGCAGGCACTGCACTGCGCAAAGCAGACCTTCCGGGTGCCGGTGTGCACGCCGCTGCCGGACGGCATCCGGGTGGAACTGCCGATGACTGGCAAGAACTGGCAGACCATCACGGCGGAAAGTCCGCTGCCGCCGGATATGGCGCAGCTTTTCGTGAAAAGTAAGTGAAAGAACCGCCCAAATTTTGTGACAATGCTTGTTTCAATGCGTGCAGGGTGTATAATAAAATAAGAGTATTCCGTGCAGACGCGTGCTGAAGGCTGTCTGCACGTTTCATACAGCCGCTGGCTTTTGGGCAACGGGTGCACATGGTGGTGTGCCGCAGGCGGCAAGGAAGGAGAAAACCCTTTTGATCGAAGATAAGACACAGGAGCAGCAGAGCCCCGCGCCCTCAAAACCCAAGCGCGGACAGAAGCTTCGCTCCCTTTGGGCACAGCTGCAGTGCATCGGGCTTCTGCACCGGCACCGGCTGCGCCGTAAGACCCAGAGCCATGTGAGCGACCTGGGCCGGAAGCTTTCCAGCAACCCGGTCGTACCCGCGATCGGCGAAGCGCTGTATGCGCTGGGCTTCTCGACCGAGTATGTTTTTGTCCGGGCGGGGCGCGGCATCCGGCGTGCAGCCGTCCACGCATGGAACGCCGGGCGGGAACTGCTGGCAAACCTTGCCGCTATGGCCTTCCCCGGGGCGGCACAGGTGTTCCGGGACCTGTTCGGGCCCATCGTGCTGTTCTTCCGCGGCTGCGGCGCACTGGTGGTGCACGCGCACCGGGTGCGCAAGGCACAGGGCATCGCGGCCGCCTTCCGCGCCAGCTTCCATTACCTGACCAGCGGCGTGCGGCGCAACCTGAAGACCCTGCCCCGCATGGCAATGTACATCCTGCCGGTGTGCGCACTGGCAGTCATGGTCACGGTGTTCAACAACACCATCCGCCAGCCCTATGCACTGGAAGTGTATGTGAACGGCGAGGCCGTGGGCTATGTGGCCAACGAAGATGTGTTCAACTCAGCCCGCGAGGCGGTGCAGGAGCGTATCAGCTACGCCGGCACCGACAAGACCCAGTGGACCGTGGAGCCTACCTACACGGTGACTGTGGCCCACAAGACCATGGACGAGAACGAGATGGCCGACGCCATCCTGAAAAGTGCCAGCGACGAGATCAGCGAAGGCACAGCACTGTATCTGGACGGTGAGCTGACCGCCGTGTGCAGCGACGGCACCAGCCTGCAGAGCTATCTCAGCAGCCTGCTGGAGCCCTACGAAGACCCGGAGAATCCCAATGTGACCGTGGGCTTCAACAAGGATGTCACGCTGGAAAACGGCATCTACTTCAACGAGAGCTTCCAGGACGAAGCTGAGGTGGAGAACGAACTTTCCGGTGTGCAGCAGCAGGAAAAAATTTATACGGTGCAGGCCGGTGACACCCTGTGGAGCATCGCCCAGAAGAATGATTTGACCTTCCGTGAGCTGTGCGACCTGAACACCAACTTCAAGGGCGCGGCCCTGACCGAGACCTCCAACATCCAGGCGGGCGATGAACTGATCGTCACCAAACAGGAGGCGATGCTGGAAGTCCGCATCACCAAGATCGAGACCTGGCAGGAGGAGATCCCCTACACCACCGAGACGACCAAATCCAGTGAATACACGGTGGGCACGAAGAAGACCACCCAGACCGGCGAGAACGGCATCCGCAGCGTGACAGCGCAGCGCGTCTACAACACCGACGGCGTGCAGCTCTCGCAGCAGATCCTGGAGACGACGGTCATCAAGGAGCCGGTCACGGAACGGATCGTGGTGGGCACCAAGAAGGTGACCAGCAGCACCAGCTACATCACCGGCAGCGGTCAGTTCATCTGGCCGGTGCCCGGCTACCGGAACTGTTCCCGCTGGTACGGCGGCAGCCACAAGGGCGTGGATATCTGCGCCGCCGCCGGCACGCCCATCTACGCCTCGGCGGGCGGCACCGTCACCAAGGCCGGCTACAACAAGGCCGGTGCGGGCACGGGCTACGGCTACTCCATCATCATCAACCACGGCAACGGCTACACCACCGTGTATGCCCACTGCCTGTCGCTGGTGGTGCACGCAGGCCAGACCGTCAAACAGGGTCAGCTCATCGGCTATGTGGGCAGCACCGGACGCTCCAGCGGCAACCACTGCCACTTCGAGATCCGCCGCAACGGCAGCTACATCGCGCCGCAGAATGTGTTCAACCGCAGAAAGTATAGGTAAGTTTGCAGAGGGCTTTTTCTCCGGAGAAGGCCCATCTGCTGTATCTACAATCAAAAAGGAGAGATGATCTTATGTCTACCCCTCACAACGCCGCCGAAAAGGGCGATTTCGCCAAGACCGTCCTCATGCCGGGCGATCCGCTGCGCGCAAAATTCATTGCCGACACCTTCCTGCAGGATGTCCGTCAGGTGACCGGCGTGCGCGGCATGCTGGGCTTTACCGGCACCTATGAAGGCCGCCCCATCAGCGTGATGGGCAGCGGCATGGGCATGCCGTCCATCGGCATCTATTCCTATGAGCTGTTCAAGTTCTACGATGTGGACAACATCATCCGCATCGGTTCTGCCGGCAGCTACACCGACAAGGCCAAGCTGTTCGACACCGTGCTGGCCACCGGCGCGGTGAGTGAGTCGAGCTATGCCCGGGTGCAGAGCGGCTACGACAAGGACATCTCTTTCCCCAGCCAGAGCCTGAACGACAAGCTGCGCGCTTCCGCTGCCAAGCAGGGCATCCCGCTGATCGAGGGCAACATCCATTCTTCGGACGTATTCTACCGCCAGCCCTCCGATGCAAAGCCCACCTACTGGGAAAAGCTGCGCGACGAGCGCGGCTGCCTGTGCGTGGAGATGGAGAGCTACGCTCTGTTTGCCAATGCGCAGGTGCTGGGCAAGAACGCCGCCTGCCTGCTGACCATCTCGGACAGCTTTGTCTCCCCGGAGATCACCACGGCCGAGCAGCGCCAGAAAAGCTTTACCGACATGATGAAGGTGGCACTGGGCGCAGAATATTAAAGCCCAGAACAGAACATTCAGCGCGGTTTGCCTGCAAAAGGGCTGGCCGCGCTGTTTTCGCCCCATATAAAGGAGGTAAATACAATGACGAACCTGACCCTGGAAGAAAAGAAGGAGCTCATCCGCATGGCGCTGGCCGCCCGGGAAAAGGCCTATGTGCCCTACAGCGATTTCATGGTGGGCGCCGCCCTGCGTGCCAAGGACGGCCGCATCTTCACCGGCTGCAACGTGGAGAACGCCGCCTTCACCCCCACCAGCTGCGCTGAGCGCACGGCTCTGTTCAAAGCTGTGGCCGAGGGCGTGACCGAGTTCACCGACATTGCCGTTGTAGGCAGCCGCCGCGGTGAGGTGAACAGGCAGATCACCTCGCCCTGCGGGGTGTGCCGCCAGGCCCTGTTCGAGTTCGGCGGGCCGGAGCTGAACGTCATCATGGCAAAAACGCCGGAGGATTTTATCGAGCGCAGCATGGACGAGCTGCTGCCCTTTGGCTTTGGGCCCTCCAACGTGGCCGGCAATGCCGCCGTGGAAGGCAAGTGAGCACTGCAGGCGAGTAAAGTAACGATGCAGCGTTCAGCACAGTGCCGGGGCCGGAAAAGGCGGCACAGCGGCAGATTTGTGCAAAAGTAATGCTTTTCACGAATTCTCACAAATTTTTTGTAAAGATTTTGTAATCGAAAACTGCTTGCATCTGGTGCGGCTTGCCGTTATACTGGAGCCAGTAAATGTGCATTTTCTGCGCATTTTATTTGTTTGACGTAATTTTTTAAAATAAAAGGAGAGTTTCATTATGAAGATTTCTCGTCGTAACTTCCTGGCTGTGGCTGGTGCTGCTGCCGCCGCCGCTGCTCTGACCGCTTGTGGCGGTTCTTCCGCTTCTTCCACCAGCACCGCTTCTTCCGCTGCCGGTTCCACCGCTTCCTCCGCTGCTGAGGGCGGCGAGAAGATCGTCAAGGTCGCTCTGACCTGCGACACCGGCACGATCGACGATGAGAGCTTCAACCAGGCATGCTGGACGGCTGTTTCCGGCTACATGGGCGATGACTGCCAGTACTACATCCCCGAGTCCGACGCTTCCGATGAGGACCGCGAGACCATGATCCGCCAGGCTGTCAACGACGGCGCTGACGTCATCGTCTGCGTCGGCTACCTGTACGGTGCTTCTCTGGCTTGGGCTGCTGATCAGTACCCGGATGTCAAGTTCATCGCTGTTGACGTGACCCAGGGCGATATCGGCACCGATACCATCCCCGCAAACTGCTACTGCATCACCTTCAAGGAAGAGCAGGCAGGTTACCTGGCCGGTTACGCGATCGCCAAGGACGGCAAGACCAAGTTGGGCTTCCTGGGCGGCATGGCTGTGCCCGCTGTCATCCGTTACGGCTACGGCTTCGTGCAGGGCGCTGATGCTGCCGCACAGGAGCTGGGCCAGAACATCGAGATCAACTACTTCTACGGCGGCCAGTTCTACGGCGATGCCAACATCACCTCCCGTATGGAGGGCTGGTACTCCAACGGCACTCAGGTCGTGTTTGCCTGCGGCGGCGGCATCTACACCTCCGCTGTGGAGGCTGCTCTGAAGAACAACGGCTACGTCATCGGCGTGGACGTTGACCAGAACTACATCGGCGCAAATGGCGTGGCTGACGGCACCTATGCTTACAACCCGTTCATCACCTCCGCCATGAAGGGCCTGAGCGAGGCTGTCAACACCGCTCTGGCTGACATCGAGGCTGGCTCTTGGGCTGACATCGCTGCTTCCAACGGCAACTTCGGTCTGGAGGACGGCGATTACATCGGCCTGCCCACCGCAGACGACAGCTGGAACTTCGAGACCTTCACCACCGAGGAGTACGAGGAAGTCAAGGACAAGATCAAGAACGGCGAGATCACTGTGGACAACAGCTCCGACGACGCGACCAAGCCCACCGTCAGCGAGTTCACCACTGTCAACTACATCCAGTAAGCACAGCACAAACATTCTGTTATCCGGTGGCAGGCTTGCCTGCCAATGAATTATATGTCCCTTTCAGAACAGGGTGCTCCAACAGGCAGGAGCACCCTGTTTTTGTATGTATGGCTTTGGCAACAGCAGGAAAACGGCAAAAAGCTGGAATATTCCGCCAGAATGCTGCAAAAGTAATACTATTCTCTGTACTTTTTGCCAAAAGTGAAAAAAGCCGTGTGCAAACTGTCGAAAATCAGGTATAATGAAAGATAGAATAGTATAGGTGTCGCTATGGCACGAAAGGAGAGTGAGCAGATTGGCAGAGGATTTTGTGATCGAGATGCTCCACATTACCAAGGAATTCCCTGGTATCAAGGCAAACGATGATATCACCCTGCAGCTGCGCAAAGGCGAGGTACACGCCCTGCTGGGCGAGAACGGCGCCGGCAAAAGTACGCTGATGAGCGTGCTGTTCGGCCTGTACCAGCCGGAAGCTGGTCAGATCCGCAAGAACGGCAAGGAGGTCGCCATCCGCAACCCCAACGATGCGAATGCTCTGGGCATCGGCATGGTGCACCAGCACTTCAAGCTGGTGGAGTGCTTCAGCGTTCTGGACAACATCATTCTGGGCGTGGAGCCCAATAAGATGGGCTTTTTGCAGAAGGCCGAGGCCCGCAAGAAGGTCATGGCCCTGAGCGAAAAGTACGGCCTGCGCGTGGACCCGGATGCCCTTGTCAGCGATATCTCGGTGGGCATGCAGCAGCGCGTGGAGATCCTGAAGATGCTGTACCGCGACAACGAGATCCTGATTTTCGATGAGCCCACCGCTGTGCTGACCCCGCAGGAGATCGACGAGCTGATGGAGATCATGCGCGGGTTCAAGAAGGAAGGCAAGTCCATCCTGTTCATTACCCACAAGCTGAACGAGATCATGGCCGTGGCCGACCGCTGCACCGTGCTGCGCAAGGGCAAGTACATGGGCACCGTGGACATCAAGGACACCACCAAGGAAGAGCTTTCCCGCATGATGGTGGGCCGTGATGTGCAGCTGCAGGTGGAAAAGCAGCCTGCAAAGCCCGGTGCCGTGGTGCTGGACGTGCAGAACGTGACCATGCACAACGACCAGCGCAAGAAGGACTCGGTGAAGGATGTCACCTTCCAGGTGCACGCCGGTGAGATCGTCTGCCTGGCGGGCATTGAGGGCAACGGTCAGACCGAGTTTGTCTACGGCCTGACTGGTCTGGAAAAGCTGACCAACGGCAAGATCACGCTGGATGGCAAGGATATTACCCACGCCACCATCCGCCAGCGCTCCAAGGACGGCATGAGCCATATCCCGGAGGACCGTCACAAGCACGGTCTGGTGCTGGATTACAGCCTGGAAAACAACATGGTGTTGCAGCGCTACTGGCAGCCCGAGTTCCAGAAGGGCGGCTTCATCCGTGCCGACAAGGTGCGGGAGTATTCTGATAAGCTGATCGCACAGTACGACGTGCGCAGCGGCCAGGGCAGCTCCACCATCGTGCGCAGCATGTCCGGCGGCAACCAGCAGAAGGCGATCATTGCCCGTGAGATCGACAGGGATCCCAAGCTGCTCATTGCCGTGCAGCCCACCCGCGGCCTGGACGTGGGTGCCATTGAGTATATCCACAAGCAGATCGTGGCCGAGCGCGACAAGGGCACTGCCGTGCTGCTGGTCAGCCTGGAGCTGGACGAGGTCATGAACCTGTCCGACCGCATCCTGGTCATGTACGAGGGCGAGATCGTGGGCGAGTTTGACCCCAAGACCACCACCGTGCAGGAACTGGGCCTGTATATGGCCGGTGCACGCAAGCAGGGAAAGGAGACTAAGTAACAAATGGACAAGAAAAAACTTTCCCACAGCAGTCTGCAAAGCTCGGTCACCAGTGTGCTGGCGGCTCTGCTGTGCATTCTCATCGGCCTGTTCGTGGGCTTTCTGGTGCTGCTGGCCATCAACCCGGCCCACGCATGGGCCGATGGCTTCGTGCGCATCCTGAAGGGCGGCTTCCATGACGCACCCTACGGTGTCGGCAAGGAGCTGGCCAATGCGGCCCCCCTGATCATGACCGGCCTGTCCGTGGCCTTCGCCTTCAAGACCGGCCTGTTCAACATCGGCGCAGCCGGCCAGTACACGCTGGGTGCGTTCGGTGCCCTGTACTGTGCCATCATGCTCAAGATGCCCTGGTTCGTCTGCCTGATCGCCGCTACCATCCTGGGCGGCATCTGGGGCGCGATCCCCGGCTTCTTCAAAGCCTACTTCAACATCAACGAGGTCATTACCTCCATCATGTTCAACTGGATCGGCCTGTATCTGGTGAATGAGCTCATTTACCAGAACGGCACCGGCCCCATGTACGATGTGCGCAACACCCGCACCCTGAACCTGGGCAAGAGCGCTGAATATGCCCAGTCCGTCATCCCGGACTTCGGCCTGAACAAGCTGTTCCAGACCAACAGCACCACCATTGCCATCTTCCTGGCAGCGGCGGTGGCCATCCTGATCTGGGTGGTGCTGAACAAGACCACCTTCGGCTATGAGCTGAAGGCCGTCGGCCTGAACAAGAGCGCTGCCCGCTATGCCGGCATCAACGAGAAGAAGAACATCATCCTCTCCATGGCCATTGCCGGTGCGCTGGCAGGCTTTGGTGCCGGCCTGTACTTCCTGTCCAACGTGTCCCAGTGGAACCCGCTGAACTCCACCAGCCTGCCGGCCATGGGCTTCAACGGCATTTCCGTTGCTCTGCTGGCAAGCTCCAACCCCATCGGCACCATCTTCTCGGCACTGTTCATCTCGCACATCTCGGTGGGCGGCTCGTTCCTGTCCACCAAGTATTACCCCACGGAGATCTCGGACCTGATCAGCGGTATCATCATCTATCTGTGCGCATTCTCCATGCTGTTCCGCGGCAAGATCCACGGCCTGCTGTTCAAGAATGCCGACAAGACCAATGTGAACGCAGAGCCCGCTCCGGCCAAGACCGAAACCAAGAAGGAGGGCAAGTGATATGCTGCTTCTGATCAAATATACGCTGCTGTATGGCATCGTGCTGATGCTGGTGGCTCTGGGCGGTATGTTCAGTGAGCACTCCGGCATCATCAACATTGCGCTGGAAGGCATCATGGTCATCGGCGGTGTGGCAGGTGTGCTTACCCTGACCCTGCTGCCCGCCGACATGTCTCCCTTCCTGGTGGTGCTGCTCACCATTCTGGCGGCGGCCCTGGCTGGCATGGTGTACAGCCTGCTGCTGGCCTTTGCCTCCATCAACCTGAAGGCGGACCAGACCATCGGCGGCACAGCCCTGAACCTGCTGGCCACCGCCATTGCCGTGGTCATCGCCAAATACTTCAGCGACAGCGGCAGCGCCAAGCTGAACTATACCAACAAGCCCTTCCTGTTCAGCATCGGCGGGCTGGAGCTCAGCGTCTTTGTTCCGCTGGGCATCATCCTGCTCATCATCAGCTATGTGGTGCTGTACAAGACCCGCTTCGGCCTGCGTCTGCGGGCCTGCGGTGAGCACCCCCAGGCAGCCGACTCGGTGGGCATCAACGTCTACAAGATGCGCTACGCCGGTGTGCTGTTGTCCGGAGCCCTGGGTGCCATTGGCGGCATGGCTTACATCGTGCCCCCGGTGCAGACCTGGAACTTTGAGGTGGGCGTGGCCGGTGCAGGCTTCCTGGCCTTGGCCGTTATGATCTTCGGCCAGTGGAAACCCTTCCACATCTTTGGCGCGGCCATGTTCTTTGCCGTGTTCAAGAGCCTGGCCAACATTGCAGACTCCACCTTCCTGGCACAGCTGCACTGGTCCAGCAACATCTATAATATGATGCCGTTCGTGGCGTCCATGGTCATTCTGGCCTTCACGTCCAAGAACAGCATGGCACCCAAGGCAGAAGGCATCCCCTACGACAAGGGCTCCCGCTAAGGCCGGACGGTTCCGCAAAACGATACAGGGCGCAGCTGCTTTTCCGGCGGCTGCGCCTTTTGTTTGCTTCCAAAAGCTAAAATTGGACAAATTTTACAGAAAACAGCTTGCCTTTGTCTGGATTTTTGCTATACTGAAATTAGAATGTCGTACTATTTCAATTAGGAGCGTGATACAATGCGCATTTATGATCTGATCGCAAAAAAGCGTGACGGCGGCACCCATGACCGCGCCGAGCTGGAGACCATCGTCAACGGCTACGTCAGCGGCGAAGTGACCGATTACCAGATGGCCGCCTGGATGATGGCCGTCTACCTGCGCGGCATGACCGACGCCGAGACCGCAGAGCTCACCGACGTGATGGCCCACAGCGGCGTGATGGTGGACCTTTCGTCCATCCCGGGCATCAAGGTGGACAAGCACTCCACCGGCGGCGTGGGCGACAAGACCACGCTGGTCATTGCACCCATCGTGGCGGCCTGCGGCGTGAAAATCGCCAAGATGAGCGGCCGTGGCCTGGGCCACACCGGCGGCACCATTGATAAAATGGAGAGCGTTCCCGGCACAAAGACCGCCCTCTCGCAGGAAGAATTCTTTGCCCAGGTGAACAAGATTGGCCTGTCGGTCATCGGCCAGAGCGAGGGCATTGCCATCGCGGATAAAAAGATGTACGCCCTGCGCGACGTCACCGCCACCGTCAGCTGCATCCCGCTCATCGCGTCCAGCATCATGTCCAAGAAGCTGGCCTCCGGTTCGGACGCCATCCTGTTGGATGTGACCACCGGCACTGGCGCGTTCATGAAGACCGTGGACCAGAGCATTGAGCTGGCAAAGCTCATGGTCTCCATCGGCACCCACCACGGCCGCCGCGTGGCCGCCATGATCACCGATATGGACACCCCGCTGGGCCACAACATCGGCAACAGCCTGGAAGTGATGGAGAGCATGGACGTGCTCAAAGGTCACGGCCCGGCCGACCTGACCGAGGTGTGCCTGCAGCTGGCAACGAACATGCTGGTGCTGGCGGATAAGGGCACCCCTGCTGAGTGCCGCGCTATGGCCGAAGCCGTCATCACGGACGGTTCCGCCTTTGCAAAGTGCAAGGAGATGTTCGCGGCCCAGGGCGGCGACACCCGCGTGCTGGACGACTACAGCCTGTTTGAAAAGCCCGCGGCCAGCTTTGAGCTGCTGGCCGAGCAGGACGGCTACATTGTGGCGAACGACGCCGAGAAGATCGGCTCGGCCAGCGTGCTGCTGGGTGCAGGCCGCCAGAAGAAGGGCGACCCGCTGGACTTTGCCGCCGGCATCACCCTGCACAAAAAGCGCGGTGACTATGTGCACAAGGGCGAGAGCCTTGCCACCTTCTACGGCGCGGCGGATAAGTTTGCCGCAGCCGCCGAGGAGTACCGCAGCGGCCTTGTCTACGGCAGCGAAAAGCCGGAGGAAGCCCCGCTGGTGTACGCGCTGGTGACCAAAGACGGCGTGGAACGCTACTGATTTTGAACAAAAAGGTTCCGGGGCCGTCCTGCTCCGGGGCTTTTTTGCATCTTTTGCCAGCTTTTTGTTGCTTATCGTGGAAAAGAGTGGAACTTTGTCTCTTGATGTGATATACTAGATTGCATTCATGCGGTCCCGGCGAAGGGACACGGAAGGAGAAAGGACTTGTTATGAAGATCATTCTGGTGGGCGGCGGCAAGGTCGGCACGGCGCTGGCGCGGCAGCTCAGCGAGGAAGGCCACAATGTGACCATCGTGGACACCAACAAAGCCCGCGTGGAACATTTGACGGAAAGCTACGATGTGCTGGGCATCGTGGGTAACGGTTCTTCCATCACCACGCTGGCAGAAGCGGGCATTGAGGATGCGGACGTGTTCATTGCGGTGACCGGCTCGGACGAGCTGAACCTGCTGTGCTGCATGTTCGCAAAAAAGGCGGGCCACTGCCACGCCATTGCCCGCGTGCGCAACCCGTCCTACAGCCATGAGCTGGACTTTATCAAAAAGCAGATCGGCATCTCGGCCATCATCAACCCGGAAATGGCGGCCGCCAAGGAGATCTCCCATCTGCTGCGGTTCCCGGGGGCCAGCAAGATCGACACCTTTGCGGGCGGGCGCGTGCGCCTGATCAAGTTTGCCCTGAACGGCACCCAGGCGCTGGACGGCGTGGCCATCCGCGAGATCCCCACCCGGCTGAAAAGCGATATCCTGGTGTGCGCGGTGGAGCGCAGCGGCGACGTGATCATCCCCAACGGTAACTTCGTGCTGCGCAGCGGAGATCAGGTCACCTTCCTTGCCACGCAGGAGAACGCCCATGAGTTCTTTCAGCGCATCGGTCTGCCGGTGCGCCCGGTGCGCAACGCCCTCATCGTGGGCGGCGGTGCCATCGCGTTCTACCTGAGCCAGGAACTGCTGGAAAACCACGTCCGCGTGCGCATCGTGGAGCGCGACGCCGACCGCTGCACCGAGCTGGCGGAACAGCTGCCCGGCGCGCAAATTCTGAACGAAGACGGCTCCAACCGCGAGTTCCTGCTCTCCGAGGGTATGGAGTCCACCGAAGCCTTTGTGGCCCTGACCAACATCGACGAGGAGAACGTGCTGCTGACCCTGTTTGCCAAAAAGCACTCTCACGGCAAGCTGGTCACCAAGGTGAACCGTCTGGAGTTCGACGACATTCTGGCCGGGCTGGACTTGGGCAGCGTGGTGTACCCCAAGTACATGACCTGCGATTACATCGTGCAGTATGTGCGCGCACTGCAGAACGAGGCGGGCAGCAACATCAAGACCCTGTACCGCATCCTGGACGACCGCGTGGAAGCGCTGGAGTTCACCGTCCACGAGGAGAGCGCGGCCACCGGTGTGCCGCTGAGCCAGCTGCACCTGAAGAAAAACCTGCTGCTGTGCTGCATCACCCGCGGCGACCGGATCCTGATCCCCCGCGGCGGCGACCAGATCCAGGTGGGCGATAACGTCATCGTGGTCACGCTGGAGCATGGCCTGCACGACCTGCGCGACATCGTGGACCATGCCGCCCAGAACTGACGGAGGCAGGCTATGAATTATGCGATCGTTTTCCGCCTGCTGGGCTATGTGCTCATGATCGAAGGTGCGCTGCTGCTGCTGCCCGCAGCGGCCAGCTGGATCTACGGCGAATGGTTCGTGCTGGGCGTGTTTCTGATCACGGCGGCAGTCAGCGCCGCCATCGGCTACGCCCTGCGCGGCATCAAGCCTAAAAGCAAGATGTTCTATATGCGGGAGGGCTTTGCTGCTACCTCGCTGAGCTGGATCGTCATCTCCATCGTGGGCGCGGTGCCTTTCGTGGTCACCGGCTGTATCCCGAACCCGGTGGATGCCCTGTTTGAGACGGTGTCCGGCTTCACCACCACCGGTGCCAGCATCCTGCCCGCCGTGGAGGATCTGCCCAAGGGCATTCTGTTCTGGCGCAGCTTCACCCACTGGATCGGCGGCATGGGTGTTCTGGTGTTCCTGCTTTCGCTGCTGCCGCTGACCGGCGGCTCCCACGTCAACCTGATGAAGGCCGAAAGCCCCGGCCCGCAGGTGGACAAGCTGGTGCCCAAGGTGCAGTCCACGGCCAAAATTCTCTACGGCATCTATTTTGCGCTCACGGTGCTGGAATTCGTGTTCCTGCTGTTTGGCGGCATGCCGGTGTTTGAAAGCCTGCTCACGGCCTTCGGCACGGCGGGCACCGGCGGCTTCGGCTTCAAGAACGACAGCTTTACCAGCTTTTCTCCCTACATCCAGTGGGTCGTGACCATCTTCATGATCCTGTTTGGTGTCAACTTCAATGCCTACTTTCTGCTGTTGCTGCGCAAATTCAACCGCGTCATCAGCGAGGAGGTGCGCGGCTACTTTGTGGTGATCCTGGCAGCGGTGGGTCTCATCACGGCCAACATCTACAGCATCTACAACAACTTTGGCGAAGCGCTGCGTCAGGCAGCCTTTCAGGTGGGCTCCATCATCACGACCACTGGCTTTTCCAGCTGTGACTTTGACCTGTGGCCCACCCTCTCCAAAGAAATTCTGGTGGTGCTCATGTTCATTGGTGCCTGCGCAGGCAGCACCGGCGGCGGCATCAAGGTGAGCCGCCTCCTCATTCTGGGCAAGACCTTGGGCAAGGAGCTCAAGCAGGCACTGCACCCGCAGGTGGTGGCCCCCGTCCGCATGGACGGCAAGCTGCTCAACCACGAGACCATCCGCACCACCAATGTGTTTATGGGCGCGTATTTCTTCATCTTCGTGGTATCCTTCCTGCTCATCAGCCTGGACGGCTTCGACATGGTGACGAACTTCACCGCCATTGCCGCAACCCTGAACAACATCGGCCCCGGCCTTGCACAGGTGGGCCCGATGATGAACTTCGGCAGCTTCACGAACCCGGCAAAGCTGGTCATGATCTTCGACATGCTGGCCGGTCGTCTGGAAATTTTCCCGATGCTGGTGCTGTTCCTGCCGGATACCTGGCGCAAGTTCTAAATAATTTACTGGTCTGTAAGCCGGAAAGCCGTTTTGGTTTTCCGGCTTACTTCTTTCTCGTGAAAAAGAGTTCCAGAAAAATCCGCAGATTTTTCTGGAACTCAAAATAAAAAAGATATTATTCCACTAAAGAAGCCCAGAGCGTCAGCGGAGGGCATTCAAAATCGTTTTATACTTCTACTTTCTCCTGTGCCCGGTACTGCAGCGCTTCCAGCAGAGCGTCTTCGTCCAGCAGCTGCTTGCCGGAAAGGTCCGCCACCGTGCGGGCCACCCGCAGGATGCGGTCGTGGGCGCGGGCAGAAAGGCCCAGTGCATCGTAAGAGGCCCGCAGCAGCCGCTCGGCGGCGGGGGTCATGCGGCAGATGCGCCGTACCTGCCCGGCAGTGAGCTGGGCGTTGCAGTGGATGCCCTCGAATCCGGGCGCTGCATACCGCTTGGCCTGAATGGCCCGGGCTGCCAGCACCTGTTTGCGCAGCTCGGCGCTGCTCTCGGAAGGGGCAGCGGTGTGCAGCTCGTCAAAGGCGATGGGGTCCATCTCCACGCACAGGTCGATGCGGTCCAGCAGCGGGCCGGACACCCGGCTGCGGTACTGCCGCACCGCGCTGGGGGAGCAGGTGCACTGCCGGGTGGGGTGGCCGTAGTAGCCGCACTTGCAGGGGTTCATGGCGGCCACCAGCTGGAACCGGCTGGGATAGGTGGCGCTGCCTGCCGCGCGGCTGACCGTGATCTGGCCGTCCTCCAGCGGCTGGCGCAGCACTTCCAGGCTTTCGCGGGAGAACTCCGGCAGCTCGTCCAGGAACAGCACACCGCAGTTGGCAAGACTGCACTCGCCGGGGCGGAACTGTGCCCCGCCGCCTGCCAGCGCGGCCGAACTGGCCGAGTGGTGCGGACTGCGGAAGGGCCGGGCCGACACAAGGCCCCGCCCCTGGGGCAGCTGGCCTGCGATGGAATAAATTTTGGTGGTCTCCACGGCTTCCTCTCGGGTGAGAGGCGGCAGGATGCCGGGCAGCCGCTTGGCCAGCATGGATTTGCCGGTGCCGGGCGCGCCGATGAGCAGCACGTTGTGCCCGCCGGCGGCCGCGATCACCATGGCCCGCCGCGCCAGCGACTGGCCCATGACGTCCGCAAAATCCGGCACCTGGGCCCAGGCGTCTTCGGGGTCAAAGGGGATGACGGCTGCCGGGGCGATGGGCGCGATGCCGCGCAAAGCGTCCACCACTTCCCGGGCCGTGCGGGCAGGGTAGACCGTCATGCCGTCGCCGCAGGCTTCGGCGGCCTCGGCAGCGTTTTCAGCGGGCACATACAGCGCACGGATGCCGCTTTCGGCCGCAGCCAGCGCCATGGGCAGCACGCCGGACACCGGCCGCAGGGTGCCGTCCAGCGCCAGCTCGCCCAGAAAGGCGGTGTCGGAGGAGACTTCCTCGATCTGGCCGCTGGCCGTCAGCAGGGCCAGCAGCAGCGGCAGGTCGTAGACCGGGCCGGTCTTGCGCACATCCGCCGGGGCCAGATTGACCGTGATGCGCCGGTCCGGGAACTTGAAGCCCAGGTTTTTGATGGCGGCGCGCACGCGGTCTGCACTTTCCCGCACGGCGGAATCCGGCAGACCTACGATGGAAAATGCGGGCAGCCCGCCGGAGACGTCCGCTTCCACAGCCACGGCAAAGCCGCTCAGGCCCCGCAGGCCGAAACTTCTGGTGACAGAATACATGATGCTTTTCCTCATTCCAGCAGATGATGTGTCGGAAAAGAACTGGCAAAAGTGGAAAATATTGGATAAAAACGCCAGACTTCGACACAAAAATATGTTCAAGTTCATTATAGTAAAGGGCAGGAAAGTTGTCAATGTGATAGAGAGGAGAGAGTTTTTTCATGTTCACCAGAGAATACTGCCGTTACATCCGTACATATTCCGAGTTGGATGGCCTGCAGCACGCCCACACATTTATTTATTGCGCTTCTGCCACCCCGCAGGGCGCACTGCTGGAACTGCGCAGCGAACAGGGCGGCCGGGTGGAGCGCCGCGCGGCGCTGGCCCGGTGCAGCTTTGCCCGGGCCATGCAGCTGATGCGCTATCTGTGCGAGAACGGCGTGGAGCCGGAGCAGTGGCTGGAAGTGCTGGCCGACGCGGGCGAGGTTTGCCAGCCGCTGCAAAACCCGGCAGCAGAACCGGAATTTGCGGGATTTGCGGGCGAAAATCTGGATTTTTGTGCCATATGCCCGGTTTGAAGGGAAAATCTTGTGGCAGATTACGCAATTGACACGATGGACACAAGAGTTTATATTATAAGTAGGTTTAACCAAACCTGTTCTTTTTGCGTTCTTTTTGCGGAAAAATTTACAAAAGGTAAGGTGTGCAAGATGTATTTGGATGAATATAAGCGCTGGCTGGCGGCTGAACTGGAAGACGCCGATCTGAAGCCCGAGCTGGCAAAGATCGAGGGCAACGACGATGAGATCAAGGACCGCTTTGCTGTGGCCCTGAAGTTTGGCACCGCGGGCCTGCGCGGCGTTCTGGGCGCCGGTACCAACCGGATGAACATCTATGTCGTGCGTCAGGCCACCCAGGGCCTGGCAAACTGGGTCAAGACCCAGGGCGGCACCCAGACCGTGGCCATCAGCTACGACAGCCGCCTCAAGAGCGATATCTTTGCCAAGACCGCCGCAGGCGTTCTGGCGGCCAACGGCATCAAGGTGCGCATCTACGATGCTCTGATGCCGGTTCCGGCCCTGAGCTTTGCCACCCGTTACTACAACTGCAACGCAGGCATCATGGTCACCGCTTCCCACAACCCGGCCAAGTACAACGGCTACAAGGCCTACGGCCCGGACGGCTGCCAGATGACCGATGACGCCGCTGCCATCGTTTACGATGAGATCCAGAAGACCGATGTGCTCACCGGCGCAAAGTACATCTCCTTCGCCGAGGGCGTAGAGCAGGGCCTGATCCGCTTTGTGGGCGACGACTGCAAGAAGGCCCTGTATGATGCCATCGAGGCACGTCAGGTGCGCCCGGGCCTGTGCAAGACCGCCGGCCTGAAGCTGGTGTACAGCCCGCTGAACGGTTCCGGTCTGGTGCCGGTCACCCATGTGCTGAACGATATGGGCATCACCGATATCACCATCGTGCCTGAGCAGGAGTACCCCAACGGCTACTTTACCACCTGCTCCTACCCGAACCCTGAAATTTTCGAGGCCCTGAAGCTGGGCCTGAATCTGGCCACCGAGACCGGTGCCGACCTGATGCTGGCCACCGACCCCGACGCCGACCGCGTAGGCATCGCCATGAAGTGCCCGGACGGCAGCTATGAGCTGGTCTCCGGCAACGAGATGGGCGTGCTGCTGCTGGACTACATCTGCGCCGGCCGCATCGAGAAGGGCACCATGCCCAAGAACCCGGTCGCTGTCAAGTCCATCGTGTCCACCCCGCTGGCCGACGCTGTGGCAAAGCACTACGGCGTGGAGATGCGCAATGTGCTGACCGGCTTCAAGTGGATCGGCGATCAGATCGCCAACCTGGAAGCTGCCGGTGAGGTCGATCGCTTCATCTTCGGTTTTGAGGAGAGCTACGGCTACCTGGCTGGCCCCTATGTCCGCGACAAGGACGCCATCATCGGCTCCATGCTCATCTGCGAGATGGCCGCTTACTACCGCAGCATCGGCTCCTCCATCAAGCAGCGTCTGGAGGAAATTTATGCCCAGTATGGCCGTTACCTGAACAAGGTGGACAGCTTTGAGTTCCCCGGCCTGACCGGCATGGAGAAGATGGCTTCCATCATGCAGAAACTGCGTGACCAGCCCCTCACCGAGCTGGCCGGCCACAAGGTGGTCAAGGTCACCGACTACAAGAAGCCCGAGGAGACCGGCCTGCCTGCTGCCAACGTGCTGATCTACACGCTGGAAAATGGCGCTACCGTCGTGGTGCGTCCATCCGGCACTGAGCCGAAGATCAAGACCTACTTCACCACCCTGGGCAAGGACCTGGCTGAAGCACAGGCCCAGAAGGATGCTCTGGCCGCTGCCATCGAGCCCATCCTGAAGTAATTCCCGAAGCAAAACCAAAGCATGACTCATTTGTGCCCCTCTGCCGTGTGCGGAGGGGCATTTTTGCTGTAGATTTTCGGTTGCAGTTTGGGGCGTGATACGCTATAATAAAATATGGCTTATTCTATCCAGCTGCCGGAAAAGTGGAAAACGGCGGTGTGTGATAAGGCAGGTGCAGAAAATGGAAAAGAGAGTATCGGCGGTGCTGGTGGCGGCAGGGTCTTCTACCCGGATGGGCTTTGATAAGCTCAGCTTTGATCTGGGCGGTGAGACGGTGCTGCGCCGCAGCATCCGTGCGTTTGAGCAGTGCCCGCTGGTGACGGAGATCGTTCTGGTGGCGGGCAAAAACCGTGCGTTTGTGGAGCAGCAGGCTGCGGACTGCACAAAGCCTGTGCAGATCGTGGCCGGCGGTGCCACCCGCGCCGAGAGTGCGAAAAATGGCGTTCTGGCGGCAAAAGGGGACATCGTGGCGGTGCACGACGCGGCCCGGCCCTTCGTGAGCCAGCCGGTCATCACGGCGGCATTGGAAGCCGCCGCCCGCAGCGGGGCCGCTGCCCCTGCCGTGCCGGTGAAGGATACCATCAAAACGGCGGTGCGCGGTGACGGCAAGACCGTGCCGGAGGCCTGCCTTGTGCAGACCACGCCCGACCGCAGCACCCTGTATGCGGTGCAGACGCCCCAGTGCTTTGACCGCGCCGAATATCTGGCAGCACTGGGGGAGCTGGACGCTGAGAAGGCCCGGCGCGTCACCGACGACTGCAGCCTGTTCGAGCTGACCGGCCGCGCCGTACAGCTGACCCAGGGCGATTACGCCAACCTGAAGATCACCACCCGGGAGGACCTGCCCCGCCCGGCACAGAAAGAGGAACCGAAAATGCGCATTGGACACGGTTATGATGTACACCGCCTGGTGGAAGGCCGCAGGCTCATTCTGGGCGGCGTGGACGTCCCGTTTGAGAAGGGGCTGCTGGGCCACTCCGACGCCGATGTGCTGACCCACGCGGTGATGGATGCCGTGCTGGGCGCGGCGGCGCTGGGGGATATCGGCCAGCATTTCCCGGACAATGACCCGGCTTACTCCGGTGCCGACAGCCTCAAGCTGGCCCGCCGCGTGGCCGAAATTTTAAAGGAGCACGGCTGGCGCATTGAAAACATCGACGCAACGCTGCTGTGCCAGCGGCCCAAGCTGGCACCCCACATCCCGGCTATGCGCCGGAACCTGGCGGATGCCTTCGGCCTGCCGGTGGACGCCGTGAGCGTGAAGGCCACCACCGAGGAACATCTGGGCTTTACCGGCGAAGGCCTGGGCATCGCCGCCCATGCCGTTGCCCTCATCGAAACGCTGTAACGGGAGTGTGCACCAATGACTCTGAATGCGATCATTGCAAATTTCCAGACCTTCAAGATCGTGGATCTGCTTGATATCATCATCATTGCGTTCCTGATCTATCAGGTGCTGGGCATCATCAACCGCACCCGCGCCGGGCAGCTGGCCAAGGGCGCGCTGATCGTGCTGGCCGTTTATCTGGTGGCCAACACTTTGAACATGCGCACCGTCACCTGGCTGCTGAACTCACTGCTGCAGGTGGGCCTGCTGACGCTGGTGGTGCTGTTCCAGCCGGAGATCCGCCGCGCGCTGGAGCGCATGGGCCAGACCGACCAGTGGACGGCAAAGCTGTTCAACGTGAAGGGCCGCTACAACGACCCCAGCCTGAAGGGCGCATGGCGCAGCGCCATCATTGCCATCTGCGACGCGGCCGAGCGCTTCTCGGAGACCAAGACCGGCGCGCTGATCGTGCTGGAACGCCACACGAACCTTTCTGAGATCGTGCGCACCGGTACCCCGGTGAACAGTGCGGTCAATCTGGAAGTGCTGGGCACCATCTTCTACGAGGGCACGCCGCTGCACGACGGCGCGGCCATCATCGAAAACGGACGCATTAAGGCGGCAGGCTGTGTGCTGCCCCTTTCCAATAACCTGGACCTGGGCAAGGACATGGGCACCCGCCACCGCGCGTGCCTGGGCATTGCCGAAAACTCGGACGCCATCGCCATCGTGGTGAGCGAGGAGACCGGCATCATCTCCATGGCGAAGAACGGCGTGCTGATCCGCCATTTTGACCGCCAGACCCTTTACACCCGCCTGATCGACGAGATGATCCCCAAGGAGACCGCCGCCGAGAAGACGACCGCCAGCGGCTGGAAGGGCCAGCTCAGCCGTCTGTGGAACTGGGCCAGCCAGAAGGAGGACGAGCAGCAATGAGCAACACGCCCAACAAGGCGAACGGCACGAAGCAGGCCGTCGCACACAAGAAAAACATTCTGGATGACCGCCGCATCCGGCTGGCACTTTCAATCCTGCTGGCTGTCATTGCGTGGATGGTGGTCACCATCATCGTCCAGCCCGGCACAACCAACACCATCTACAATGTGCCGGTGGATTATTCCTATGATTCCGCAGCCTACACTTCCCGCGGCCTGAGCATCGTCAGCGTCGAGGACAAGACCGTGAACCTGAAAATTTCCGGCGACGGCTACACCATCGGCGGGCTG
>OBAI01001230.1_pt1 | contig 20686 bp, 14 predicted proteins | sample 1517461 | NCBI WGS metagenome assembly OBAI01 (sample SAMN04571696, study PRJEB22368) | human gut metagenome | biome: human gut; material: stool | host: Homo sapiens | place: Luxembourg | collected 2012-06-29
CAGTGTCGATTTGGACGGTCGTCGTATTACCTTCCTCGATACGCCGGGTCACGAAGCCTTTACCGCCATGCGTGCGCGTGGTGCACAGGTAACTGACGTTGCCATTATTATCATCGCGGCGGATGATAACGTGATGCCGCAGACGGTCGAGGCGATCAACCATGCCGCTGCCGCTCAGGTGCCTATTGTCTTTGCCATTAATAAGATCGATAAGCCCGGTGCCAATCCGGACCGTATCAAGGAGGAGCTGGCAGCCATGAACTATTTGGTCGAAGATTGGGGTGGTAAGTACCAGTGCCAGGAGATTTCGGCCAAGAAGGGCATCAATCTCGATAAATTGCTCGAAAAGGTGCTGCTTGAGGCCGAGATGCTGGATCTGAAGGCCAATCCAAATCGTGAGGCACAGGGCGTTGTGATCGAGTCCACCTTGGATAAAGGTCGTGGATATGTAGCTACCGTATTGGTACAGAACGGTACGTTGCATGTGGGTGATATCATGCTGTCGGGTATCTATTCGGGTCGTGTCAAGGCGATGTTTAACGAACGTGGTACCCGTATCACCGAGGCTCCACCTTCGACTCCAGTGTTGGTATTGGGTCTGAATGGTGCTCCACAGGCGGGTGATACCTTCAATGTAATGGCTGATGAACGTTCGGCTCGTGATATCGCCAATAAACGTGAACAGTTGCAACGTATGCAGGGACTGCGTACCCAGAAACATATTACCCTCGATGAGATCGGTCGCCGTATCGCTATCGGTAACTTCAAGGAGCTGAATATCATCATCAAAGGTGATGTGGACGGTTCGATTGAGGCGTTGGCTGATTCGTTGATCAAACTCAGCAAGGAGGAGGTTCAGGTCAATGTGATCCACAAGGCTGTGGGACCGATTTCGGAATCGGATGTGCTGCTGGCTGCCGCATCGAATGCGGTGATTGTCGGCTTCCAGGTGCGTCCGTCTGCATCGGCACGTCGTCTGGCCGAAAAGGAGGAGATTGAAATTCGACTCTATTCGATCATTTACGATGCAATCAACGATATCAAGGATGCTATCGAAGGTATGTTGGCTCCCGAGACCAAAGAGGAGATCGTTTGTTCGGTCGAGGTGCTCGAAACCTTCAAAATCTCAAAAGTGGGAACGGTTGCCGGTTGTATTGTGCGTGAGGGTAAAATTACCCGCAATACATTGGTACGTGTCATTCGGGACGGTATTGTGGTCTACTCCGGCAAATTGGGATCTCTCAAACGTTTCAAAGACGATGTCAAAGAGGTCGGTACCAATATGGAGTGCGGCTTGAATATCGAAAATTACAACGACATCAAAGTCGGCGATATTATCGAGGGATACGAGCAGGTTGAGATTCGTCGATAATTTTCTCTGAAGTTATACGTAATTTGTATTTTCGAAAGGTTTACACGATAAAATCGTGTAAACCTTTTTTATTTTAATACAGTTATTTGCTTATCCTGTTACCCTGTTAATACGATATCAAGTTGTTGTCATTTGCCTTAATGCTAATTTGGTATATAAAGGAAATTCTATTAATTGTACACCTTTGTATTAGAAAGTTTATTTTTACTTGGACGAGATATAAAAAATACTATTTTTGTGAAGAATCGATGAGAATGTTACAATAGAATTATAGCATCTTTATCCTGCCTTATATAATATATGTCACGTTGCTGTTTAAATTGGCATACAAAACTATTGTGATCATATGTTGTAAAAGTTGTGTGGGATAAAGTTTTATTAGATAGTTATTCGGCGTGGTGATGCCGTATTTTATTGATATTATCACTACCTAACCTAAATACAATCTTATGGCTCTGATCTATTGTCCGTATTGCGGTGCAAGAATCTCGGACCGAGCTCGCGCATGTCCTAAATGTGGACACCAAATTGATTTGAAATCATCGATCTCATCTGCGACAACGCACCAACCCTCTTTGAACCAGTCTAATGCTACAGCTTCTGTGGAGACTGCTGATGCAAAACGTGAATCAACAGTAATAGATGTGGCAGGTTCAGGAACAAATAATGTCCAAAATACCTCCAGCGATGATCAATCATCTCCCCAATCGACTGTGACGATATCGGAATCTGTTGCGCCACCATCGGTTAAGATATCTCAATCTCACAGCCCGATTCCTCCTGAATCTCCTCCTCGCATGCGGTCGGCATCAACACCTTCAGTCTTTAAAAATTCATTGCCGACAACCTCTTACCGTAATGGTAAAATATGGCTGTATGTTTTGGTGGGATTCCTGCTTATGGCGGTTATTGCCTATATCTCAACGTTATCTTCTAGTGATAATCAACCTCAGAATGAGCCAGTATCGCAAAGCGAATCACCAGCGACTGAAGCATCCGAGGCAGAACCTGTGCAAGTATCTAATCCTAACCTAATCGCATTGGGTGATCTTGTCAACACATTTGCCGATAACACTTGGTTGCGTTCTTCTGCTGTAAAAGGGGTGGATTATAATAAACTGGATCTGTTGCCTGATGGAGTATCGTTGCAAGTACAGGACGTGTATGGTGAATGGGTGCGTGTGCGGAAACAAAATGATGGGAAAGAGGGTTATGTGGCGGCAGATTTTGTGATGCCAGCCACGCTATATGCCCAATTGATCAGCAGAACCACTTCGACACAGCGTTCAAACCTGAAAATGGCAAAGTATCGTCGTGCAGTAGCCAACCATTTGGCGTGTCATAAGTCAGCCCGTTATCGTGGATTGCTGTCCGAATTGAGCTATTCCGATGGCATGACTGCAATTTTATTATTGTTTACGTATCCTGATGGGGCAAGTGAAAACGTGTTGTTCAGTTTCTATGATACTCGAGAGATTTGGAAGGACTATTTAACAAAACCGGCAGTAAACAATCCGAGAATACATTATGATGGATACAAATTTTCGATCATAGAAGGATACTAATCTATTCAGACAAATTCTTACGACGATTAATTACAATGGATATGAAGTTTTTTTTACGCATGCTTATTGTTTCCACGGTTTTGTGTGGTGTAAGTTGCTCCTCTAATGAATCAAAAGGAAATGCCGAAGAGCAAGCAACGGATCCTCAAAGTGCTGAAACCGAGGTTGCGGCTCCGGCAGAAGTTAAGCCGGCAAATGCAGCATTTATTGTTATCTCCAAGGAGTCGATGACATTGGCTTTGTACGATTTTCGCAGCCAATTGTTGGCAGCTTATCCTATGGCCTGTGGCAAAGCCTTGGGAAATAAAGAAAAACCTGGCGATATGAAGACTCCTGAAGGAGTGTTCTCCGTGCAACAGATTCAAGATGCACGTACATGGTCGCATGATTTTGGTGACGGAAAGGGAGAGATTAAAGGAGCATACGGATCCCATTTTATACGTTTGAAAACGCCGGGACATAGCGGTATCGGCATTCACGGAACACATGATCCCTCGTCGATTGGAACACGAGCAACAGAAGGATGTATCCGTTTGAACAATGATAATTTACTGGAATTGGTAAAAGCGGTTTATGTTGGCATGCCTGTGATTATTACTACCTCTGAAGCAGATAGTAAAGTGCCTTGCAAAATGCCTGCCGCTGCGCGTAAAGGGCCTAAACTTACCTCGTTAAAGGCTTCTGCCCCAGATGTAAAAAAACAATCAACCCCAAGTACCGCTCGACCTAAACCGTCGGGGGCACAGCAATTTCATGTGGTCAAATCCGGAGAAACACTTTCGGTGATTGCTGAACGCTATGGAATGTCGCTGTCACGCTTACGGGCCTTAAATCCGGATATCGAATCGGATCGAATCGATATCGGACAAAAAATTGTTGTTGAACCGAAAAAATAGCTTGTCATGGGATTAAATATTTTCGACTACATCAAATGGAACGGCGATATGAATATCCTGGCCTATCGCCATCCAAAGGCAAATCTTGGCAAATATACTAAACTCCAGGTGACGGATGCTCAAGAGGCTGTTGTAGTCGTAAACGGTGAGTCAATGCAAAAATTTGGGCCTGGTACACATGAATTGGATTCCCCCAATGTTCCTGTGCTTAAAGCATTTTATGGAATGCTCAATCAGGGTGGCAATCCTTACACGGTTCAGGTTTGGTTTGTGCAAAAGGTCCACCGCATGAATGTGGAGTGGGATGTAGATGCATTTTCAATTTATGATCCCGATTTTAAAGTAAGCATTCCAATTATTGCCGAGGGTCGGTATGGTATTAGTGTTGTGGATGCAGAACGACTTATTCGTAAATTGGCTTGGGGATACCCGTCTGGAATTGTCACTGTTAATGATTTCACTGATCAGGCACAAGGACAGTTGTCAACGCGTACCAAAAGCCTTATTACAAAAATTATTACTACCAACCGTATTGGCATCAATCGTATTTCGGCCCATTTGGATGATATTTCTCAAGCGCTTCAGCAGGAGCTGTCCGCCTTTTGGGATGAATATGGCTGCCGGATGTTGGGTTTTGACGTGACCAAGATCGGCATTGATGAAAATGACCCGATCGGGAGTCAGATTTATGAATCTATTAAAGAGCAGACATCTCAGCGTTTACAGGGCTATACATGGCAGCAGAAACAGGTCTTTGCTACGGCACAACAGGCGATTGACGGAATGTCGAGTGGTAATGGAGGCTTAATCGGAGCGGTAATGGCTACATCGATGATGGGCGGCATGGGGGGTAGTTTTGGCGTGGGAACATTGGCTCAACCCCAGAATCTGCCAGGGTGTGAACCCGAGAGCCCCACAACCAAACAAAACAATATGGCATCTGCTGAGCCAGAGATCAAAGAGGTGTTCTGCTCGAACTGCAATCGCAAATACCCATCCAATGTAAAGTTCTGTCCGTATTGCGGAGATCCATATAATCCTTGTCCCAAATGTGGTGCGGACAATGATCTCGATGCCAAAGTGTGTACCGTTTGCGGAACACGGTTGGATGAGAATGCCGCAGCCCAATGTCCCAATTGCCATACAGCGGTGGCTCCTGGTACAGCCTTTTGTCCGCACTGTGGGCGTCCTTTATCGGAACAAAAGTGTCCGCGATGTGGCGCTCCAGCGAGCGGAATGACCTTCTGTCCCCGTTGCGGTTTTAAAATTCAATAACACGAGCCTTATGAATCGTTATTTACTCTATCTGATGCTGATATTCGGTGAATGTCTCATCATTGCAGGTTTTTTTCTGTTTTTGAAGGAGCTTCAACCTACAAACCTGTTCGTGCTGAATTTGACGGCCGCTATGATCGTATTCGCCATTCTATATGCGCGCCTGTTTGATTTTGGTCCTGCAGCAGAAATGCGTTCAGGTTATGCGGGCATGGGGCTTCGTTGGTTCGCTATTATGCTGCTGTCATTGTGTTCCATTATATTGATCGTTAGTTCAATTGTGTGGAACTTGTCGTTTGAACTCTGTATCTGGCTGCAATTGTTGTGCGTCTTTGGGGCAGGATTGCTGTTGGTAGGATCAAAGATTGCGGCAGACAACGCGGTACGTGTTTTAGACCGGATTGAGGATGAACGTAGCGGTTTGGTTATGCTTAAGGACCAACTTACGCTGATGGATATCGCGGCCGGAGAGTCTCAAATTAAAGCAGAGGCGAAAGCGGCTGTCGAAAAGCTGCGTGAGGAGGTGAGTTATCTTACAGTATCGCTCCGCCCGACAGCACAACATCTTGAAACCGAACTGATGACTCGTTTATGTAAAATGACCGATTCGTTGAAAGAGCCGACAATCGATATCGAAGCGTTTCGCAAGGCTGTTGCAGATTGTATCGAAATCATCCGTGTTCGGCGTAATCAATATTACAAATAAATATAACACTTAAACCCAACCCTGCTAACTTAAAATTCTATGGAAGGAAAAATTTTTAACGACTCTTCCAACCTGTATCAAGATCAAGCTAAGGTGCTGTTTAATTATTACAAGGCAGCAGCTGAAAAGATTGTGGCTGAGGAGGAGAGTATTGAGGCTGCGATAGCGCAACTCGATGCCAAAATTCAGGATTGTGAGAACGAACGGGATGAACACGCTCGCAAAGCACAACTGTTTTTGTGGTTCAGTATTTTGATTATTCCTCTGTTCTACTACTTCATACATAGTGGTAAAGCCAAAACTTATGACCAATTGGCTGATTCCAAAAAACAAGAACGAGATAATTTGCAGAAAAAACATCAAAATATTTTCCGTGATTACCGCGTCGATAAAATAGGTGTTGCCTATGTTCCAGTTGCCAGCAGCGTAGCTTTTAATGACAAAAGTTTTATTGTGGATCATACCGGCAGTACCTCAAAAGAACGATTCACTTTGCAGATTTTGCGTAAAAGCAAACTGATCAACGAATCGATTCAGGATCTTCAGGATTTGACTAAATCGGCCCCAATCATCGAGGCCTCGAACGAACCTGAACAGATCGAAACAGGGCAGTATTCTCGGTCTATTCAAAAAGTAACCTTCCACAACTATTTCGGAAAACTCGATCGCACCTTGCGTACCATAGCTTATGGTTTGGGAGAGGTGGACGAAACGACTGTCGAATTGCCCGTAATCTATCCTGGGACCCCGTATTCAGATTTTTTGGAGCAGCATGCAACTACTGTGACTGACGGAATGCCGGTATTCAAGGTCTTTGATACATCGGCTTACGATAAGGATATCGAACGTTTTAATGCCCTGAATGAGATGCGGCGAACCATGTCTGACAAATCGGAACAGGTGGATGCAATGTTGCGTCGGTTGATGGTAGACATGGCGGATTCGGTACAGGTTACCTCTGCGATGAAAATGGCTTCGGCCAATACGTTGATCAGCTACTCGAACAGAATGCTCTTTAATGTACTGAAAGCGCCCTATAATTTTTATTCACCGGTGCTTGAGGCAGAAGAGATCGATAGAATTCGCAATGAGAGCTTTAATTACAATGATGTCGAAGCAGATTATCGCCCGTTTAATTTACGCGAGAGTTCGCGGGTGAAATTTGATTTGTTGTCGATGTCTTGGGTGGCTGAAAATGGCAGTAAAACAACCGCACCGTTTGGTATTAGTCAGATTCAAGAAGAGATTATTGCTCCCATTGTGTCCAATCTTTTGATGGAGACACGCAAAGATCGGTTGGCAATATACAATCATATCAAAGATATGAAGATAGACTATTTAAATCAGTGGCATCGTGACACGGAAGATTTTTATGGTCGAAATCGGGCAGAGGCTTCAGATTTGATTAATCTGATGCGGGCGAATTTGTCGTCTTATACAGCGGCATATAATACTTTGGCGGCCTTTAAGAAGACCGAAGAGAGTATGAAAATGCAAGGCTCCTTGGAATCAACTGTGACCGAAACGGAAGATAATTCGGCGGATGTGATGGTTGCTTATCAAATGCAATCAAAGCAATTTATGGATACGCAAAAGGATTTTGCGGATTACATGGAACGCTTGCATGATGATATAGATGCGAAGGCGGCTAAGTTTGGCCATATTGAATATTATGATGCGTCATTACGGGATCGCAGAGCGAAGGACATTGCGGTTGCCGCCAATGAAGTGGGAGAGCTTGATGAACGCCGTAAACCTTTGGCAGAAGTTAGCCCGTTGTTAGCGAAAGAGTCGGATTTACCCCCTGTCCCCAATGTTGAAGAATTGGCTTTCGAACACATTTCCCTTAACCTATCGACTTTAGCCAAGAAGGCGATAAACGAATTGGATGAGTTGGAGAGCAAACCAATGAAGCATGCCAATAATCCAGATAGTGACGAAGAGGCAAATGACGAAGAAGGTTGCTTCTGTCCCGATTGTGACAAGCCTGTTTCCAAGGATGTAGATAAATGTCCTTATTGTGGATGCGAATTTGATGAAGGCACCGAGACGACATATACCTGCCCGGAATGTGGTGAAGAGGTGTCAGAAGAGGATACCCGATGTCCACATTGCGGTTATGAGTTCGACGAAGATGACGACGAAGATGACGAGGACGCAGACGCAAACGAGGACGACGATGAAGACGACGCAGACGCGGACGAGGACGAAGATGACGAAACGGATGCAACGGAAGATGACGAGGATAAGCTTGTATGTCCCGAGTGTGGCGAAGGGGTCTCGGCTGATGCGGAGGTCTGCCCGTCTTGTGGGTATCCGTTAAAAGAGAATGAGTAATGTAAAACGTAAAATCAAAACAATGGCAAATTTTAGTTTTACAGTCGATACTGATCCGATGGCCCACGAGATCAGTACAGTCTCCAAACATGTCGATGCAACGTCGGCGGCAGTAGTGACGATGCAATCTGCGGTAATTGTTGCAGAGCAGGAAGCCGCTGATCATGTTTGCAAGAATGTTAATTATGGTTTCTACACGTTGATGCACTCCCAGATATCGCAGAAGATCGCCCAACTAACCAGTACGGTCGAATCGAAATTGATCGAAATGGGACAACAGGCGGCTGCGTTGCAGAATCTCAAAAAGCGCATGGAGCGAGACTATCATATGATATCGAAACGATATGGTAAACTGTTTGGGTCATTGAATGCTTCGCTCCAGTCGCAAATTTATGAGCTCGATAAGCCGGTTGTAAATTTGGTTAACCGGGATATGCAGTTGAATGATAGTCGAATAAGAGGCGTGCTTGCGGAGGCGCCAACCCATCAGACTGAAAGTCTTGAACTCAACCAGCAACTGATGGTTTCCAAAACCAAATTTGATAGCAGCCGAGCAATCAACCAAATATATCAATACGTTCGGGGTGTATCTATGCAGAATCGCATAGCTGAGGATGTTATGCGCAATCTCAAAATAGATAAGACTGAAACGATATATTTACCGGTGATTGTTTCTGTATCGTCATCCGATTTGAGTGCAGAGACGGTCAATGTTCAAACGCCACAATCCGGTAACGCTAAAATCGATCAAGCTATTTCAGTAGCGGTGCGGGATGATGCGTTACGTGCGGTCAACGAAACGGAATGGTCGGCACCGCAAGAGAAAGATCGTAAATCCATTGAGGCAGAATATATTACATTTCTGGCGAAATGGGATGCTCCAGATCGAGTCAAAAAGCTTGCTTTGGAACTTTTCCAAAAAAGTGCGTTACAACATTTTAAAAACGGCCGGATATGAGCTATACAAGACATTATCATGCGGTTATTCATGGAACGGCTAGTACGACAGTTACGGTCAATGGCCAATCCCGTTCGGTAAGTGTCCCCTATTCGGAGCCTGTGGATATATCGATTCATGTCGATACGAATCGGTTTGACGGGAACGTGCATGATTGCCGTACCTCGGTCAATCGCTTAACAGGTGCTGTGGTTGCTGCTGAGGCTGCTGAAGTGGCGGCTAAACGTCAATCTTCACGCAAAATTGGCAATTCCATTCTCAATGGATTTTTTTCTTACATTCGGACCGATCTTTCTCAACAAATCCGGGAGCTTGCTTCTAAAGCCGAAGCTGTGTTGATGGAGTTGGTCGAACAAGGAAAAGCTTGTCTGCATCGTAAAGCGCAGATGGGTGACGATTACGCCCGCATCACGAAACGATATTCGACTCTATTTGCCGATCTGGATAAAGAGATGTTAAATCGTATCCATGCTTTGTGTAAACCTGTATTCAATTTTGTTGCACAAAGTACAGAGACATTGGGACGTCCTTTGGACAGTAATTTATTGGGTACAGCATCTATTGTCGCTGATGAAACGTTCCATGTGGATTCGATTCTGAAGTGTTCAGCGATCAAACGCCGAGCACAGAATTTGATCACCGAGGCAAATCGTTATCTGGAAGGAACCTACATGCTCCAAAATTCCATACATGAGATTTTACGTTTGTCAGAACATGTGGGATTACAATATCTTCCTGTCGCTTATGTAGAGTCGACGGTATCATCTCAGGGCATTGATAGACAGATTTATGGAACACAGGAGGGATTGTTGGCTCGTAGTGCAGGGATAAATGTGGCATTACAACAACAATTTCAAAATAAAGCTTTGCAGTGGGAATTGATGGATGCCGATGCAGCCGAACGCATTCAGACCTATTTCGATGAAGAATTGGGGAAAAGTGGAGTATCTCCGCGTATTGCTGCTACAATTAGGGCGCTGAAAGCCAATAACAGAATTAAAATAATTAAAACGGGTGCGTTATGAAGGAATTGAAAGAGATACAGTTTGCAAATGATACGATCGTACTGAATAATAATATGGTTCGCGGAGCCATTTTGCCAAAAAAACTTTCAGAGATGGATCGTGATGTGATTTTCCAGCAAGATACTGTCGTAGAGGGAGCTGTGTATGCACATAAAATTGAAGTACGTAATGGAGATATCGACGTCCGAGGTGCAGCGTTTGCTCAGTTAGAACTACATGTCGATAGTGATGCTCAAGGTCGAGTGATTTTCCGAAAGAGTGTTGGAGCCATCGAATCGGTCGTGTCGCACGCTCGCAAATGTAGGTTGCAGCTAATGGCAGATGTTAATGCCCGTTCAGTTCGTCTATGTAATGCCTTTGTTGCTGGCAGTATTTTTGCGGATGAGATTACGCTGGATAACTGCGTAGTGATTGGCGGCGTGTTTGCCACTCAATCTCTTGAGATCAAAACTTCGATTGTTGGGACGTTCAATAGTCCGATGGTAACCCTCCGGGGGACGGTGAGCCTACTTTTACCGAGTGCTTTTTCCTTTGAACCTATCCATACAGATCCGAGTACGGAATTATATAATCTGAGTCTTGCTGATTTAGGAGCATTATATCGTAAGATGCCGCAGATGTCCCATTCAGGCCGTATACGCATGGATCTCTCAAGCGATGAGGTGAGAAGTACGCTGGCGGCTGAGGACAGGCAAATGTCCGTTCGGAGTTACAGTGTTGTAGGGAAGGTCTTAGCTGCTGATATGCTTGATTGGGATAAATTACAAAACCATTTTCTTATTTCAGGAGCAAGCCTGGGAAGTCAATTGCTGCAAACTTATGATTTGGGACCTGATGCGTCGGGTCAGAAGGCCGTGTTGACGCCGGAACGTATAGCTGATTTCTTTTTCGATCTGCTTGAAAACAAAATGGAGATACAAGAACTTAACGGTTCATTCTCTATAGACAGCATTAAAGAAAATTTCGTTTAAAGGGTGTGTCGGGAGACCTTCGTCATTATGAGTATAATGAGGTAAGGGCCGTTTAAGACTCAGGTATGTATAAATACGAAGCCGAATGTACACATTACATTCGGCTTCGTATTGTTTATATCTCAATGGTGAAGTGTGACTCTATGCGGCTGAGGAGCGATTGTTGTAGCAAGTTTTATTTGTGTTCCAAAAAGTCATCGATCCGGGAGAGCGGCGCAATATCCATCGGCGCAAACTCACCGCGTTGATACTTGTAGTATCCGGTGATGGCAATCATCGCCGCATTGTCGGTCGTAAACTTGAACTCGGGAATGTAGGTTTTCCATCTGCGCTTACGCCCCTCCTCCATAATGGCATTGCGCAGCCCTGAGTTGGCTGAAACTCCGCCGGCAATCGCAATCTGATCAATATCGTACTGTTTGGCCGCTTTGATCAGTTTGTTGAGCAGAATTTCGACAATCGTGCTTTGCAGCGATGCGCAAAGATCGGCTTTGTTCTGTTCGATGAAATCCGGGTTTTCGTGTACCTGATCACGCAGATAATAAAGGAAGGAGGTCTTCAGTCCGCTGAAACTGTAATCAAATCCCTCCACAGAGGGTTTTGCAAAACGGAATCGCTGCGGATCTCCCTCTTTGGACAGTTTGTCGATGACTGGTCCTCCGGGATAGGGAAGCCCCATCACTTTGGCACACTTGTCGAAAGCCTCACCGGCAGCATCGTCGATTGTTGTGCCGATGATCTCCATATCGGCGTAATCTTTGACCAGAACGATTTGAGAGTGGCCTCCCGATACCAGCAGGCAGAGAAATGGAAACTCCGGATGGGGAATGTCCCGATCCGGCAGATCGATGAAGTGTGAAAAGATGTGGCCTTGCAGATGGTTAACCTCCATCATCGGGATGTCGTGCGAGAGGGCAAGCCCTTTGGCGAACGAAACCCCAACCAGCAGGGATCCGAGCAGTCCCGGTCCTCGTGTGAAAGCAATTCCATCGAGGTCAGAGACTGTTATCCCGGCCTCTTTGAGGGCCGTATCGACTACGGGAATGATATTTTGTTGATGCGCACGTGAGGCCAACTCGGGAATAACGCCGCCATATTTGCGGTGTACCTCCTGCGAAGCGATCACGTTCGAAAGTAGCGTGGTGTTGCGAATCACGGCGGCCGACGTATCGTCGCACGACGATTCGATACCCAGGATCGTAATATCCATGCGGGAAATTTATTTATTGGCTAAATTTTAGTAAACTTGTACATCCGTTCGTACGCTCGAGCGGGCTCGGGAGTACATGGGCAAAGTTATAAAAATATTGCTATCCTGCATATCGGCGATCATCATCGCGCTGATCATTCTGCCCATAGGTGCCTCTTTATTGTTGAGTTTGCCGTCGGTGCAGGACGGTGCAACCCGTTGGCTGACCGGTTGGCTCAGTGACAAACTGGAGACTCGGGTGTCGATTGATCGGTTGCGGTTGCAACTGTTCAATCGGGTTTCGGTCGATGGCCTCTACATCGAAGATTACCACCAGGATACGATGTTTTATGCCCGCAATGTGGTGGTGCCGTTGCAGAGTCTTAACATCTGGAACGGTCGGATTGCTTTGGGGCGGGTACAGATCGAGCAGCCCGTCTTCTATTTGATGCAAGATAGCACCGGACGGACCAATCTCAAACAGATCCTCGCCAAAATTAAACGGGAACGAAAACCGGAACGGAAACCGTTCCGATTGACGGCTGCTGGGGTGGCCATCTCGGATATGGCCTTCAAACATCGTAAACTGGAGCGAAAGGAGCGAGATTACGGAGTCAATTTCACCGATCTTGATGTGCGACATTTCAATTTGCAGGTACGGGGTGTGTCGGTTGTGAACGACAGTGTGAATTTGGCCATTGACGATCTCTCGTTACGGGAGCGGAGCGGGCTGGTGATCGAACGGCTGTCAACCCGTAATTTTCGTATCTCCGGTTCGGGAATGTATTTCGATCGGCTCTTTTTGCGGACGCCGGAGTCGAATGTGCAGATGAAGGGTACAAAGATTTTCTCGAGAGGGTGAAGATCTCCTCCGAAATTGTCGATTCACGGGTCAGCTTTCAGACCATTGCCTTTTTTGCCCCGACTTTGCGCGAGTGGCAGACCGTGTTTGAACATGTTTATGGGACTGTCGAGGGGCCAGTGGCTGCCATGTCGGGTAACCTGACACGGGTCGAGAGTCGGGATACCCGCCTCAGTGTACGTTTTGGGATGTATGGCATTCCGGATATCCCTAACACCCGCTTTAGGTTCGATGTGGCCGGTTTGCACACTACCCAACCGGATATCGCCTTCTTCTTGCAGGATATCACAGGCCGACAGCTGAAACCAAAACAGGCAGAGCTGCTGCGGAGAATGGGTCATATCACCTTCGGAGGAAAGTTTGATGGACTGTTTCGAGACTTCAAAACCTCGGGTACGCTTGGCAGCAATCAGGGTGATATGAGTTTACAACTCAATTTCAAATCGCTTCGTCCTCGGACAGCCGGCTTTAGCGGTAAGGTGAGTACAACGAGTTTAGAGTTGGGCGAGCTGTTTAAGATTGCTAAATTGGGGCGCCTGTCCAAAATGTCCGCCAATTTTACGGGTTCCTATACCAAAGGAATGTTACGCCTGAAGACCGAAGCCAAGGTGCCGGGTCTCTATTTCAACGGCTATGACTATCACGATATCGCATTGAACGGTGAGTTCGATAACCTCAGCTTCCTGGGATCGATCAGTTCGCAGGATGAAAATCTGAAGTTCGATTTCGATGGGCAGTTGGCCTTCAACGATACGGTTCCAGCCTACAACTTTGCTCTGCAGCTCTATCATGCCGATTTGCGGAAACTCAACTTTAACAAACGAGATTCTGTCTCGGTTGTTCGTGGCAGTTTGGCTGCGTCCGGTTCGGGATTGGCACTGGATAATATGAACGGAGAGGCAACCATCAGCCATATGGTTTATGTCAATCACCTCGATACGGTACGAACTGGTGATATCCGTTTTGTGGCGCAGAACGACGCAGAGAGCAAACAACTACACATGTACTCTTCGTTTGCCGATATAGAGTTGCGGGGTAAACTCGGCTATAAAAATCTTTTCTCTTATTTGACCAACTCGTTGGTGAACTATCTGCCTTCCCTGAATGAAACTTCACGGCGTCGGGTTAAAAAAAGGCCGGAGATTCCCCCAGTCGCATCTGTGGATAGTTATTACCTGCTGCGAGTCGATGTCAAAGAGGCCAATAATGTAGCTGGTATCTTCCTCCCTGGACTGGAGTTGGCCGAGGGTACGCAGCTGTCGTTTCTGTTCAATCCTCAAAGCGATATATTTACGCTGAATTGCGCCTCCGACTATATCGAGCGAGGTGACTTTTTCATTTCAAACCTGAATCTTAATAGCCGTAATCAGGGCGATTCGATTCTGTTGTATCTGCGTTCGGATGATCTGTTTGTCGGAGGATTTTACATGCCCGATTTTTCGGTACAGGGTGGTATCAAAGAGAATCGCATCCGGTTGGCTACCCGGTTCCACAATCGTGAAAACGGGGCGTATGCTTTGTTGAGTACCGTCTCGACTCTTCAGAGTGACTCTCTAACCGGCCGTCCCCAACTCAAAATCCGGTTTGCACCCTCGACCTTTACGTCGAATGGACAGATGTGGGGATTGGGGGCTCGTGAGATTCTTTGTGATTCGTCCCGTGTCGTGATCGACGGATTCCGGATGGTCAGCGGCCAACAACGGTTGGAGATCGATGGTGTAGCGTCCAGAAGTCTTTCGGATACATTGAAGCTACAACTGCACAATTTTGATCTGACCCCCTTCTCCCAGATTACGGACCGTCGCGGATACCGCATCAGCGGCTTTACCAATGGCTCTGCTGCGATGGCGGCTGCTATGGGGCGTGGAGTCCTTTATGCGAATGTGGCTTTTGATCGTTTGCGCATCAATGATATTCCGGTCAGTGATGTCGTCTTCCGCAGCAAATGGGACTTCAATGTACAGCGCGCTCTGTTCGAATTGGTCGAAAGCAAACAGCAAAAACAGATTGTCCGAGGCTATTATCAGCCTTCGGAACATTATTATCGGGCGGCTGTTCAACTTGACAATATCGATCTGTCCTTACTGGATCCGGTACTCAAAGGTACGATTCGCGACAGCAAAGGAAAGGCTCATGCCGAATTGAGTCTCTCGAATCCGACTGGCAAAATGCAGCTTGACGGTCAGATTTACGTACCGTCATTCCGTACGACGGTAGATTATACGAATGTACCCTATACGTTGGATTCGACGGTTATCGATGTGCGTCGGAATGTCATGACCATGCGGAATAGCTTGGTGCGGGATGACGAGGGGCATCAGGGAACATTCAAAATGTCGTTTGACTTTTCGAACTTGCGTAATTTGGCCTATAACGTTGAGGTGCATCCGGAACGGATGCTGGTGCTCAACACCACGGAAAAAGATAACGACCTTTTTTATGGAAAGGTCTATGCCTCAGGACGGGCCGATATTGTTGGCAACAAGAATGGAGTGGACATGAATATTCTGGCCACGACAGCCGGAAGTTCACAGTTCTACCTGCCGTTGAATGGAGCATCCAATATTTCGGCAGCCGATTTTATTGTCTTTGAGAGCCCTGCTGAAGAGAAACGGACCGATAGTCTCAGCCGGTTGAGCCGTCGAAAACAGATCCTGCTCAAACGCAAGGCACGCATGAACAATACGGCTCCCTCCCGGATGAACATCAATATGCAGCTTACGTTGCGACCTGATTTGGAGATGCAGTTGTTGGTTGATCCCTCTACGGGGGATATCCTCAAGGGACGAGGCAACGGTAACCTGAATCTGACGGTCAACCCTTCGACCGATCTCTTTACAATCTATGGCGATTACGACATTACGGAGGGTAGTTACAAATTTACCTTGCAGAATATTGTTTCGCGTACCTTCCAGTTGCAGGCTGGCAGTAATATCCGCTGGACGGGCGATCCGTTGGATGCGCAGCTCAATATTACGGCACTCTATAAATTGAAGGCATCGTTGGCCGGTCTTTTGGCCCCCAGCGACCAGAATCGATTCCGAACCAGCACGGCGGTCGATTGTCAAATTCGTCTGACCGATAAGTTGACCAATCCGACGATCCATTTCAATGTGGAGGTCCCCAATGCCGACCCCGAGACGCAGGCCCTGGTTTCGCAGTCGATCAATACGCAGGAGGCGATGGCAACGCAGTTCCTGTGGCTGTTGGCGACCAAGAGCTTTTATAGTGAGTATCAGAGCTTCGGTACCAGCCTGGCTACTGCGACCGGTGTCGATTTCTTGGCCAATCAGTTTAGCAGCCTTATGTCGTCCGAACGGTTCAGCCTTGTGCCGAAATATACGCCGAAGGGCGAACTGTCGTCCGATGAGGTGGGTGGTTCGGTCTATGGCGAGCTGATCAAGGATAAGTTGATTCTGGAGGCCGATGTGAATTACGACACGCAGAATAATAAAGCCAGCACCAGCATGAACAAAAACAGCGTATCGGGCGATGCGACGTTGAGCCTGATCCTGGACCGTTCGGGCAACCTGCGGGTGCAGGCCTTTACCCGTACGGTCGAGGCCTTCAACTTGAACCACGGTATGCAGGAGAGTGGTGTCGGTATCTTCTATCGCGAGGATTTCAACAGTTTCAAAGATTTGGTACAACTGTTCAAGAACCGTTTTGCTTCGTTGGCGCGCAGACGGGCCGAACGCAAAGCTGCACGTCAAAAACAGCGTGAAGCCAAGCAGAAGGTTTTATCTGAAGTGCCCGATGCACAGGCCGATACCACAGTCCAATCCGAGGAACCAAAACCGTGAGGAGATTGATCCACTTCGGTAGTGGGCAGAAGCGGTGGTGCAGCAGGAAGACCGTGTTTGTCCGTGTCATACTCGAGCAGAACAAAGAGTTGAGGACTGAGGAACCGTTTGGTAGAGGAGGGGGATTTCTAATTGGTATGATCCCTCTACGCAAAGGGTGCACGTGGGGATCCCAAATGGTAGTTGTCGGCGCTGTTTAATCGTAGTGATATCCAGGTGTAGGAGTTGATGGTGCATGCAGCGGAGGAAGCTGACGGAAGTGTCTTTGCAGAAGCGACCGTAGCAGAGCACCGGCCGACCAATTTTGCAAACAAATATGTCGGAAAGGTGACGTTATTATACGAAAAAACGTATTTTTGTACGCGAAAATCGGCTATGCGATATGTAGCTGTTGATCTGTGAGGTGATGACGTCCGACAACGTTGGCCGTGACCTGACACAACAGCGGACCCGATAAGGTGTAATCGAAAAATTGTTAAGATCGAAATAATAAAAACCTGAAACGATATGAGTATGTTATTGCAGGCGACCGAGGCGGTGGCCGAAACTACAGAACAGACCCAGACCATGGGGCTCGGTGAACTCTTCCTGGCCGGAGGTTGGTTGATGTGGCCCTTGTTGCTGCTGGGCGGTGTGACCATTTTCATCTTTTGTGAGCGTTTTTGGGCAATCAAACAGGCCTCGCGTATGGATGTGAATTTTATGAACCGCATCCGCGATCTGATTTATGAGGGTAAAATCGCAGCTGCCGTACAGCTTTGCCGTTCAACCAATACCCCGATCTCTCACATGATCGAAAAGGGTATCCAACGTATCGGCCGTCCTTTGAGCGATGTGAATACCTCAATCGAAAATGTAGCCAACCTTGAGGTGTCGAAACTGGAACGTGGCCTTCCTTTCCTGGCTATGATTGCCGGTGGTGCACCGATGATCGGTTTCCTGGGTACGGTAATCGGTATGGTCGAAGCCTTTATGAATATGGCGGCCGCAAGCGGTACTGTCGATATGAGTATCTTGGCCAGCGGTATGTATGTGGCGATGGTGACCACGGTCGGTGGTTTGATCGTCGGTATTCCCGCTTATTTCGGATACAGCTATCTGGTAGCGCGTATTGAGCGTCTGGTTTTCCAGATGGAGGCCAACTCAATCGCTTTCATGGATATTCTTAATCAGCCCGTTGAACAGTAAAATCGTACGATCATGGCTATCAAAAGAGGTACGAGAGTCGATCCGTCGACCAGCGCTTCATCCATGACGGACCTGATGTTCCAGCTGCTGTTGTTCATGCTGATCTCGACGACGTTGATCAACCCCAATGCGTTGAAACTGATGTTGCCGAAAAGCTCGAACCAGTTGAAGGAGAAGCCCTATACGACGGTGTCAATCACCAAAGATTTGAACTATTACGTGGAGATGGAACCCGTATCGTTCGATCAGCTCGAAAAGACTTTACAGGCCAAAATGGAGGGCGCTGAAGATCCCACCGTTTCACTCCACTGCGACAAAACCGTACCGGTGGATGAGGTGGTAAAGGTGATGAATATCGCCAAAAATAACAAGTATAAACTGATCCTGGCCACCAGTCCTGAATAGGGCTGTTGTGGTGGTCTCCAATGTTTTAGACGGTGATCTATTTTTATCAGCAAGAGGAGGATAACCGCACCAAAGGGAGAGTTATCGGTGGCGTGGCTACCGGTCTCTACGTGGTGGTGTTGATCTTGTTGTTCCTATTGGTGCAGTTCCGTCAGGAGATCCCTGATCCGGCCGAAGGAGGTTTGATGATCAACTTCGGCAATGTGGATGAGGCGGCTCCCGGTGGGGATATGGCACTCAATGATGAGATTGCCGATGCCCGCCAACAGGAGCAGCAGACGCCCAAGGTGGAGAGCGAAGAGGAGCAGATGACTCAGGATTTTGAGGATGCACCTGCCATCAAACAGGAGGCCAAACGTAAGGTGGAGAAACCTAAAACGGAGAAGAAGACTCCTCAGCCGAAGCCCAATTCACAACCTCCTGCCGAGAAGCCGCGTGAGGTGAATCGTCGGGCACTATTTCCCGGACGTACAGCCGGAAGTACGGCTGCCAGTGACGGTACCGGTAAGGGGGCCGGTAATCAAGGTAATTTGGCCGGTGCAGCTAACGGCAGTTTCAACGGATCGGGTACAGGAACTGGTGGCACCGGTCCTGGAAACGGAGCTCCGGGAACAGGAGGACAAGCCAGTCTTTCGGGACGTACTTTGGCGGGGGCCCTGCCTCGTCCTGATTATGGGGCGCGTGATGAAGGGCGTGTCGTCATCGAGATCACCGTGGATCGCAACGGTCGTGTAACTTCGGCCTCCTATCGGTCATCGGGCTCGACTACCAATAACAGCACTCTGGTTGCCGCTGCATTACGCGCTGCACGCAATGCTCGGTTCAATGTCGATGACAATGCTCCGTTGTCTCAACGCGGTACCATCACCTACAATTTCAGAATGCAGTAAGAGCGGGATCTAATCAAGCGTTGCAGGCTCTGATAATCCACCCGTTATTCGTTATGTTTGTGGAGTGTTTGCTGCATCGTTCGCTTTCATGGTGAGTCGATTGCAGTGTCGTATTGGGCTCTGTGGATCTGTAGCAGTGAGAAGGGAGCATATTTAGGCTGGCGGGCGGCTCAAGCCAGAATATTCAACAGGAGTAAAGACTCGATTTCAGATGAAACATCTTTTATTGATACTGTGTTTGTCGGTTGCGACATGGTTTGGAGTGCAGGCCCAACCTGTCATGGAATTTGTTCAGAAAGGATACAACTTGGGGCAGATTTCCGAATCGGGCGGTGTGGTCAGCCGAGTCTACAAGTTTCGTAATAGCGGTGACGCTCCGTTGGTAATCCTGCGTGCCGAAACAGCCTGCGCTTGTACCAAAGCCTCTTTCCGGGTCAGATGGGAGAGATTGCCGTTACCTACAATCCCCGTCACCAATCCGGAGCATTCAATAAAGCAATTAGCATCTATACAAACGTTTCGGGTGTCCGTTATGTCGTGACGCTGCGCGGCGAAGTGGTTCGTCCATAACGTGCAATTACAGTACGTTGAGCATGGCTGCCTTGGGTCATTTGCTTGGCGTGTTTCGCTTATTCTCCTCCTTATTACTGATTTTGTTTTCGGGTTCAGCTTGGGTATGTGTGGGCTGTAGCCTCATTTGCTGCGATCTGTTGTGAAAGAGGGTGTTGCTCGTTTCTTTATGAGGGTGGCCTGCCTCTTTGCGCAGGTGGGGGAGGTCTCGTTCCTCGGTGCGGTCTTGCGTGCTGAATGCTGAAAAATCGCTATCTTTAACCGGTGCCGATAACGGTGTCGGACCATTATCCGTTTGATATGAATTTGTTGATTAAGGGGTGTACCATCCTGCCGATGACCGCATCCGAGTCTGATCCTTGCAAATATTTTGTCGGTAATATCGGCATTGCCGACGGAAAAATCCTTTTTGCCGATGCTGAGCCTGCCAGTGTTGACAGGTTTCGTGCCCGCAGCCATGAGCCGTTGGAAGAGATCGAGGGAGAGGGGATGGTAGCCCTGCCCGGATTTATCAACCTGCACAACCATGTGTCGATGAGTCTGATGCGCAGTTATGCCGACGATATGCCGCTGATGCCGTGGCTCAATGATAAGATCTGGCCTTTCGAGGCAAAACTCAATGGCGAAGATATCTATCTCGGGGCTAAGTTGGGAATTGCAGAGATGTTGTTGGG
>OBAI01001235.1_pt1 | contig 20571 bp, 28 predicted proteins | sample 1517461 | NCBI WGS metagenome assembly OBAI01 (sample SAMN04571696, study PRJEB22368) | human gut metagenome | biome: human gut; material: stool | host: Homo sapiens | place: Luxembourg | collected 2012-06-29
CGGCTTGTAATATCGGTAAGCTTACTTCCGCCCATAGTATAGCCGCGCGAGCGCAAAAAATCCTTCATCTCCGAAATGAACTTGTCCTGACTGACAAGAGCCTTTGACGAGTCCCTCTTTGAAGAATCTATCGCCTCTCCCAAAAGCTCCCGCATCTTGCCAAGAACTTCGGCGTCGTTTACGCGGGCGGAGAAAAAGCACTTCTCGCGCAAAGCCGGCGCCACGCGTTCCCATTCTGCGCTCGTGCGGATACTGGGAGTTGCCCTGCGGCTATCAAAGCGCGATACCGCTTGGGGATCGGAAGAAAGGCTGACTCCTGCACTTGGCATTTTTTAAAGTCCGTTGTAATCGCTGCGCTGCGGAACTCCACGCGCGGGACGCACAAGCTTGCAGCCTCCGCTCGCCTGCACGGATTCTGCCGCGGCTTCGGGATCGTCGGGAAGCGACGGGCTTATCTTGCCCTCCGCGATTTTGTCGAGGCGCGCCCGCGCCGCGTTTGCAAGGTTCACTTCGTCGGCAGTCAGCTTTTGCATCAAGCGCGGCTTGGCAAATTCCACAATGAGCGCAACAGCTTCGCCTGAAAGCTCGCCAGGGATTTTGCTTTGGTCTTTATCAACCGCATAGCCGCCGCTTTTGACGTCGCTTCTAATGCGCGATGTTATGCGCTCTATCGCGGCTTCAAGCGGATTTTCCTGAGTTTCCGAATACTTTGCCTTGCTCTCCAAAGCCTTTACAAGGGCTCCCGCCTGATAGCTCGCAACATCCTCAATGCTAATCTTTACCCATCTGCCCATTACGCGGCCTCCTTAAATTTTCCGCTGTTTGAAACGGCGTTAAAATTGCTTTGCAGGGCGTCTGCAAGCGCGTCGCAGGCGACGATCATTTCGGAACGTTCAGGGCGTATTCTGTCGCCCGTTCCCGCCGAGTATTTAAAAGGCACTTCGACTTTCGCAAAATCCGAAAATATTTCCCTGCAAATATCCGAGCCATCGCAGGAAATCAGCCACTTTCCTTTTATCGTGTAGAGACTGTTTCGCAGCATTTCCATGTCGGCGGGCTCCCAAGCGTCATAGACGCCGCTGTCGCCCGTGCAATAGGGAGGATCAAAGTAAATGAAAGCAGACTCTCTATCGTAAAATTTCACGACTTGCTGCCAGTCGCGCTTTTCGATGTAAACGCCGTGGAGCCTCTCATGCAGCTCCTTGATTGCGGGCACATGTTTTGTCTTGTCGAAGCCGCGGTAGCCGCGCGGATCGCGCGCATAATAGTTCCCAAACCCGCTAAATGACGATACTTTTAAAAGATACCAGCGCGCCACTTTTTGAAGCTCGGTAAGCCCCTTGTTTTCTTGCAAACGGTTGAAAATCTCCACTGAGTGCAAGTACCATTCCATCTCGCTTAGAAGTGCGTCCAAGTGCTCTCGCACGTATAAATAAAAGCCGGAGACTTCGTCGTTGAGGTCGTTTATAACTTCTACCTTAACGCGCCCTTTTGCCAAAAATACGGCCAAGCCGCCCGCGAACGGCTCGATGTACGTGTCGTGTTGCGGAATAACCGGCAGGATATATTTAAGCATTCTGCGCTTGCCGCCTGAGTATGAAAATACTGGATTCATTATTTTATCTGAAAATTTCGGAGGCGGAGCGGGATGCCCCGCCTCCGAATTGAATTACGATACGGATATGGCTTTCGCGCCACCCGCTACCGTGTTTACGATGTTTGAGTAGTGCTCGACAGTAATGTCCACCCACTTCGCCTTTTCGTCGCGGTAGATGCGGAACATTTCGCCGCCGTCGCACGGGCTCCAGAAGCGCTTTAGGCTTGAAGGATCCAGATCCGTAACCCCGTCGACGCCCACAAACGCAACTGCATATGCGCTATTTACAACCTTTGCCTTTCCAGAGGTTGTCTCGACCCTTTCAGTGCTCTTGAATACGCCATCAAGGCCAAGTTTGTCGGCGAGCTGCTGGGCGCCAAAATTTGCGGCTACTCCCGCATATGGCGCTGTAGAGCTCTCGTAAACTTCCAGGCGGGTGCTCCATGCCTTTGAGCCAATGAGCAGGCGGTTTGCGTCAAGCATTATCGAGTCGCCAACGGCGTCGATAAGGGCGCGCAAGTCGGCGTCGGGCTGTGTCTTTGTGGAGCCCGTAGCCCACGATTTGGATGTTGCAGATCCCGCTACGGAAAGCAGCATTGCCACCGCCCGCACGCATTCGTTGCGTATTAAGCGACGTACGAGACTCTGGGTTTTTTCCTCCTCGATGCCTTCATAGCGCTCATCGTTGTCTATTCGTATCGTGAGCCCCTTGTTGAGCGTCTTTTCTTGAACGATCTCGCCCTTTACTTCTAGACGCTTGAAGTCGCCGCCCACATTGCGGACATCCTCGCTGTCGGCGAGAAATTCCCCCTTGCCGGACTTGCGGAATTCAAAGCGGCGGTTTGCGCGCACAGCGGGAGCGATGAAGTTGAGCAGAGCCTCATACTTTTCGCTTCTGACGCCGCTTGCGAAGTTGGTGAGTGCCTCGCTAAACTGCGAGTCCGCAACGCGGTCGTTGGCCGCGCAGATAAGACCGCTGTTCAGGTTGGAATTGGTCAGTTCGTGTATCTTTTCCATGATTTTGATTTTTTAAGTTTTGTTAGGAAGCCGAAACCTCTTGTGGCACACAGTGCTGGATTTCCACCTCGCCATCGGCAGACGCGGCGGTCAGGGCGTAGCCAATGAAGTACCCGCCCTCTGTCTTGCCAACCTTTCCGTTTGCGGCCTCGTAAAGCGCGTCTCCCTGGGCGACTGCTTCTGCGGCGATTCCAACGGCAGTTCCCGCGGCGTTGCCAAGCAGCCTCACCGCAAGCCCTTCGCCTTCGCTTGCGCTGTCCTGCGCAAAGCCAAGCGGGCGGCTGCTTGCCGCGCAGGCGACGACTTTGCCGGACGAGAACGCCACAAGGCTGTTGCGGACTATTGCTCCGCCCGCCACGCAGTTAATTGCGCCTTCGGGATGAATCCCAACGAGCGTGTCGTTTGCCGCCCAGACTCCATGGGCGAATAGGCGGCGCATTCTTTCAATTATCTTTTTCATTGCGATTGTTCCTTTGGTTGAGTTTAAGATTCAAAAGCCAATTTGTACTGTTCGGGCATTTCTCGCTTGGCGCGCATGGTAGCGTCAAAATGGTCAATGCCTTCCGCCTCGTATTTGGCGACGAGCCCGTTGAAAGCCGCTTTGGCGCTTGCCTTGGCGTCTCCCTGCTTGAGCCCGTCCGTCTCCGGCTTGGTTTCCACAACAACCGGCAGAGCTTCGATTTCATTTGCGGCGGCGACAAAATCCGTCGCTTTCTTCAAGCTGTCCGTGCGCGCTACGCGGTCGGCCTCCGTGAGTTTGCCGGCCTTTATAGCGGCGTTTACCACAATTTCCGCGGCCGCAGCCCTGTCGTTTGCCGCAGCGGTTTGAGTCTCGGCAAGCTTTTTCTCCGCCTCGGCTTGCGCGGTTTTTGATGACTCGGCATTTTTAGCCTCGTCCAAAACAGCCTTTAACTTGGCCTTGATTTCGTCTTCGGAAGGCGCGCCATCCGACTTGTCCATATACTTTTGGGCGGCCTCCTCGGAATAGCCCAAGAGCTTTAGCAACTCTTTTATCATTTCATATTCCTTTGTTTGTTTTTCAGTGAAATTTTCCTCGATTGAATTTGCCGCGGCGGTTGCCGGAATGTTCGGCGTAGGCGTCAATCCCAGCGACGCGAGAAACGTCGGGCGATATACGCCCTTTGAAAGTGCCCTCATCAGCCAAAAAGGCGAAAAGTGCAAACCGTGCGGCAAAAGCCCAAAATCCGGTTGCCAGTCTATCTTTGCCATCAAGCCTTCCGGAGATTTTGCAAGGTCCGCCACTTTGCCGTACACGGACTTGTCGAGATACTTCGACGAAATTCCGGGCCTGCCGTCGTCGCCCACATCCGGGTGACCGAGGTGGACGGGTATGGGCGTGCCGTATCCCGCAGCGCGCTTCAGGCGCTCCCAAATGGAATTGTACTTGTCTATTATCTCGTCGGCGGACTGTTCGTCGAAGCGTTGGATTCCCACGCGATGGCTAAAGCTTCCGTAAGGGGCCACGAGATACCAAGCGCCGCCCTCATTTGACGCGCAAATCAAATCCGTATCCTGGATTGCATACTCGCACTCCTCGGCCTCGTTCGCCGCCCAGGCGCAAGGTGCGCCTGCCATTGAAGGGGCAAGCCCCTTACGCGATTGCTTCGCAATGTCGCTATCCCCGTCGCGCTTTGCAACCCCGTTGCAAAACGCCAAAAACCCATTGCAAAATCGTTTTCTCTCGCTTTTGGATAGATTGTCCGTCTCGGAACATTTAAGCCCAAAAAACGCCAAAATTCGGCTTGCTTTATTTTTCATTTGAAATTCTCCTCTCTAAAATCTTCATCATGGCCTCCGCTTCGGCGTCGCCGCCGTCAAAGTAGTTGCCAATATTTCTTTGCAAATTGGCGAGGGCGTCTGCGCGCTGCGAGGCGTCGTCCATAGCCTCTATGCGGTCGAGCTCGGCAAGGAGGGCTTGTTTCTTTTCGGTGCTCATGGCGCGGGAAAGCTCGTCTATGTCGCTTTCGGCGTCGTTTGCGCCAAAGGCGGAATCCTGAAGCATCGGCGCCTGCGATTTCTCGATTACGGCTTCGCCCTCGTCGGGCGCGGCGACTCCGCTCGCCTCGCGCCACGCCTTTTGGGATACGGGCACGCCCCTGTCCGCCGTCATCCCGAGAATTTCAAGCGCGGCCTTTTTGTCGGAACGGTCGGTGCGCTGGAATTGAAGGTATGCGGCGGGCTCGACGTTGCCGAAATAGTAGCGTATTATAAAGCGCGACACGGTGTTCGCCAAAGTTTCTTCTATTAAAAGGCAGTCGTCGTCCTCTAGCATTGCCGACGACTCCCCCTGCAGGCTGGCCCCCGCGCCGTCCTGCGAGGACATTGTCGCAAGGTCGCTGCCAAGCCACATTGTGATTACAAGGCGCGTGAGGTGGTCTATTATTTCCTTGAAAGGCGCGTTCTGCCCTGAAGCCTGCAAGAGCGCAAGAGTGTCGCCATTGCCGGTTATGAGGCTTGTTTCGTTGTCTATGTTTGCAAGGGCGGATGCCATTTCCTCCCATTTGTCGGAGTGCGCGGGCTCTTCCGTCTTAAGCCAAGCCAAGGCCGAACCGAAACGGCGCGAGAATACGAGCCAGTCGGCAAGACTCATCTGTTTCATTAGATAATAAACCGAGCAGGCCGACATAAGCGGATAATCAGTTGCGGAGATAAGCCACTTGTCGGGTTTCAATTCGTCACCAAAGACGGCGTTGGGCGAGCGCAAGAGGCGCAATTTGCCCGCGGTGTCCTCAAAGAAGTAAAGAGGCACAAACTTAAAATTCGCGCGTAGTGTGCGCTCTTGCGGATTAGGCTTCCAGACGATTTCATGCACGGAGTATTTCTTGCCGACGCAATCTAGCATGGCCTCTACAAGGCGCGAAAACCCGCCCGTGCGGTGCTTGTCGCACGCGTGTGTCCAGGACACATTGTTGTAAAAATCCTCAAGCCTGGCGGCGTGCTCTTTAGCCGTATCTTCGGGTGCGTTACCAAAAGGCACTATGTTCCACGAAAGCCGCGATACGCTCTTGCGCCGCTTGGCGCGCACGGTGGAGACAATACCGTCGCACTCCTCGACTTCCTCCCAAATGCGCGCCGCCTTCGACATGTACCCCGTTTTGAAGGCGTCGTTTGCCGCGCGCAGCGTCTGCGGCCGCAAGCCCAACAGAGGGTTGTAGCGCGAACGCTTCTCCCATAAAATTCTTTCCTCGGTGATTTCAGATTTCATTTAAAAAAGCCTCCTTTGGCTGCGGCGCACTATTGGAATGAAATACGACTCCGCAGGCTTTGCTCCGGCATAATATCCAAGAGCCGCTCCCCAAAAGCGGTCTCCGTGGCCGAGTGCCTCTGTGCGCTCCGCGTCAAAGCGAACCGCTCCGGAGCTTGTCACCTCTTTTTTTATGCTGCGGAAATCCGCGCGGGTGTCTTTGTCGTCGGCAATGCGTATATTGCGGTCTTCAAAAGCGGCGCGCAGCTTGTAGGCCATATCGGCCTTGGCGGTGTTTGTAAATGTTACCGCTTCGATGCGGTATTTCCCGAACCTTTCCTGCATGCGTTCGGCGAACTGCGCACCGATGCCCGTGGAATCAACGCAACAGCGGCGCATATTTGGCAGCGCCAGAATTGGATAAATCTCCTCCTCCTGCGCCGAAAACTTCATATTTTGCAAGACTTTCAGTCTGCGTTGAAAATAAATATTGCCCGACTTTTCCCAAACCCAGCAGGTTGTGCGGTCGTGTTTGTGTCCTACGTCTATGCCCACATAAAGGTCTCCGCACTCGGAGAGCGGCTTCTGCCAGTTTTCTGAAAGGCCGTATGTCACGCCGTCGTACAAATCCGACGTGATAAATACGCTCGATTCGTCCGCAGGTTCGCACATATACTCTTGTAGGAAGCTCTCCTCGTCGGCGCACTGGTCTTTGACGTAATCAAAATAGGCCGCCTCGTCCATTTCCTGGCGCTCGTCGCCTTCGGGCAGTTTTTGCTGGAGAGTCCAAAGGAAACCCTCGTCGAGCGCGTCTTGAAGGCTTACCCTGTGCAAGGAAACCCGCTTTTTGTTTTCGCCGTAGCGCGCCTCCTGGACGAGTTTATTAAAGAAGTTATGAGCCCCTCGGTGGGTTGAAACTATCGCCATCTGCCCGCCCCATGTAATGCCGGGCAATGCGATGGAGTAGAGCACCTGCGGATTCTGGTGCAGGGCAAATTCGTCAAGCACGCGTGTGCCGCGCTTGCCCGCCTGCGCATCGGGATTGGATGACATTGAGTGCGCAACAGTGCCGTTAGCAAAGGACATTTCAAAGGCTGTGACGGAGCGCGCTTCGTCTATCTTATAAACCCGCTCGCCGATTTCGGAGGCGGCAATGTTTAAAAGCCCCGCAAACTTCCTGCAATCCAGCAAAAAGAGCCGCGCCTGGATTTCATCGCGGGAGGAAATCCAAGAATCGAGCTTTACCGCCTTGCGCGATTGCTGGCGCACGATGTCGTAGGCGGTAGCCCAGGAAAAGCCTATCTGGCGGCTCTTCTCGACAAGCTTTATGCGCGAACGGTCTTGAATCCACCTCCATTGGTACGGCAGGAAGATTCCCATCTCGAGCTTGGGCCTGTTCTTGGCTTTGACTGTGCGGATTTCTTTCACAAATTACAAATTGCCTATTTGCGCTTCAAGTTTTGCGAGAGCCTCGTCGGAAAGGCCGGTGCCGCTGCGTATATCTTCTATTGCTTTTTTCTTTGCCGCTTCGCGTTCTGCTTCCTTGCGCTCCCATTCGGCCTCGCGGCGCTCGTATTCCCGCAGTTTCGCGTTTACTTCGCGCAAGCGGTGGTCGCCGCTGCGCAGGCGCGCGATTATTTTTGAAAATGCGTCGAAATCAACCTCATCTCCCTTTGTGAGGGCGTCATAGACCTGCTGCATTAGCACAAGCGCACCGGCGTCCGCTATGGATCCTGCCGCGTCCGCGTTGCCGACCTCGCGGAGCTGCAGTGCAAGCTCTTTTGCGCGGCGCATTTTTTCTATGTGTTCAGCAAACGCGCCGTCGCGGAAGCTCTTTGCACCCATGAGCGATACTTCAATGCCAAGCTCCGCCGCCATAGACTGGAGCTTTTTAAGCGTCAGTTTCGGAGTATTTGCAAGGCGTGTGCAGAACTCTTGCAACTGCTCTTCCGAAAGCTCCGTCTCTATCTTGGACTTGCCCATTAATCAGTACCCCCTTTCGTCCAACGTCTTTAAACCGGCAGCGGTGATCTTCCAATGAAGCGCAGATTCAATCGCCATCGCGTCGGCTTTCGCCTCAACAAGCCCTTTGCGCGCGAGTATCTTGAGCTCCGCCTCAATTTCGTCCTCCGCCAGATTGAAGTTCCACATGCGCGCGCCCACGCAAAGCCGCGCGGCAAGCACTCCAAACGGGCGCGCCTCGGCAAGCTGTTTTAAAAGATTTTCTCTTAAGAGTATTTTTTGTTCGGCAGTCATTTGCTCAAAATCTCCCAAATTTTATCGATCTTAGATTCAAGCGCGTGGAGTTGTTGCGTGCGGTATTCGTTTGACGACTTTAATGCGGCAACGTCCTCGGAGAGTTTGCGGACGCTTTCATAGATGACTTTTCGGCTTGCAGCTGAGTGTCCGCTCATAGAGGTGAGGCGCTCATTCATCTCGCGGTCGAGCTTCTCGTGGGCGTCAATGTTCGCCTTGCAGAGTTTATCGCACTCCGTGACATGGCGGTATTTCTCCGTATCAGGCGGGCTTTTTTTTACAGCGCCCTTTATGTAAAAAATCGTGGCTGCCGCCGCCGCGATGAATATCATCGCATTGGACAGCCAAGTAGCGTCCACTCCCGAAAAGGACGCCAACAAAGCCGCGCCGCCAAAAGTCTCTTTTATTATCATTAAAACCTTATCTTTACTTTAAAAATTTTTAGCCCGCGCCGCCCGCGCTCGAAACATAGGCGCACGCGGTCTTTTACAAATTGCCAAAGCTTGCGCATCAGAAGAACGCTATCGCCTGTTTCACGAGTCCGATACAAAATGCTATCAGCCCAGTATCTCCCAAGAGGTAGTCTCCAAGCGAGGTTAGAGCCACTCCAACGGCAACGCCAATCGCCGTGCCTTTGCTCTTAAGCCATGATCCCACGGCCTGCTTGCCGGTTTGAGCAACGGGGTTTTCGTCCGCCATTTTATTTGCCCTCCGCCTCTGAGCCTGCGTTTGTATCAGGCGTTGCAGCCGCATTTGCATTCGAGTTGCCCTCCGCCTTTGCCGTTATGCCATCTGCGTTGGCCGTCACGTCAAGCGACACCTTTGATGCGTTTATCATGGTGGCGTAGCTTGCCGCGTTGACGGCGCCGTTTGTACCGTTAATAGAGGCCGCAAGCACGTCAAATGCGCCAACGCCATATATGCCCGCACTCGGCTGCACACCGACGGCCCAACCGCTTGCATGGAGCATGTTGTCTTTTGTCTGGATAGACTGCGCGGCTATTGCGAAGGCGCTCTCGTCGCTTTCAGTCACCTTGACGACGTTGCCAGCTTCGTCATATTCCGTTATTGTTGTAGAAGCGCACCCTGCCGCCAGAACAGTCGCGCCTACAAGCAGAGCGGTCTTCAGCCAATACCATTCACGTTCAAACCATTTTTTCATTTATATTCCTTCGTTTGGATTAAGATACTTTGCGGCGGCCAACCACAACCGACGTGCGGCCGCCACGCGTGGAAATGGAGCCCTCGGCGTTGACGCGCCCCGCCTTCGGGCAACAACTCTCTCTTCCGCCTTTGCGGCGCGGCGCAGGCGGCGTATTCCGGCCTCCAAGTTTGCCGGACGCGCAGGTTATAAAATCTTTTGATACAGCCGACAATTCGGCCACACACTCCTTTACGAGAGCGGCAATGGCGTCTATTTCAGCCAAGAGCGGCATTACTGCCTTGCGCAGCTCATCGCCGACAATGCGCGCAAGTTGATTTTTAAAATCGTCGGCGGCAGTGCCGCTTCCATTGAAGGGCTCCGCCCTTACGGCGCTTGCTTTCGCAATACGCCTATCCCGTTCTTCGTTAAAATCTGACGCGCAATGCGGCACTGCCGCCGCACGCGCGGGCGCTTTGGATTTCAGCGGCGTTGAAACGCCTTTGCGGACGACTTGCGCGCCACTGCCGCCCGACACAGCGTGATATGAAGAAAGGCTCGTCTTTAAATTTTTTAAAAGTGCTGGAGATATGGTACAAACACCGGAACCGATATTGATTTCCGCTTCGTCGGCGCCATCCGCCAACGCCTGTTCTATTTGCGAAATGCAATTTGGCAACTCCGACACAGCTATTGTGCGGACAGACGACACTCCGCCAAGCATACGGAGTTTAAGCGATACAGTCGCCGCATTTATGCGATCGACTTCAAAGGCGTAAACTTTTAGATTGGCGCTTTTTTGTTGACTATCCTGTGCTGCGTTTGACATAACGCAGGCAGAATATCACAGTACGCAAAAACCGCAAAATATTCGGTTGATTCTGTTGATTCAGTTGCGAAGAAATTCAAGTTCGTGGTGAATTTCTCGAATAAAATCGCGCTAAAGATACAAAAAAACTCCCGAGCTTTGCTTGGGAGTATGGAAGAATTTATTATTTATTTTTAGTCTCTTCTAAAATTCTATCTGTTATTTGGTCTCTAAGGGTTTGAAGCCCTATGAAATTTACAATAAAAAATACTATCGAAAATAATATTGAGCATAATGCAAAAGTTGTAAAATCAAATAGGAAAATAAGCTCTTTCAAATTGAATGTTATGCTATGTTTTTTTAGGTATTGAGACAATAAAAGCGTCAATGTTGAATAAATAAAGAAACATATAAACGAATTACGAGTCGAAGCTATATTCATTCTAATTCTTTGTAAATAATCTTTATTTTTGATTCGACTAAGGTCAAAACCAGTAGCAACGCCAATTCCGACAGAGAATAAGATTCCGTCAACCGTATACAATACAGACAACAAGCTATCGCATGAATGCGTTGGCAATAGTTGGCTTAATATTGCCGATATAATTACAACGAATATAATTCTGATTACATTGCTCATTGTTGATTTGTTAATTCCATCACAAATTTCGACATCTCGTCAAACAAATCTTGTTCAGATATGAGGTCGGTCTTTATTCGTTCAACAATGACTGGTTTTGTTTTTATCAATTTATCCGCCGTGATTTTTTTATTATTCTTCTGAAGAAATGAAACATTTGTCAAATCTCCAATAGGTTTCAAGTATAATCCCATTATGCGATTATACTCTTCTTTCTTCATATTTTTGGGCTTAATAAATTTTAACAACAATCTCAGATCAACTACCTTTTCAACATCTATGTCATTCAGTTCTTTGGTTTGCTTGAATAACTGTAATGCCATACGTTTGAAGGGTTTTAAATCCAATATTTTAGATTCTATATCATCGTCTTTTTGCTTTAATCGTTGTGGATCTGAAATTGTGATGGATTTCAAATCTGCAAGTTTCAATTCTGGTTTATCATCCATGACATGCAAAAACTCAAAAAGCGGGTTCTTTATAAACCAATTTATGTAAGTTTGAAATCTGGATATCATTACATTTAAAGGTAGATTTGTAACGAGAAATTTATCATTTAAAGCAAAATAGTAATGCGATTTATATATTGTTCCCTTTTCTATTTTAGAATTTTTTATATCCGAAATGGAAAATTTTTTATTTTCCATTAATTGATTTGGAACATGTCCAACTTTATCATCGCCAGATGTTCTAAGCACTGTACCAAGCGTAATATTTTCTCTTCTGTCGTAATAGGAAATCGAATCAGATGTTTTTTCATCGTCACTTTCGCTTAATCTCATAATCCTATTCTTTACTCTTGTTTCTTCCAGTTTTCTATATAATAGTTCAGAAAGATCAGATAAAGATTCTGATAATTTCTCATTCATTGCAGATATTGAAAATGCCTTTAATAGAACAGTTTTAGTCTTCAAATTTTTTACGTTTTTCTTCTCATTAACGTCTGGCATATGTATTTCCCTTCTTACAGTGTTCAGTTGTTATTAAAATTCTTTGATTGTTTTACTTTATGTTATCATCCTCCGGCTTATCGTTGGCGGCGGCGTAGCGATTTTTCCAGACGCGGGCGCGGATTTCGTAGCGGGCGCGCGCAGGCGAACTGAACATGCCGTACAGGGCGCGCAGGTGTTCCAGGGCTTCGGGAGAGTTCAGGCCGCGCATTTCGGCATCCATCATCCCGAGAATAAAGTAGCCCATGTCGAATCCCTCGTACATAACCTCAAGCCGCTCAGAGTCTTCGTTTAAAAGTACCCCTATGTCCAGTATATCCTTGTCTTTATTAAACATTTTATGCTTTTCAAATTTCCAATCGTTGGAATTTTCGGTTGTTGATTATTAGCTGCTTAGCGTTCTAAGTGTTCAAGCTTTAACATTTAATTTAAAATTTTTTTATGAAAGCCTGAAGACCAGCCTTCATTGCTAAAATTTTCTTTTCGGCCTCTTCTGCTCTTACTTTCCATACCGAAGCACTCTGTTCTGGAACTGATTTGAGTTTTGACTCTTCTCCTGTGAGTAACCATTCAAGAGAAACTGCAAAATAATTAGATATCTTAAGCAGTGCATCTGCCTCTGGAACTCTGTCTTTTTTATAATTTACAAGGGCAGATTCGGAAATTTCCAAAGCTTTGGCTAGTTCCTTCTGAGTTTTTCCGCTCGATTCACAAAGAGACTTAAATCTCAACGAAAAATTTACGATTGTGCATTTTTTTTCTTGCATAATTCACGGTCGTGGTTTTACATTTGTAAATATTAAAGCTTTAACAACTATATAAAAAACAAAATTTAATATATTTCAATAAAAAAATATGCCGCAAGATACAGCAATAAAAAGAGAATTAAGGCGCAAAGGATGGAGTTATAGAAAAGCAGCTCCCCTTTTAGGAGTCCATTGGGGATACCTATGCGGACTGGCAAACGGTAAATATAAATCACGTCGCCTCGGAATAAAAATCTTACAGTTACCACAAGCACCTCAACGTAGAGCACGTCATACAAAATAAAACTACATTCTAAATGCCCGAAAACCCTCAACAGACGAACTTCTTCCATAGCCTCGACTTCCCAGGGCGGACGGTTCTCTATTTGTGGGAGGTTGCCCAGAAGTTGGGCGGGACGGTTCAGCACTATCTAAACCTTATAGATACGGGAGAACTTGTGGCGATTGACACTGGAAGCCGTGCGAACGGCAAGACGCGACGCATGTTGCGCGTTCCGGTTGAAGAATACCGCAATTTTGTAGTCTTGCGCCTCACGGGGCCGCGCAGGACGGAATTCATAAAACAACTTCCCGTATCAACCCGTTTGGAGCTTATAGAGGAGCTTAAAGCATCTTTGAAACGCAAATAACTTATGAAGAAAGATTCAAAAACACAACTAACCACACTTGAAACAGCGCTGCAAAAACAGTTTAAGCCCGATGAAAGCCGGCTTGAAACAATAATGCGCGAATCCTATGAGCTAACCGCGAAAATCCAAAGCGCAAACATTTCGGCCATTATGGGCTTTGGGTTGCTCGCGCTATCTATAAAGCCGATAATAGGGCACGGGAAATTCGGCGGGTGGCTTAAAGAAACGCTTGGAGGCCAACTTTCAAAAAGCACGGCGTATAGTTGGATTGAGGCCGCAAAGTATCTAATCGCAAAGGTTTCCTCTGCAGAAAAACAAACGGATATCATATCAGAGCGAATTTGCGAGTTTATTTCGCTTGCGGGAATAAGGAACGGCGCGGAGGAAATCTTTTCAGACTCAAAACTAACGTCTGACTTCGTTGCCCACGTTTCTGCCAATTTGCCGTTCAAGACTTTTCTTAATATATTAAAAACCGCTAACGCCGCCGCTATAGAAGCCGAGGACGAAGAACGCCGCTCGATAGAATCATCTAAAAAGGCTGTTGGCCTCCGCGGCCTGCAAGGCGGAGGCAAAGAACAGAGTCCGCAAATGATGCTTTGGGAAGATTGGACAAACGAGCTTGGCGACATCGACAAACTTGTAAAACACAAGGACAAGCTGCGTCTCTCCAACGATCAGTACAAGATGATAGCTCAAAAGCTGCGCGCCACGGCCGATGAAATTGAATCGCTTATAAAGGCTTAGTATGGAATACGGGCTTCAACTTTCTAAAACGGCGCTTGCGCGGCGCTGTGAAATGGTACAGACAAACCTTTCCGACATGGACGAATTATTGTCCTTAAAGTTGGACGTCCGCAACCTCGTGCTCGACAGGCTCGACGCTCTGCGCGAGATACTTCTATCAAAAAGCCCCAACAAGGCGTGCATGGAAATTGCCTACCGAAAAGAGCGCGAAGGCGCCAAAGGTTGGAGCTATAAAAGGCTTTACGCTCTTTATTCCGAATTTTCCAAAAGCGGCGACTGGCGCGTATTGCGGCCCAACTGGCGTGGGGCCAAGGCGGGGCTGCCGAAGGCATTTGTAGAGTACTTTCGCGAGCAGCTTCTTTCCGGCTCGCGCAAGACGCCTTGCAGGGCGGCGCGCAGGCAGCTTATCAACGCCTTTCGCCGCGGAGACTCAATTCCCGGCTACGGCACAAAATACGAGTGGGCGGCATCTACTGGCCGTCCGGTTCCAGGCATGATGGGCGATGACCGCGAACTTCCCGAAGGTTGGAGCCTTGGCAATTTGCAGAAGATTAAGCCGCGCAACAAGTACATTTTGGAGGGCGCGCGGCAGGGCGTATTTGCGGCGCATTCTTCGGCGCCTGCAATGCTTCTGCGCGACCGTTCAAAACTGCGCTTCATGGAGGTGATTGCATTTGACGACGTGCGCATCGACAAAATATGCACAATCGCCGAAAAGGGTATGAAGCGGCAATTCGGCTATCCGCTTGCGGTGTTCGCGCTCGACGTTGCCACCGGATGCGACATTGCCCACATCGTAAAGCCCCGCGCCAAGCGCAAGGAGGACGATTCCGTAATTGGAATCGCAAGCGAAGACGTAAAGCAGCTTATTTTGAACATAATTTCCCAACGCGGACTTCCGCCGTATCCGGTAAAGTTTCTTATAGAAAACGCGGCTGCAACGCTGTCGGAAGCCGACGAACTCGCGCTAAAACAGACTTTCCGAGACCGCATAATAATAGAGCGCTGCGGCGTATTGCGCGATACTTTCCTTCAAAATGGCTTTTATGAGAGAGGCGGCAAGCCGTGGTTCAAGGCTTGGATAGAGGCGTTTTTTAGGCCGTTCCAGGAGCAGCTTGCCTTAACCGACGGAAGTTCCGGCAACCGTTACGACAACATGCCCGCGCAGACAAAGTACGCCGCGGCGTATGCCAAGAATCTTTTGAAGAAGTGCGGCGCGCGCGACGACGTGTTTGAAAAGCTCATCATGCCATACCCGCGCTTTGAAGAGATATGCGACACAATAATAGAGGCGCTCGACGCGCTGCGCAAGCGCACCGACCACCGCCTGCAAGGGTTTGACACAATCACAGAATGGCGACGCGACAAATTTGACCGCGTTCATTCGCAGGCAGAGATGGCGCAGCTTAGCGACGATGAACTTGCGCGCATTGAGGTTTGGGACAGGCTTGAAAGCCCGCTTGAACGCATGGAGCGCCTTGCGCGCGACATCGACTTCTGGCGCCCGGATCCGCGCCTGTACGCCCACCTTTACCAGTTAAAACAGCTTTGGAAATTCGAGATAAAAAACGGCGGATGCACTTTTGCCGCCAAAAGCTTAAAAATACACAAGTGCGAGCGAATACAGGAGAACCTCGTCTTTAGGGCGCCGTCAGACGATGTTATTGAGAACTATACTGGCAAGGAGATGCTTGTATACTTTTCTGACGACCTATCAATCGCGCATTTGACTTATAACAACACTTATGTATGCGCTGTTGAACGCGTGCGCCGCGTGGACTTGCGCGACGAGAATGCAATAAAATGCGCTGCCGGAATTGTACACCGCCGCAGCCTTGAGGGGCGCGCCGTATTGACGGAACTTATGCCGCGCACGGAAGAGCGCCTTGCCAACATGCGCGCCCACAACGACCGTGTCCTTCGCGAGGCAGGCCTTCTTTCGGAAAACATGCGCAAATCGGAAAATGCAAGAATGGAAAGCTCCTTAAAGCGCAATTCTATGAGCCAAGACGCCGCGTTTGACACGCTTGCGGGGCTAACCGACGAAAGCCAAGATGGGTACGAGTTTGACCCGGTGGCAGCTCTTGAAGATTTCACTGAAAATGAAGGATAATATGGAACACAGCGAAAATACAAATGAAGACTCCGCCGCTCAACTCTCTATCCCAGGAGACGTTTTGCAGGCAGGTATAAATAAACAAAACAACCTTGAACATAGAGAACTCTTACAGTGGTTTTACTATTTCATTGCTGAAAACAACTGGTCTATGTCGCAGGCCGCAAGCGAGGTTGGCGTAAGCATAACTACCTTGTCGAGGTTATTCAATGGCAAGTATGTCGATCCTAAAAATGGCATACCTATACCGCCTCCGGCCGCTATGCTTGCGGCAATTCGCCGCATGAGAGAACTCGATAAGGTTGATACTTTAAAGCGTTCCGCAGGACGCATTAAAACGCCGACTGTCGCTCGCATTTGGGCAATTTGCCGCAAGGCGTGGGAGCAACGCAAAATAGCGTTTGTCTTTGGAGAGCCGCAGATCGGCAAGACGGAAGCGCTTAAATGGTTTCGAGACGAGAATAACCACGGCAACACCATCTACGTGGATTTAAATGGCGCAACCGGAGTGCAGGATATTTACAAGTGCTTTGCAAAAGCTTTGAAACTCGGATATTCAAGCCCTGCAAGGCTCAAAGACCGCATATTCGACGCCATAAACGAGCGCATGCTTATTATAATCGACGAATTCCACCAGATAACATTTGCGTATCGCAAGGGCAGCTCCTGCGCGATGGTGCACGCTATAAAGGCCATACACGACATCTGCCGCTGCGGCATGGTCATCTGCTCGACCAATATAGGCCGCCGCGAGGTTGAAAGCGGGCACGACGCAAAGTTGTGCTCCCAGCTTTTAAAGCGCGGAACAATCCAGCTGCAGCTTCCAAACGCGATGCCGATCGAGGACGTGCGCGCGATTGTCGAAGCCTACAAGCTCAACTTTCCCGAGCCGAAGCGCGGCGAGCTTTGGAAGAACTTTAAAGGCTCGTGCAAAGGGCAGGACTATTGCCACGACATCGCCTGCGAGCGCGGCATCAATTATCTGATACTTTGCCTGCAAGACGGCAATATTATGGCATCAAAACAGAATAGGCCTCTGGAGTGGAGAGACTTTGAGCGCGCCCACGAAACATATATGGCTCTTGCCGAACCAAAGGTTGTTTAGCTATGAAACTACTTACAGCATTAATAAACGCGCTGCGTCGAATCTTCGGCACGGAAGGCGCCGGCGAGGTTGAGAGCGTGCGCGTATTTGAGGACGCCGTCGGCGTTTGGCGCTTCCAAACTCCCGACAGCACAATAACGTGGGGTTCTTATCCAACGCGCGCCGACGCTGTCCGCGCCGCAAAAATCTACAATTTTTTTGATGTAATAGATTAAAGAAAGGAAAAATCATGGCAGTCATATTTAAAGAACCAAAAACTCGCGAGGCCATTGAAGCGGAGGCCGACGCCATCGCTAAAATAAAGGTTCAAATCCGCAAACTTACCGTCGCGCGCGACGCCGCGACTTTAAAGATAAACGAGCAATACAATCCTCAGATAAAGGAGCTTGAGGCCGAGCGCGACGCCCGCGAACTTGCGCTTGCTCCGTTTGTATCCGCACGCAAGGCTGAGCTTATGGGGCGGAATAAGAGCGCATCTTCGCCGCTTTCAATGTACGGTTTCCGTACAGGCCAGACCACTATCCGCAACAAGAGTGGCAAACCCGACAATGTCGTCGCCTGCGAGCTTGTCGAGCGCAAGCGCACAGATTGCGCCAAGGTCTCTTACAGCCTCGACAAAACAGGAATCAAAAAGGCGCTAAAAAAGCGCGACGCGCAAATCGAAGAACTCTTTGAAATGGAGGTTGTAGAGCGCTTTTACGTTGAACCAAAGACCGATAAAGAGGTGGGAGAATGAAAAGATTAAAAACTCTGGCTGTCGTAAGAATCGGTTGGATTGAATACGGGTTCGAATCGGAGAAAGACGCCATATCTTTTTTGTCTATGGCAAAGAAATCGCTGATGATAGGCACATTCGGGAAAGAAGAATTTGCAACTACTTTAATATCACGGGTGAGCCTATCTTTCAAAAACGAAGGGATCAAGTTAATCAGCAATGACGAATTTAGAAAACTTGAGGATATAGAACACGAGGAAATTCGTAAGAGCATAATAAAAGAGAAGGCTGAAACAAATGGAAATCCTGTGCAAGACAGTTAATAAGCCATTGCGGCGGCGCTTCATCCCCAAAAGCAAGCGCACGACGCCACAGCTTGGAAAGTACACTTTTTTGTGGGACAAAATATTCAAAAAGTGGCTATGGGAAACAAAACCGGAAAGTGAAAAAAAGAGACTTCGCCACTCGATAAACGAGGACTTGTTTGGAACATACACAAAGCCGAGTTTGCTTACAAACGAGCAGTGGAGCGTCATGTTCTACGCTCTCGAAATACTCTATAATGACGGTATCCTCGTTTGGACGGACAAAGTGGCTGACCTCGCCCGCGAGGAAGGCCTGCGGCGTATCTATACTTGGTGGATCGAGCACGCCGGTCTTGACGTGGAAGGCATTACGGAGTACGGCGCTCCGGAGTATTACATCTCCGCGATCGCGCGCGACCGATTCGGCGGCATAAGCGACTGGCATACACTTGACTCGTACCGCCTTTGGCAGCTCTTTATAACAATTAAGAACCGCGTAAAAGCCGCCAAAAAGCGTGGCGTATCCCTTTGGCATGCCGCTGATGCCAAACCCGAAACTTCTGACAACTGTCCATTTTAGAAATGGCCCCTTTCGAAAAAATTTTACTTTGTATAATAATACTAAGCTTTATGGACGATAGTTGTTTAGCCTTTATACTTATCTTTATTATTCTGGGTTTATGAAAACCGTCCACGACTACCTACGCGCCCGCTTGCTTCAACAGGCGGGCATTTTTGAGCCCACAGAACCCGCTCCTAGCCTCGACGTGATCGCGCGCATGCAGTCTTGCCCGCTCTTCGAGCAATACCGCAAAAACCGCATGATTATGGGCTACTTCCGCTACGGCTCCCTCCAATCGCAGATAGGCCGCTCAAAGTACGACAACGTCGGCTCTATTGAGAAGCGCCTCTCTATATATAAGAACGATCACAACCGCGAACATCTCGTAGATATCGCAAATCTTGCAATGGTAGAGTTCGCCACACACCCGAATTATCCATTCCGCCCATCCGACGACGGTGTCCATGCTGTGAAAAAAAAGTGAAAAAAATCGTCCAGAGAGACTTGACTTCAACCGGCTGTAGAGCGTGTGTACGCACCACAATAAAAAACAGCCATGAATATTGAAGAAATATTAAACTCAAATTTAACTAAATCGGACAAAATGCGCCGCCTCTTTGATGAGGGCAAAAGCCGAAAGGAAGTTGCCCTCCTTCTGGGAGTCGGATACGGTTTCGTCCAAAACGTTTACGCAAAATACTTCTCCAATCGCCCTCTCTCTCAAGAGGGCGATTTTGTTTTTAACCGCAGCTTTGGCATAGAGCTTGAAATCATACATAATAATAAGAGAGAGTTGTGCGACGCTATTCGGGCTCGTGGAGTTCTTTGCGAAATTGAAGGCTACAACCACTCGACGCGCAGGCACTGGAAAATCGTTTCCGACGCCTCGGTAAACGGTGGCTACGAGCTCGTAAGCCCAGTCCTCAAAGACCAGCGCGGACTCGACGAGGTCAAGGCCGTCAGCGAAGCCCTCGCCGAAGTTGGTGCAATGATAAATAAGAGCTGCGGATTCCACTCCCACTTCGGGACAGACGATTTTAAAGACAGCATATCGGTCTGGCGCAACCTCTATATAAACTACGCGACGCTGGAAGAGGACATTGATGCCTTTATGCCGCCGAGCCGCCGGCATAACAGATATTGCTCAAGCTTAAAAGTTCGCGGCTGGCGCTCAAAAATGGAAAATGCCCAAACGCTCGTTGACCTTGAAAGAGCTGTAACAAACCGGAGCCGCTACTTTAAACTAAACAGCCAGAGCTATTGGCGGCATGGAACGGTCGAGTTTCGACAGCACAGCGGAACGATAGAATTTGACAAAATCAAAAACTGGCTGCTCTTTTGCGCACGATTCGTCGATTTTTCAAAGCGCGAAAAACTCGATCGCGGAGGCGAGCGAGCCCTTGAGAAATTCCTCGACAGAGACCTGGCAGCCTTCTACAAACAACGCAAACAAAAGTTCGAAAGGAGATAAAATATGGCAAAATACGAAATGCGCGGAGGAGGGACAATATCGGGCGACAACGCCCGAGAAGTTGTCGAGGCGATAAGAGCCTCGTCTTTCAACCCGGAGTCCGATACGGAGGCATTTGTGCGCGCTTTGGCGGCGCGCTGCAAAACCTATGACGGATCGACGATCCGTACGGATACCTTCGACAACACAGTGGCTGACCTTCTAAAGGCGGGCTTTCTAACGCCTTGCAAATAGGGAGTTTCTTTTAGGCTGTTTCAAGAGCGTTGCAATAAGTATGCAACGCTTTTTTTGGGATCTTGCAATGCGCGGCGTTTTGGTCGCAAAATTCCTCAAACGTTCGATTTTTTTGCAGATTATCGCCCGCGCGTCGATTTTTTTCCTCAAACCAGCATAAAATTAAAACGGGCTCGCAACTATTGATTTTAAGGGTATTTAAGCCCATTTAAGGCAATTTAAGCCTTCCTCATATCTAACTGTTCAAATCAACGCCGCATAGAACCAAGACCCTCAATCTGTAATTTTCAAAGTTTTTATAACCGT
>OBAI01001240.1_pt1 | contig 20518 bp, 10 predicted proteins | sample 1517461 | NCBI WGS metagenome assembly OBAI01 (sample SAMN04571696, study PRJEB22368) | human gut metagenome | biome: human gut; material: stool | host: Homo sapiens | place: Luxembourg | collected 2012-06-29
TCCGGGGATTTTTGTTTTACCACAACGGCATTTACCTGGACGGGATTCCCCTGTACAGGCAAATCCTGCACAAATAAATACTAAGATGCTAATCGTATCCTATCCGTATCCCCACACACTGCATCAGCACGGTAGTTGTCAATCATAATATATCTACTTGAAATCCTCTTTTAGTCAATTTGGGGATGCAATCATTCTGTACACCCCATGGAATTAGCTGTGCTTCAGTAGTCAAAAGCACAGTATTTCCTGCAAAAGCAGGATGTAAAATTTGTTCCATCAGTTTTATAATTCGTTGCCTATTTTTCTCTTTCCTATTAGTTTCTCGTATCCTTTAACAATATACCCTGCTACTTGCTTGGCATCATCTTCTGTGTTTTCAGTACCGAACGTAATGCGAAGTGTGCCGAGCGCAAGATTATCCGGCAAACCGATGGCCTGTAATACATGAGAAATTTGTGTACTACTTGAATTGCAGGCTGACCCGCTGGAAATGCATATACAATGCAGATCCAAATAGTGTAGCATTGCCTCTGCCTTTATGCCCGGAACTGCAACACTAATGCTGCCCGGAATTCGTTGGTCATCACCATTAAAGCAAACACCCGGAATACTGTCCGACAAAATGTCCACAACAATATGCGACAAAGTATTTGCATGCGCCGCTGAACGTTTCATTGACGCACAATTTTCTTGCAGCGCTGCGGCCATACCAACTATAGCCGGCACATTCTCAGTTCCAGAGCGCAGCCCAAATTCTTGTCCTCCGCCGTAGAGAAGCGGGGAAAATCGTTCCGGTTCACGCACAAATAAAAAGCCAATGCCTTTAGGTCCATTAAATTTATGGGCTGAGGCAGATAAAAAATCCACCTGCATGCGCTGAACATCTACGGGAATGTGTCCGACAGCCTGCACAGCGTCCGAATGAAAAAGCGCGCCTGCCGAATGAGCAGTTCTTGCAAGGCTTTCAATTGGCTCAATCGTGCCAATCTCGTTGTTTGCGGTCATAACGCTCACCAAATCGGCATCTTTGAGAATGTCATCTATTTTTGTAGTTTTTACAACGCCATTCCCATCTACCGGTAAGTAGCGAATTTCCGTTCCGCAAGAAGCCAATGCTCTGCATGTATGTAAAATCGCGTGATGTTCAATGGGAGAAGTAACAATGACACGTGAGCTTTTTTGACGCCCAGCACATCGCAGCACCCAATTATTGCTTTCCGTGCCGCAAGAAGTAAAAATCACCTGCTCTGGTGTAGCATTGATACAGGACGCTATCGTTTTTCTTGCTGTTTCTACTGCACGACGCGCCTCAGTTCCAGCACCGTATAGTGCGGACGGATTTGAGAATAACTCACTGAAATAGGGCAACATCGCGTTGATTGCTGCTTTCGACATTGCTGAAGTTGCTGCATGGTCAGCGTAAATCATAGTTATCCCTCATCATTATATTGAACATTAGGTACACACCTTTTTTTCGGTGTGTTGTATTCCTTGGGGTCAATAATGCCCAACTGATAGCGGATGATTTGGCGCATTTCTTTTGCTGGTTCCAAGCAGTATTTGATAAACTCATCTTTGGGAATGTCTTCTTTTGTACGCGCATTAGGAAACAGCAATTTCACAAAAGCACAACAAATACGCTTTATTGCCGTCAAGTCACGCTGATCCGAAGCAGGGTCATAGCAGATGCTTTGATCCACAACCGTATCATATTGCAAGTCATCACGGAGTGCGTGCATAACTTCGGCAAAGTATTCTGTGTTCAAAGCCCAGCCGCGCGCAATCATAGATGCTTGCATTCGTGGAATTTTCCAACCTTCAACGAAGCCATGAATCCTATCCAGTGTAGCTGCCTCACGAAAGATTGGATGAATTTCTTCGGTCATATTTTGGTGGACATCAAATTTATCTGCCGCAATATTTCCCAGTACAACAACACCGGCAGAGGCACTCACCTGCGCCTCAAAGCCTTTCACTTCGCCAAATTCCATATAATCTTTCAGTGCCTGTTGAACTTCTGATGCTGGCTGAAATGTAATGGATTGGCTCTCATCAAACGCCACGTAATCATAACGCGTTAAAAGACCCGGCAACTTCTTGCTATTGTCATAAATCAAAGCCGCACGCGAAATCGTGCCACTCGAAACAAGCCAACCGCGTTTGCTGATTTTCTCATAAACATAGCTTTTTCCTGTGCCCTTCGGTGCCAATTCCATTAAGTTGATACGTTTTTCAACAAACGGCAAGAGCCGGCGCAAGAAATATAGTTTGGTTTCCATTGACGGAACGCCATTCTCATCAACATAGCCGTCCGGATTATAGTCAGCTGCAGAGATCAAGACATTGACCCACTCTTCTGTCGTAAAGTGCGTGCGAGCCTCCCTATAATAATCCAAGTCAACTGTATATGGACAGAATCTTTTATATCCAACCAAACGCAATATTCCCTTGGCGGTACGCTTGCTTAAATCTTGCGCCCAAATCATGGAGAGAATGCCCCAGCACTCATTTTCCCGCAAGAAGGTATTTTGCCATTCTTCTGCAACACCCTTGTCAACCACACCACCTGCACCGGCTCTAATTCCACCAAAGTCGGGAAGTTCAAAAACAGTATTTCCATTTTTAATATCTACCGTAACACGGATTCTCGCCAAAAAGTGAACCGTTTCTCCATTTACCATTCGAAATTTGAATTGTTCAAAATCCTTTCCATTAGGAATATATGTTTTTATATAGCTGTTTACACCATCGTAGTCAATGCTGCCATCCATATTTGAGAATTTCATAACAAGCCAATCTCTCATATATGCAGGCAAGCTAAGATTGGAAAAGAACTCAGTTCGCTGTGGATCTTTTAAAACAATCATCTCAGAGAAATATTCGCGTACTTTTTCCTCTACGGCATGATTCACTTTTAAACACCTCGCTCTTATAAGAACAGACTACAACCTTGTTCTTTAAATTCTCGAATCTTGATTTTTAAATCTTCCGTTGAACACTCAAGATAATCTGCCAAGCAGTCCAAGCAATAAAAATCTTCCGTATCAACATCAATCAATTTCTTGCTGAGTGCAACTTCTTCTTTTTTTAGTGCTATTTTGCACTCACAGCAAATTCGTTTTGCTCTTGCCATTATAAGTCTCCAAACAGATCGTCATTGCGGCTTAAGCCCGCAGCCTCAATCCTTACAACGGGTGTCTGTGTTAAAAGTTGTCCATCCGCTATCATTTTTAGATTTGCTTTCCCCAAAAATACATCTACAAATGTCAATTCCCAGCTGCTGTTGTCTATACGTTTGCAAGTGGCATGGCAATCATTGTATTCGTTTGAAAGGACAGCTGAAAGATTTTCAACGCAAGTGTCCAACTGCACCGTAGCAACTGTCTTTCTTTGCGTACGCTTCCAGCTTGTTCCCTGTTTCACTGTAAAAGTAATGCTCTTGTGCTTTACAATATTGGATGTAAATACCATAACCGGGACAAGCGCTTCTTCCGGAGTCGCTCCGCCGTGCAGTTCACCAATCAGTGCAGTATCCTCCTCAAAGGAGACTGCTTTTCCACTCTGTTTGTAATGCTCATAATTCCGTATCACAAGGTACTCTTTGCCATTTTCTTTTACCCAGACCGTGTTTTCTGCATCGCCATCGTGCAAAGGATCATAGGGTCTGCCCAGTTCACAGTACCGCCCCAAGCTCTTGGAAATCGCCTTTTCCGGCAGCTGCGTTCCGGAAATTTTATGGAAAGCAATGGCCGCCAAGCGACTTGTACCGTGGTCACCAGTTACAATCACCCTTGGATATGTTTGGAGCTTTTCGTCAATGATCGGGAGCAGGTTTTCTATAAAAGCAAATTCGCTGTCAAGGCAGCTATGGTAGCTGTGCTCATCCGGTTGACCCATATGTGCCAATTTATCCAACGCGTCTAATTTCTTATAATCAGCCACCATCGTATGCCAGACATCGTTAAAACACGTTTCTGTGGGAAGAATTGCTTGGGCAATTTCACAATGTGCAAGCTGCCCGTTCTGCAAATTGTTGGATAGTTCAGATAAGCAGGGAATCCATTCCGCGCCTAAAGCATCGACCCACAAAATAAAATTATCGTGATCATTATAATTGCTCAAATAGGAATATCTGCTATTAAATTCCTCCAAGGAAAGTGCCATTCGAGTTTCTTGAAAATCAACCGAAACCGTACTCTGCAGTTTTGCTTTACGGTAAGAATTAAAATAGGAATCTACCTTTTCCTGATCAAGCGGGTGCGGGTCTATGTATTCCGCAAGAACGGGGAACTTTTCTCTTATCACTTTTGCTATTGAGCTTGCCTTTCCGCCAATGGAAAGCCACTTTTCGGCTACAGAAATTGCGTAAGTTCTTTCAATATGGCTGCGGCAAAGCAAAAGAGAAAGCTTTTCACTTTGATTCGGAATATTAGAAAAAGCTTGCTGCATTTCTTCCTCCTGTGGAACAAAATGCATCGAGCAAAGTAATGTGTAACGTTCTTCTTTCCACGCTTCCGGTCTGACAGATAAATTCAACAGATAAAAGTAAATATCATGTGGAATATCCGATGGCTTTTCCGAATGAAGAATCACATTGCCCGCATAACCTTTATCCTGAAACAGGCGATACCACAGCCAAACCAACCATTGTTTTTCCTGAGAGAGTTGCTCCCAATTGGACAGAATCGCCGCAAGAGAAAAAGTCTCCATATTAAGCAGATGAAGAAGAAGTTCCTGCAAACAGGTTGTCTGCTCCGTACACTGCTTTAGAAGGAAGCCCCACAAATGTTCGGATCCCCATTCTGGTTTCAGCGAAGCTGCATCCGGCATCTGTGTACGCAGGTATTCAAAGGGGCTTTTGATAACACTAACTTCATAGATGCCCGAACTGGTTTCCACGTTGCGATATAGTCTGGTCACAACGCGGCAAGATTCCTGCTGCTCAACGAGATGTTCCCAGCTTGTCAGCTATTGGGTGATACCATAGCTTGCACCAACGACGGGCAATAGCGATGAAAACGCATCTGAAAAGACAGTCACTTTCACACGATCTTGTGTAAAAGATGTTGCATCTACTCTCCAGATGTGCTCCGCCTGCCGTTCATCCACTGCGGGCACAACACGTTCCCACAAATCATAACAAGCATACATTGGCAGAATGATTCTGGCCGTGTCTTGCGCATTTTGCTGCTTATTCCACAGAGAAATCAGCTGACGGCGTTGTGCGTTCTTCTCGCGTGAAAACGCAAAGCGCAAATATTCTCCCATTCCCAGCAATTGAATCTGTCTAGACGGCTGTTCAATCAAAAGGTTTTGGATTTTTGCAAAGTCCGGATAGGTGTCTGTTCCACCACAAAAATCTGCTATATTTATCGTTCCATCGCAAATGGCAGCCAGCTTATTTGTGATCATTTTGTATTGGTCAAACTGATCCACAAAAATAATCCGCAAAGGAAATCGAGATTTTATTCCTTTGTCTTGGCGAACTCTGTCGATCACCTGTTCCGGGGTCATTTTTCTTCACCCTTTCAAATGAAATAGCGTGAGAACTCAGGATTTTCATTTAGCATTTTTTCGATACGTTCACGGAGCGACGTATCCGGCATAGTTTTTGCATTGCTTATAGCCGTGTCATAATCTCGCTGCTTGGCAAGCTCCTTCTGCCGCGAACGGAGAGTACGAATAATCTGCCCGATTTGCGTATCCCACACATAAATGTTCGGTCCCAGTGTGCTGCGAAGCTGCGCCATCAGTTTGTCGTGCTCCGCTTTAAATACTTCGCGGAATTCCTCACCGACCTGTGCAAAGAAACAATTTTCCACAACTGTCGTATCCGTCAGCTTTGTCAAATCTGTATTCTTCAAGAATGCGTCGCTCGCTTTCAGGTTTGCAAGCGTAACGTGAGCATTGCGTTGCATATCATAGATTGTACGAATCGCATCCTGATCGTCGCCGGTAAACATCCATGTGATGGGACATTCGTATTTTTTGCACCATTCGGCAATATTGTCTGTGGCTGTTTTACTTGTCCAAAGCGTATTGATGTCATGGCACAGACGCGAATACTGAATATGCGTCAGTTGGTGTTGGATGCTTTCTCTGAAAATCGCCGGCTGCGTATCGTATTGACAGGTATGCAAGCCGCCGAATATCGTAGATAGCTCATCCTCCGTACATGCGATCTGCATATTTTCCAGATATTTCCGGACCACAAGCTTCGGATTTGTAATGTACTGCCATGCCTCCGAACCGTTTTCCTCAATAGCGTGCAGTTCCGCTTCCGAAATAAGGTCGGCAAGATACTCAGATTTCCGGCTCAAATGGTACATGGCCTTCATGGCATCTATCCATGTATAGTCCATGGCTTCTATCACACTGCCCGGGACCTTCATGCTTGCAAAACAATTTTTCAAATCAGATTGGCAGGCGCCAATCGTTTTGTGTTTTGTTCCAATGGCAGAATTCACCGCCAGGATCAGGTCGTACAATGTTTGCAGTTGGCTGAGTTTCTGGATCACATCTTCTTCCTGCCAGGAAGAAGTATCGCCCTCCATCGTGTGGCGCAAATCGTTCAGCAGGTCAGAGTTGTCCAGGGATAGCGTGCCTATTTTTTCCTCCAGCTGCGGTGCTTTTTCATGGATAAAGTTCCGCAGCACTTCATTGCGTTTTGCGGGGTTCTTATAGGCTTCTGTCAAAGCGCGCTTAATACGCGCTTGTCCCTTGCAGGTGTCTACCACCGCAGCCATATGCGTTTCCGCTGCACCTGGGTCGTCCAAAAACGCTTGCACAGAATCCACGATTTTGTTCGATGTTTCCTTGCTGTCCAAACTGCCAAATAACTCCACCGGGAGATACTTCAAAATCCAGAACGGAATACCGTAATCAACGATTCGTCCTTTGCAGGCGCGGCGCGCACCGGCCTCACTTGCACAGGCTTCATCTGTCAAAGCAAAAAAGACCTTGGCATACGGTTTGAACATGCCCCACGTCTGCGAGCCGGAAGAAAGCGCATTATTGATAAGCTTTCCCTTGCACATTTGGGCAATCATTTCCGCCATCATGTCCTTATTGCTCAACTGATGCGGATTGCCCGTGTTATCCAGCCATGTGTATTCTCGGTCAAGATAAAAGCGGAAAACATATCCCAGCACAAAGGCGCTGGCCATTGTGTCGTAATAGCCGAAAGGCGGGTTTTGCAATTTTTGCCACAGTTCGTCCAAATCAACACGGGCACCCTGCGTTAGCTCGCGAATCAAAAATTCCGCCAATTTGGCGATTGCATCTTGGGCTGCACTGCCGGAGCAGTTGCTCAAAACTTCAATCGTATCAGCCTGAGCTAAATCGGGGTAACGCTGTACCGCGTTCAGGATTTCTCTTTGCTGTGCATTGCCTGGTTCACGAGTCAGGCCAAGCAGGGCAGCCGGTTTGTTAGAACTTTTGTACGCTGTGCCCAAAATAATAAAGCGCTCTGTGGCATACGGGAACAAAGGTGCAAAAATCTGCTTTTTAACAACATTGGAAAGCGAGCCGACGTTGAACAGCGTGGTAAAGGCTTGTTCTTTATAGAACGCCACCATATTGCTGCTGGCAGCAGAAACTGCCCACTCGCTCAAGATGCTGTTGGCTTCTTCCTCATAATTATCCGCGTTTCCTTTTTGTCCCTCGGCAGCGGCCAGTTCTTTATTTGCAATGGCGCGGTACCATTTTGTCAGCTGTTCTTCCGTAAACGGCGTTTTCAAAAGAACGACGATCATACGGCCTGTCGGGTCGTTCTTTGCAATGGTGCGCAGCGAATCCTGCATAGAGACAAACTGGGTAGCCTCCGCCGGGGCAACAACCAGCATCCCCAGTGCGTAAGGCTTCTTTTCCAGCGTTTCCTGCAGTTCTTTTTGCCGCTGGTTCAAGGTGGCCGTATCCGGGGAGGTCACAACAATCTGAATGCGTTTTGTGTAGGGGTCGTTGGCGATCCACATACGCTGCTGCAACTGCTGTGCACAGAAGCCGTCTCTGCCAAACATCACATGGCGCGTGTACTTTTTGGCGATCTCTGCCTGCTTGTTTTCCACAAGATTGGTTGCACCGGCAAACGGCAGTTCCAGCCGCGCATCGCCGTTGCGCTGTTCGTCAAAGCGGAGCAGCTTGCTGTCGCCAATCGCCTGCAGGGCATTGCGAACCTCGGCTTCTTCCAGAACGCCCGCATAGCAGTTGATGACCGTATTCCGCGTCGGGACCAGTTTGCCGTTGCTGGCACGGGTCAGCCAAATTGTGTTGCTGGTACTGCGCTGGCTCATCAGGGAGATAAGCAACAGGCATGTTTTGAAAATTCGCAGATACGCAGGATTTTTATTGACAAAATCCTGCATCTGCTGATAATGCTGGTAGCACCGCTGTGCCTCCGGCGAAAACTCTTTGATGTCGCTGGGGCGCAGGAAAAAGTAATCCCACAAAAAGTCCGGTGTCAGCCAGCGCCAATCTTCCGGGCCGAAGTTATCAATGTAATACAGGAAGCCGACTTTTTGCTCTCGTCCCTCCGGGTCTTTCATAAAGCGGAACAGCGTGCGCTGCGAAGCGCCAAAGTTCTCGGCCACTTTTGACAGAAGGGAAATCGTCATCGGGTGGATCGGGCAAAGCTCGCGGTAACGGTCATGGCCGCTGCCTAAATCTGCATCCACAAAATTGCCGCGCTGTTTTGCTATGGACTTCATCAAGATGTCCTGCTCCATGTGCCATTGCTGGTCCATGCCGGTGCGGGTCAGGATAGAGCCCGAAATCAAATCGTAGGTGGCATCCTCTGTAATATGGAAGCTCAACTCATGGTAGCGGTGTACAATACGATTGTAGGCGCCCTCGCCCATGGTATCCACCCAGCTGGCATCCTTATGCACGATCAGGCACATAAAGAATGGTTCCTGCTTGCAGTATTCACTTAGTTCCTGCAAAACATTGGTATCGCCGGTGTTGTTGCGCAGATAATCCGTGAACTCGTCCCAGATCAGCACAATACCCGTATCCTGCAGGTTATTGCCGTGGATCACATCCTTCAGCCAGGCTTTAAAGGTTGCGGTAGAGCTGAAAAGTCCCCAGCCCTTTTGTAAAATGATACTGGCTATACGGTTGGCCGCGCTGGTATCATTGTTATTGATTTTGTCTTTTAGTGCATCCAGGCTGTCGTAATCTTCAAAAAGAGCATAATCAGAATCGTTGAACACATTTTCCCAGTTGATGGTTGGATCGTTCAGACGTTCCTTTACCGCGTCCAGTGTGGAGTTCTCCCCAAGATAAGCATTGTCGCCAAACTTTTCTTGCAGGCGCGTGCGAATGGCGACTTCAGCCTCCATGATAAGCTGGACGCCGGTGCGAATCTCGCTGCAGCCGCTTTTCCAAACGACCAGATACTCACCCTTGCGGCGCAGGGCGCAGAACTTCTCCCGATATGGCAGCAGTTTTGGATTTGCCATAAAGCGGCGAATCTTATCCTCTTTGTCCTCAAACAAATGTTTCAGAACGATTGCCGCATAGCTTTTGCCCGTACCATAGGAACCATGAATCCAGAATGAACGGCGGGCGTCCTTGTTTTCGTTTTTCAAAGATTGCGTGATCTTATCAATCGCATCCGCCATATCCTCGTGGACGATATAACTCATCCACATATCCGGGTGCCGTTGTTCAGAGCTTAAATCAACAACAGACTCATAGTCGGGGCTGATCTCGATATACTGTGAATACTTTGCCATACGATGCACATCCCTTTTTATCGTAACATTTACATCTCGTTAGCAAGGTCGATAATATCCATCGAGGTGATATTTTCGTCCAAACTGATATTATCCAAGTCTGCCACAAAAGAAACCCGCAAATACTTATCCAAATGGAGTGCGATCTCCTGCAAAACGTTTTTGAATTGTTCGTTTGTAAGGCCAAACACACAGGCCGGATCCATGCCCTGCGGATCACCGCTTTCCCGCATGGCCTGCATCTGGCTCAAAGTGAAGGAGTAGCGGCCCGTTGCCTCTGCCCAGCGATACATACAGTAGAGGATGGAAACCGGGTTGGGTGTCTCCCATCCGGTGCGCAGATACTTGGTCTTACCGCCATATTCAATGGGCAATCCCTGCTTCAAGCTGTCGCCAACAGGGGAACTCTTTAAGGTGTCCAGCAAAGAAGCAACGGCGTTTTCTCGTGTTTTTGCTGCATAGTCGTCCCCCAGCATAAATACGAGTTCCGCTTTATCATGGCTTTCCCCAATAGCCGCATTTAGCATATACCATTTTGTAATGATGGAGGAATACGCCAAATTCACCCAGATGATGGACCACACAAACGGATCGTATGCGTCCCGCATCTGTAGTTTTTCACACAAGGGGGTACATTTGCCGGAGTTTTCCCCGCTATTATTGGGATACAAGAGTCCCGCTTCACGCAGCCAGACGCGCAGGGCATCAAACTGGCGGTTTCCGTTTGCGCCGGAAGTAAAATAGTCTGTGCCGTAATCAAAAAAGCCCTGCAGCCACGGTGTCCGGAATCCAAATGTTTGATAGCGGTTCATGCCTTTCAGATTCATTGTATTGCCCCCCATAGTTGTGGATAGTGACTTTGCCACAAGGCAGCCCTTTCCGTTCGTAAATGTAATGCAGTTGCTGCAGTGCTTGCAGCGTTCTTCCCGAATCAAAATACGGCCTTCCGCCGTGATTTCAAAGGCAGCAAACGGACACTGCACCATACACGCTTTGCAGCCGATGCAGTACGCCACTTTATTGGCCACACCGCGCAGATGGCTGAGCACAAAGCGATCCATCATAGAGAACGGCGCAACCTTTACCACAAGGCCAGTCGTTTCGTCCACCGAAACCGTGTACTCCCGACGGTCTATCAGCTGAACAGCACGGGCCTCATTTTTTTCAATGATAGGACCCAAAACAGGGGCAACGTCCCACCAATTCTGTGTATGGCTTGCAAAGCTGAAAGTCAGTGTATCATTGGAAACGGACTCGGTAATGCGGTTGCCGCCGTTGGGTAAACCACGCCCACCCATTCTTGTGCGCCATCCATCTTTTTCAATATACTTTTTCCGACGCTCATTCGTAATGTCTTGGTGTACAGCGTATTCTTCCACTTTGGTTAGCAGTGGTTTGACGCTTGCACTATAAATATTATTGGTAAGACTATCACGCCAAGATGATGAAAGCGGGCACACCGTACAGCCAACACGGTTTATACCATAACGATAACAATTATTCAGTAAAATACCATGGTAAAGCGAGTAGACAAACAACTCAGCCGTGTTCCATTTCAGAATCGGGCTGCAGTTGACCTGATTGATGTTTTTTGCCCCCACGCTGATTTCATCATATTTAGCGCGGCGGGCGCTTTCCTCTGCACGGACGCCGTCATACACAACCGCCTGCACATCATATTGCCCGGTGAGCTCCCTCAATTTCAAGATGGTCGGCACCGATTTGTGTACAGCACAGCACCACCGCAGCCGACGTCCCGGCGGGCCAAATTCATCCCAGCTTTGCAGCGGATCCATGTGGCATTTTGCTTCTTCAAACCGCAGATTCGGCCAATGCCGCTTGGCTTTTTCTATGGTGTGCAGCGTTTCGTCCAGCTCCATACCGGTGTTGCTGAACACTACGTAAAAGTTTTCCGGCGGTAGTGCCTTAGCAACCAAGTCCAGCAGCAGCAAGCTGTCTTTGCCGCCGCTAAAGGCTACCACGAAAGAATATCCTTTTGCGGCATATTCGGTATATGTTTTTTGGATAAAAGTGATTGCCCTCTGCTCCATACCGGTCAGCAAAGCTGCGTTTTCTTTCCACAAATCCTCAACGGAAATGGGTGTCAGGGTCAGTCCTTTCCGGTGAATTTTGATTTTAGGCTTGGTGTAGTAACCGCCTTCTTTCGCCTCTGCAACAACTTCTCCGTTTACTACATAGCGCCGGATTCCCTCCGCCCAAAGCAGCGGTTTGTCTGTGTCCGGGTAATCCCAGTAGGCGTTCATTCCAAAAAAGTCAAGTTCTTCCTTAAAAACGGGGCGGATTTCCTTTTCTATATGTGCATCAATCGTCAGACGAAAAATACCATTGCTTTCTGTCCATTCGTAGCCGTACATGATAGTTTCCTTTACAGTTTTTATTCATACAGGATCGTTTCACATTCCTGTACATTGCTGCGCCATGGGCGCAGCAAATGCAACGCACGGTGGCAGTTTGGGCAAACATAAATAAAGTCGCTTGCCTTATAAACTGCTGTCGGCTGCATCTTTGTTGGCGGAACCATCAAGTGCGGTTCTATCAACGGAATATTGGCCGAGTAGGATAAATCGGCAGAAACCCCGCAAAGCTGACAGCACTGCGGGGCTTGAGATGATTTTCCATCGCGTCGTTCAAAATAGCGATGTGTATGAAAGAGAATGGCACCTTCTGGAAAGTCGTATGTTTCCTCCGCGCAGCCAAAAGTAACGTCTTTATAGATAGGCTGACACCTCTTAATTGCATCTGCCACGTCTATATAATGCTGTGGGTTCTCTAATGCCTGTTGGTAGGTATTGATAAAGGCACTACTTATATGAGTGTTTTTCTTGCCTTTCCTTATGCTATCATTCAGATACCATAATTGCCCACTTAACCCGGAAACTGTGCGAAATCCCGGGTCTCGTTTCGTTAGCGGGTGAATAGGTAATGCCTTTAATTCATCACTAAGTTCCCGAATGGCATGACTCGGAATCGCGTCACTGTTTTGGTTGACAAGTATACACGCAACAACCAAAAGGATTTCATCCCTTGTCCATCCCAACTGCATGCCTTACACTCCCACAATGTGCAAATTTTCTTTCGCTGTATCCCACGCAAAGCGATGGTCGTCTAATGCTTTGGGCAGCGTCGTGCGTAGCTCAGCACCTTGCAGCATACCTGCCTGTACAAGTTTCTGTCGGAACTCCTCACAGGCAAAGTCAGCCTTTTCCAAGGCGCTGCACTCCACATAATTATACACAATGTCCGGGAATGTCACAAGAGGGGAATCCTCCTTGGCGATGGCTGCACACAGGCTGTCGCTGGAAAGACCACTGTACTGATGCACCGTCCGATACCGCCCCTGCAGGAAATGCTCAACCACTTCCTGCAGCAGCAGCGCGGTCCAACGAACACCTTCCGGCAGCACAGGAAGGTTTGCACTATACCAATCTTCTCGAATGGCACGCAGAACCACATAGTCGCTCTGTGCCGCAACCATAAGGTGGTCCAGCGCATCACCCACTTGTGCCGCCCATGCGGTATCCATTTTCATGCGCTCGGCCAGCACAAACTTATCTGTGTCATACTGCAGGAAAGGCGAGTCAGGCCCCAGGTCCATAGCCTGCTTATACATCGTCACAAAGAACCCCAGCAGTTCAAACTGTGTGGTGATTTCCTCGCGCGTCAGGACCGGATCCTCATAACGGCGCGCAAGGTTGATGATAACCGCCGTCCTGTTTGACTCGGCCTTGGTTGGCTTTTCCCAAATATAGCCGTTGCCATTAAAGCCATGCTCTATGCCGTTGACTTTGCATTTTCCAAACAGGTACTTTGCTAGACCATAGATTTCCTCTTTTGTATGGAAATCATAGTCATTGATAAACATGCCCAGTTCCTGGTCTGCGCCTTCTTTCAGCTTTTTATCCATTGTAAAGCCGTAAAAATGCCTAAACTGCTTTTGGAGAATATTCTCCAGCGGCTCTACAATATCGTCAAGATCATAAATGCAGTCACGATGCAGATAAAGTTCGCGGGTGATTTCAATATAAGCCGTGTCACTGTCCATATAACGGGAAATTTCATCTCTCGAAAGGTGTGTGAAGTTTGTCAGTTCGATCAGGCTGGCCCCTGTCAGCTCTTTCTTTTTGACATAATCTGCAATACGTGCCTTTGTCTCGTCAGACAGCGTCTGTCGCATCGGTGCCTGTTGTACAGGTTCCCGCGCTTGGGCAGAACCAGTGTTTGAAGCCACGGACACAGGATTCGGAAAGTTAATTCGGATAGCCTCCTTGTCAGCGCCGCAGCGCTCGGCCAATACCCTGCAAATCTCACCAATTTGCTGCGGGCTTTGCTGAACATCCACATGGTAGCCGTTTGCCAGCACATTGCCGCCAACTTTCCGCCCGAAAACCGGTGCAGAACCCATACCGGTCAAAGGCCGATCTGCCAGTGCTGCCATTTTATTGGGATACAGTGAGAAGAACCGATTGCAAACGACTTCCAGCACCTCGCCCCATGTTCTAACAGGGTAAGTATTATTACAGATGAAAACGCTCGTGGGAACACGACTTCCTGCAAAGGAGATTGCAGATGGTGAAGTTCTTGGGGCTGCGTTTGGCACAGGCGCAGATGTTTGGGTCACCTTATGTGACTGTTGTGTATGAGACGCTTCAGTCTCTTGAGAAGGCGCAGCCGCATTTGCCTCTGGCGTCAGATAAACGACAAATCCGTCAATTGGCACTTCACATAGGCCACACAATGTTTTTCCAATGCGTAGGACATCCTTAGCGCTCTGTGTTGTATTGACACGATAGCCATGCAGGAGCGACTCCCTCATCATGTTCTTGCCGAACAACGGCTCATCAGAACGCATTGTCAGCGGTTTGTCTGCATAGCCTTGCATTTTATCCGGGCAGTGAATCAAAAAGTAATTGCATACCGTAACTAATACATTTCGCCAAGAGTCAACAGGGTATTTTTGACCGCAAATTACCATAGCGCAGGGGGTTCTTCCTGCACAATTTTCTGCTGTTGCAATTTCTTGCTGCGTGCCTTTTTCTCCAACGGTTACAGTTCGTGATGTAGAAGGCAACACAGATACAGCTTGAGGTTTTCCGGTAGTAGTAGAAACGATCTCTCTTTGTAGCACTTCCGATACGCGCGCAAGTTCTTCTTCTCCACTATCGCCCCTGCGCCACGCGTTCCAAACCGGTTTAACTGCGTCCCAGATAAAGATACGGCGGCGGGTGGCATAACCGCAGCGGTTGATATAGCCAACGACCATGGCGGTCGCAAAAGCTTTCTTTGTGGTAACGCCATCTGCCGCCATTGCCTGCAGCAAAGGCTGCAGTTCCTCCTGCGGGAGCAGCTGCATAAGTTCGTTTTGCGGTTTTTCCATTGGTATTTCCGGTGTAAGTACGCTCTCCGCAGCGGCTGCAGATGTTTCAGGTTTTGCTTCCGGTTCCTGTACAGGCTTCTGCTCCACCGGGGGAAGATCACAATACTTTGCCAGCATGTCCATTGCTTTGAAAATCAAGGGCATCCGCATACGGTTTGCCGTAAGAAAAACACGGTTAGAGCGGATATGCTTTTTCATACGCCGAACAAACTCTGCATTGCTGGCCTCTGTTATTGGCTTGTCCCAAAGCCGGGTCTTTTTGCAAAATTCGCTGACTGAATCAAGCATTTCCCGCATCTGCGGCAGTTGTTCTTCCGGCACCTGCGCGGCAAGCCACACATAGAACGCGTCCGTTTTGGTGCTTTCCCGGGAAGTATTCTCCGCCTGATTCGGCTGTGCTTCCGGGGAAGATTTTTCCTCAGGGTTTGCGCCCTGCACCGGTTCTACAGCAATCGTTTCCTCTGCCGGTGCTTTCGCGCTGTGTTTGGCCTGTGCTGCAGGCGAATCTGAAGGCTTTTTGCCAGAATCTTTATCTTCTGCATCATCCGCACGGAAAGTCTCACGCACCACGCTGAGATAGTCCAGTGCGCGTGTAAAAGTCACATATTTCTCGTTGAAACTCATTCGATCAATGACTGCTACAACCGCGTCAAATTCAAGGCCCTTCACAAGCTCAACAGGAAGAATACACATCTTGTCTGTATCTACTGTATCCCAGCAGGCAGTTGTTGTTTGCGGGAGTGCATCCATCTGTGCATGGAAATCCTTGCTGCCCGGTTTGTACACCACCGCAACACGAAGTTCTTTATTCTTATGCTTTAAGCTCCACAACCATTGTACTGCAGCTGCCAACTGCATTTCCTGCACAGGGTCGCCCGCAATGCCAACAGCGGTAACATTTGCCTCAAACTCCTTATTGCAAAACTCCGTGATCTGCAATGTATTACGGTAATTCTCGTTCAGCAGGCAAACATGGGTCGTGTCATCCAGCGACATATCTGCTTCGCTCAAAATATCATGGACGCCTGTGATGTCTGCAATATCATCCCACATCGAAACGCCCTTGTACGGATAAATTTTCTGGTTAATATCGCCATACAGGTTAAAGACACAGCGTTCCCCCAGTATGGAGCGGAGAAGGCGATACTCTGCAACAGAAATATCCTGTGCTTCGTCAACGCAAAGAAAATTATCCGGTTTTGCAATCGGGCGATAATAAAGCGCACAGCAAAGCAGCCGCAGATACAGCTTGAACCTGTAGTTGGTTACACGCCGGCTAACGCCATATTTAATGTGCAGGTCTGCAAGGTCTTTATTCAGAACATTATTGATGATGCTCTGCCATTCAAGCTGCTTGGCAAGGTTTGCGCAATCGACCAAGTCGCGGAGTTGCACCTCGTTTAAACTCTGCGCCTCACTTTGCTGCAGTTCTGCCTCACGCATCTGCAAGGTTTCCCGCAAAGAAACAATGGACTTTTCCGCATCTGCATATTCTGACAGTGCTTTGTCGTAGTCTTTAACTTCCCCGACTTCAAAATTATTTCCAACAGCATTGCACCACGCCGCATAATTGGTCAATGGCAACGCTTTCTGCTGCAGCAACAGAACATCTCTCCGGTGCTGCAAATCTGCAATCGCTTTTTTGTTTTCCCCTGCGCGCTGGAGTTCCGCTGTAAGGGCTTTCTCCAATTCAGCTTGCTTGACAGTCGCTGTTTTAATGGCATCCATGCGCGAGGCCTTATAGGCCTCAATATAAGCTTGCGCTTGCGCGGTGAATTTTTCTTTCAGCTGTGCAATATCCGCCTTTAGCGCATTGCGCTTTGCAAAGTTATAGAACGGGACGTGATTTAGTGCAACTTGTGCCGCTTGTATAGCAGCTTCCACTTTCTGATTCTGACCGATGATCTGTGCCGCAAATGCGTCCGAAAGCGTGTGGATTTCGTCATAATCCAAGTACTGCTCCACTTTATCATCAATTTCTTTTTGCGCTCGTTCTACTTTTTCCTTCAAGCGCTGAATGTCCGCAATGTCTTTGCGCAGCTTTTGTGACTTCTCGCTCTCTATTGGTAAATTCTTCTGCTTTTCGATTTGAGCATCAATCGCGTGAATGTTCCGTTGTATAGCTTCACCAGCAAGACTGCGGCGTTTTGCCAGCACGGCATTTAATGATGCCGTGCTATTTTGATTGCTGTTGAGTTTCTTATTTATCTCCTCAATTCTTGCCTGCAAATTTTCAACTGTCTGATTTTGCTGCTTCGCCCTTTCTTTTGCGCGTTCAATCGTCCTTTTTAGTGCTTCTACCGTCGCATTTTTATATATGCTTAATACTGGGCTTTCAACGCCGCAAATTTCACAAAGTTCGGCAAAACGCTTGGCTTGCAATTCTTGTATCATAGACTGCCAATACTTCTCATAGTCAAGATGTATCTTGTCCATAAAATCAAGCGAGTAGACTTCTTCCAAGAATTTATTGTCAAGCAGCATTTCGCTGTGAACCTCAGTACCAGTTTCAACCGCCTTATTAAACTGATGAATCAGCGAAATGTAATATTCCTCTACGCTGCAACGTTCAATATTGCCCAATCCCAGTTCTTCGCTGAGTGCATTTATGTGCATATTGAAAGTACGATTTGGCGTAATAATTTTAACACGAGACAAATCCCACTCTCGGTTATTATAAGCTAATACGCTGAGGCGATGCAGGAGGATCATCGTTTTGCCTGAACCTGCACACCCCTGTACCACGAGGTTGTCACTTTGTGGTTTGCGAATGATTTTATTTTGATTTGCCTGTATTGTGCGAATAATGTTTGTCAACTGCTTTTGGCGTCGCTTGTCTTTTAACACAGTGAGAAGGAAGGAATCAACAATTTCGCCATTGAGGCTATCTGAACTTTCCGCATCATATTCTGTATGGTAACCCAAAAGTGTCCCATTTTGAATTTCAAGTGCCCTTCGCAGCAGCAGCTGAAATGTTGTGTCCTTGACTTGGATGCTATTTTGTGCGTTTGCGTAGAAAATGCTGCCCATCGGGTCTTTCCAGCTAAGAACTAAAACATCTGCATCTTCATCAAGAACTGCATCATTGCCAATATAGTATGTTTCCGTTTCAGCTTTGTCGTTATTTTCTGTAACATCAATTCGGCCAAAATATGGCCGGGGAATGATTCGTTTATAGAAGGCCACCCGAGAACTATTCTCGCAAATATTACTGCGCACATTCTGCAAAAAACTTCGATCTTCTTTGTCATTATATCGATTGCCACTTGAGAGTTCTTTTTCTCCCTTGTGAACTTTTTGTTCGTAGCCATCCAGTAAACTCTGTATCGCTGCCTTTGTGCTGTCTAAGTGATTCTGTTCTTCCCGGAATACCGTATCGTTTTGTGCTTCTTTTGCCATAAGTATCACCTCAAGAAGGCTTTTCATCTGGCTAAAATCACACATCAATACGCAGCGCACGCCAAATGATATGACTTATTATAACATGTTTTTAATCGTATAGAAAGTAAGAGTATCTAGCAAAGTATACAAATACACCACTGCCAATTGTACAAAATGGCCAATGATTTACATTGCAAAGCAGAAATTGGTAATGCTATAGCCCACGGCACCATTTTGCTAGAAATATTGCCATTATTGTAGGGATTTTTTTCATCAAAATACATTCAAAATATTCCCTATTGTTTTAAAACGTCCTCAAGCATTGCTTCCGCATAAATGTTTTAATTTCCCCATTATCCCGATTTTCATAGTAAGCGACGAGTAATTTCTTAAATTCAGGAACGCTCTTTTCCGGGATGACAAGCAGTCCTTTTCCCTTTGAAATCATATAATGGTTTGCAAATATTACCGCTGTTCTTTTGTTGCCATCGTTGAAGATTTGAGCTTTCATGCAATACAAACAGAGGTGAATGGCAATATCTACATCGTCGGTATTTTCGCCGACAATCGCGTCAATTGTTTCTTTTACCACTGTTTCAATGGGAAGTGGTGGCACATACGATGTTCCACCAATCGTAACCGGTACACCGCGAATACGACCGCCCTCTGTGTAGAATCCTTCATTTACCAATTTTGCAATGTGGCACAGAATATGATAGTCCGTTGTATAGTTTAGTACATCTTTATCCAGAATAAATTCCCATGCGTGTTTCAAATTCAAAATTTTCTGCACATCGCTGGCTGTCATTCCCGACACAATTCCGTTATCAATAATGTCTACCGTCTGCGGAAATGTTGTGGCTACACCTTCCAGCACCGCCTGGTCATAAATGTTCACCTTCATATTTGCCCTGGCAAAATCCAGATTTAACATTACGCGCGGTGACAGATTTGCCTCCTCATAGCCAAGACCTGCCAAATCTTTTTCGATATGTCTGATTTGCTTTCGCAATTCACGTGCTTCTCGGCTGTTGCGCAAAAGCAGTTGATATAAACATCAACATAAGTCGATGTCAAGCGACTGCCTACACGCTTGCGAATATAAAGATATTTCAGCCCATCCCTATCCTTAATTTCCGGGGTCCCATCGTAGGGAAGTAAGTTTAACCTCGCCTGGCAATCCGCTTTTTGATGCAGCAGCTCTTGAATTTTAGAATATGTATTTTCCATAGTCGCTCCTTTATCGTTTTTTGGGGAATTTTTCTTCATATATTATATCAAGCAATTCCCTATTTATCAAGCAAAGAGAATCAGAAATCTGCAAATCAATTCTGGAACGCAGTCATGAAAATTCATAGTCTTATATGTGCCCATCACCTTGTACCGGAAAACCGATGTATTATAATTCTTTTGATGGGATTGTGTTTCAATTAGATAATTCACTCTGTGGATATTTTTTAATCTTCGGAAATTTCTACTTTTATTAGCGGAATGAATCAGAACCGATTCACTTTTTCGAGTCAAGATTTTTGGATGAATCAGAAGTGATTCACTCTTGAGAACATATACGAATTTGTGCGGGTATCGGGTTTGTTTGTCATCGTTTTGGGGTAGACGTGTTTTGCTAGCATAGCATGTGGTCATCCACATGCACATTTCTGGGGCGTACCCCAGACCCTCGCGCTGTTCTTGCGTGACGATAGTGACGCTGATGACGCTTGTGACGCTGTTTTGAGGATATCCCTATACCATATCTCGGATTCAGCGTCATCTGCGTCATTCTGATTTTGCGCTTTTCGTAGCATCATTGTTTTTGCTTTCTTCAATAGTAAGCCACAAGCGTCATTTCGCATATCCGTGACGGTGGTGACGATGGTGACGGTGTTTGTGGGATAGGGTAAAGGGGTATATCAAAAACATCGTCATTACCGTCAGCATCGTCATTCTACAGGCAAGCCGTTTTGATCTGCGGCTTGCCTGTTTTATTTTGAGTAATGTGGCAGGG
>OBAI01001244.1_pt1 | contig 20474 bp, 17 predicted proteins | sample 1517461 | NCBI WGS metagenome assembly OBAI01 (sample SAMN04571696, study PRJEB22368) | human gut metagenome | biome: human gut; material: stool | host: Homo sapiens | place: Luxembourg | collected 2012-06-29
ACATTAAAAACGCTAAATACATAATGGATTTATTTCAACCATACATGCAATTACGTTTTATGTCCAATGCACCAATATGGACCAAAAAACTACCTAACACATACATAAGGGTAACGGCGTTGGTGCAGTACGAGTAACTCAGCCATATGCTACCAATGGAATTATTCAGGGGCAGTTAATAATAAGTTTTTTATTTTTTTTATTGGGCGGTCTATAACTGCCTTGTATATTTCTGATCCTGATCTGATATTATAAAATCCAAGTGTGAGTATAACCAAGTGCGCTTGTAAACGCCATTTCCAATATGCTTGTATTTCCCGTCTTTCTCACTCGGCATTCGTCAATGAAGGTAAGGCGTGAAAACGATTGCAAAGATAAGACTCAAATCTTAAAAATCAAAAAACTCAGCTAATATTATTAAACTTTAACGATAGTAACCGAAGCGTTTATCAGATTTCAATATATTCTTACTTGTTGGCACGGATCTTTATCTGCTTGATGTAATCAGGAGAAGGAAAATAGAAAAAAAAAGCGAAATAAAGAATATTTTTACTTAAACCTTTGTGGATAGTATGCGTCTAATTCATAAAGTATAGGACAGATAGTATCGGATGTTTAAACATTCATCGCAAATAGAAATTATAAACTTTTAATATTGTGGCTTATGAAAAGAATGATAAGAATTTTGATGATTGCCATTTGCTGCATGCTAACATGCAATATGGCAGCAAATGCAGGCAATGACAAGCCTATCGCCGTTAATGCTCTCCCGGTAAAGGCTCAGACCTTACTCAGCAACCATTTCAACAATCAGAAGGTAATACTTGCTACCATTGAGACGGGAGTTACCAACAAGAGCTATGATGTGGTTCTGCAGAACGGAACCAAGCTGGAATTTGATAAAAAAGGAAATCTCACTGAGATTGACTGCAAGCAGGGAAAAGTGCCAGCCAAGCTGATTCCGCAGGCCATCAGAAACTACCTGAAGGAGAATTATCCAGCGCAAGCGGTAAAGAAGATTGAAATGAACAAGAATGAATACGAAGTGGAATTGGCAAATGGGTTGGATATAACCTTCAACAAGCATTTCCAGGTAATCGACATCGATTGATAAGACAACTCGATATTGACGGATTGTTTTCAAAAGGTTCACCCGAAAAAATGTGATGACCTTCATCTAATAAGCCCCACTAACTTTCCGATTCCGAGAAGGACACGGATGGTTAGTGGGGATTTTTCATTTACATGTCTTGCAACGTATGTTAAATCCGATAAATCTTGTTAAACAAATCCTATCTTACCTCTCATGTTCATACCTTTGCACGCAAATTGAATAATCTAAAGGATAACATTTTAATTATTTATAGAAGATTATATGAGAGAAAATTCAGAAAGTTCAGTAGCCTGCCATCATCGAGTAGGCTTCCTGGGATTGCTCGTCACATTAGGCATTGTGTTTGGCGACATCGGTACATCCCCACTCTATGTGATGAAGGCCATCCTCCATACAGGCGAAACCATCAACGAGAGCACCATCCTGGGCGCATTGTCGTGCATCATCTGGACACTCACCCTGCAGACCACCATCAAATACGTATGTGTGGCGCTGCGTGCCGACAACAATGGCGAAGGAGGCATTCTTGCCCTCTACGCCCTGTTGCGCAAGATGAAGAGAAAGTGGATTTACTTATTGGCCATCATCGGCGCCAGCACCTTGCTGGCAGATGGAATCATCACCCCTGCCATCACGGTTACCACAGCCATCGAAGGACTCGAAAGCATCAGTCCCCACCTGCCAGTCATCCCCATCACACTGGGCATCATCACCATCATCTTCTTTGTGCAACGCTTTGGCACAGAGAGTATTGGCAAGTCGTTCGGAGTATTCATGCTGATATGGTTCCTGCTATTGGGCGTGATGGGAGCCTTCAGCATCACCTCTTACCCATTGATTCTGAAGGCCTTCAATCCCTATTACGCTATTGTTCTGCTGACGCAATCACCAGAATGGTTCCTGATTCTGGGTGCCGTGTTCCTCTGTACTACGGGTGCTGAGGCACTTTACTCCGACTTGGGACATTGTGGCAGAAAGAACATCACCATCAGCTGGCTTTTCGTAAAGGCCATGCTCATCCTCAACTATCTGGGTCAGGGAGCATGGGTGCTGAACCATATTCAGACTGCCTCCTCCGTGAATCCGTTCTTTTCCATCATGCCCCAGAGCATGCTGATTTTTGCCATCATCATGGCCACGGGGGCGGCAATCGTTGCCAGTCAGGCACTTATCAGCGGCACCTTCTCCATATTGAGCGAAGCCATGAACCTGCACTTCTGGCCGCGTATGCGAATCAAGCATCCTACCCATGTAAAGGGACAGCTCTATATTCCGATGATCAACCTTGCCATGTACATCGGCGTGGTTCTCATCATCCTGCTCTTTCGCGACTCCTCACACATGGAGGCTGCGTACGGACTCGCCATCACCGTCACCATGCTGATGACCACCCTGCTGCTCGGTTTCTACCTGCACAGCAAGGGCGTGTCGCGAGTCCTCACGATATTGTTTATGGGCGCATACTGCACCATCGAAGCCATCTTTCTGGCAGCCAACATGTCAAAGTTTCTCGCTGGAGGATGGTGTACGATGCTCATTGGCGGAATCCTGTTCCTGATGATGTATGTATGGGTTCGAGCCATGAAGATACGTCGACATTATGTCAGCACCAAACCGCTGGATGACTATTATCAGATTATCTCCGACATCAAAGCCGACGAGAGTATCCCCAAGTACGCCTCCAATCTTGTCTATGTAAACCATGCCGACAAGGAAGGCGCCGTAGACGACAAACTGCTCTATTCCATCATCAACAAGCAGCCCAAGCGTGCTGACCATTACTGGCTTATCAATCTGGAATTTGCAGATACTCCTGACACGCTGGAGTACAGTTGCGAGACCCTGGTTCCCGACACCCTCTACAGTATAACCATGCGCATAGGTTTCCGCATTGAGCCCAGGGTGAGCCTCTATCTGCGACAAGTGATAGAAGACCTTGTGGCCAGCAGGAAGGTGGATTTGAGAAGCACCTATCCTTCGCTCCGCAAAAATGGCATTCCTGGCGATTTCCGCTTCATCATCATCCACCGCGTTTATTACCCCGAGAGTTCCGACAACCGTCAACAGAACTTGCTGATGGGTCTCTATGCCCTTATCGGCAAGATAGGTATTGACGAGCCAAAGGCATTGGGTCTCGACACATCCATGGTGGTGGTGGAACGTGTTCCGCTCATCATCAGCCAACATAACAGAAGCATCAGGCGCATCGCACAAATGGAGGAAGAAAAGTAAGTTTTCTGAAATTTCAGCCGTTACGGAAGGGAATATGAATATTTTTTATTAATTTTGCAGCACTTTTTCACGACAAGCAAAAGAAATGATAGGTCTGGCAGATTGCAATAATTTCTACTGTTCGTGTGAGCGAGTGTTTCGCCCCGACCTGACAGGCAAGCCCGTTGTTGTGCTGAGCAACAACGACGGATGCGTCATTGCCCGTTCCGAAGAAGCCAAGGCCTTGGGCTACAAGATGGGCGACCCCTTCTATCAGGTGAAGAGCAAGCTCGAGGCAGAAGGCGTAGCCATCTTCTCGAGCAACTACACCCTCTATGGCTCCCTGTCAAACAGAGTGATGTCGATGCTCTCCCATTATTCGCCACACATCGACCAATACTCCATCGACGAGAGCTTCTTCGAGGTGGACGAGTCCATGGCAGAGTCATTCTTCTTACAGGATTCCGACAACAAGCGCCACCAGACAGCAGCGGTCGACGACCCCATCCTGCATCGCTATGGGGCAAGGATTTCCAGCGACGTACTCCGGGCTGTCGGCATCCCCATTTCGATAGGAATAGCCGAGACCAAGACACTTGCCAAGATAGGTTCCAAGTTCGCCAAGAAATACAAGGGTTACCAGGGATGCTGCATCATCGATACCGACGAACGGCGCCACAAGGCCCTCACGCTCTTCCCCGTAGAAGACGTATGGGGAATAGGCCGGCAGACAGCCCGCCGACTCGACTACCTGGGAATACACACGGCAGCCCAGTTTGCCGACAAGAAGGAGAGTTGGGTGAGAAGCCACTTCAACATCACCACAGTAAGGACCTGGAAAGAGCTGAATGGCGAGAGCTGTATCAGCATCGACGAACTGCCCCAGAAGAAGAGCATCTGCACGAGTCGCAGTTTCTCCGACGAAGGCATTTCCGACAAAGACGTGATAGAAGAAGCCGTGGCCAACTTTGCCGTGCGATGCACCGAGAAGTTGCGCCGACAAGGCAGTGTGTGTCAAGGCATTACCGTGTTTGCCTGGACATCTCGTTTCAACGGCAACGCCCCCGAATACACCCTACACGACTCCCTCGTACTTCCCATAGCCACGCAGGCTCAAGACGAGATAGTAGGAGCAGCCCTTACCATTCTGCGCAGCCGCTATCCCAAGCCCATCGACAGTCGTCCCGACCGTCCCGAGCTGGCATTCCGGTTCAAGAAAGCAGGCGTCATACTCTGGCAAATATCACCAGACAATCCCCGTCAGCAAGACCTCTTCGACACCATAGACCGCCATCGTCAGAAAGCACTCATGGAAGCCATAGATGCCATCAACCGCAAGAACGGACATGGCACCATCCGCCAGGCCATACAAGGCAACGCCTGCCGCTTCGACCTGAAACGGGAATACATGTCGCAACGGTTTACAACAAACATCGATGAGATATTAAGAGTAGAGTTAAGGGAGTTAAGGAGTTAAGGGAGTTAAAGGAGTTAAGACAATAGCCTTGAGGGGGAATGGTTAATTTTTGATAAAAACAAAATACTTCTTGGTAAAAACAAAAAAAGAAAACTCTTCGTTTCCACAAAAGCATTTGTCTTAACTCCTTAACTCCTTTAACTCCTTAAACTCCTTTAACTCCTTTAACTCCTTTAACTCCTTAAACTCCTTTAACTTCTGAACTTGCGAAACTTGAATAAAAATATGGAAGACAAGATAAAACTAACCATTCATGCAGCCGGAATCGGAGAAAGACTGCCGATTCCCCTTGCAGGACAAAGTGTGAAAGCAGGCTTTCCTTCACCTGCCCAAGACTATATGGAAGGAGAAATAGACCTCAACGAAGTACTAATACGTCATCGTGAGGCAACCTTTTATGTCCGCATATCAGGCGACAGCATGACAGGAGCCGGCATCCTTGACGGCGACCTTGCCATCGTCGACCGCCAGATAGAACCATCCAACGGCAACTTCGTCATAGCCTTCGTAGATGGCGAGTTTACCATCAAGCAATTCAAGATAGACGAAAGCGGAACCTTCGGCTGGCTCATTCCCTGGAACAAGGCCTACACTCCCATCCGTGTCGACGAGACCAACCGCTTCATGATATGGGGTGTCGTCACCTATGTCATTCATCGCATAGCCGAATAAGAAAGAACAGGAATCAACAAACACAATAAAGGGGTCGCTTTCGACCCCTTTTTTGCTTATTCCGAAGTGTTGCCTGCTCCGAAGCGACACTTATTCGCCATCGCCGCCACCGCCTGGGTTGCCGCCACTTGGAGTATCGCCACCCGATGGGGTGTTGCCTCCGCCAGGGTTGTCGCCCTTGTTGTCGGGATCCTCCACGTTGCCGCCGTCGGTAGAGGTCACCTTCTTGATCTCCTTGCCGTTGCGGTCGTAGCAAGTGATGTTGATGGAGGTGCTTGCCAACTCGTCCTTGATGTCGACGTTGGGGGTGAAGATGACGCGTCGTGCCGAGATGAGGTTGGTGGCCACGTCGGCTACAGCAGCCACACTCTTGGCGCGGACTCCGAAGCGCATGGTTCCGAGACCAGGAATTGCAACGGAGTGACCCTCAGTGGCCCACGCCTTGATGACTTCTCCGGCTGCGTCCCAACAAGCCTGCATCACGCCTCTGCTGATACCGCTGCGAAGGGCAGCTTCCTTGATGACCTTGGCTGCAGAGAGCTTGCCGTAGATTTCTGTTACGAGCACAAAACGATAAGTGCCCTTCAAATCGCCCACTTGAATGAGGGTCTCTTTTGCTTTCAAATTGATTGACATAATTGTTTAATTTTTAATGGTTAATAATTGAAGTTTCGCATGTATGGAAGTTATAGAAGTTAAAGAAGTTATCACTCCCTTCGGTCGTTAGAAGTTATAGCCAACAGCCTTTTTGGTTGAATATTTAGCTGTAAAGCATATGGCTTTAACTTCTCTAACTTCTTTAACTTCTCTAACTTCCCCCATTTGCGAAAGTTGAGTTAATAATTGATGTTTATTTCTCAGGAGTTAAGGGAGTTTAGAAGTTAAGGAGTTAAGACAAATGCTTTTGTGGAAATGAAGAGTTTCTTGTCAAGAACTTTTTGTTTTTATCAAGAATTAGAGAAGCATTCTTTCTGAATTGTTTTACCCTTCGGCCGCCGAATGTTGTTTCTCAAATTCTTGATAAAAAACTATCGAACTCGGGAAGTTAAAGCTGTATGCTTTACAGCTAAATCTTCAACCTAAAAGGCTATTGTCTTAACTCCTCAGCGACCGCAGGGAGCGATAACTCCTTAACTCCCTTAACTCCTAAAGAAAAGACAACTCCTTGACTATCCCCTTTTACCGAATGGTGATTGTCGGTACGAAGTGCGAGGAGTCGGCTTTGGTGGAGATGTTGTTCTCCTGTTGCTGTCGCTGGTTCTTTCCGATGACGAGACCGGCTGTGCACGAGCTCGACAGGAAGGTGACGATGGCGGAGCAGACGGCTACGACGAGGTAGCGGATGAATGCTTTCCAGTTGATGTTTGTCATTTTTTGTTTCCTTTCTTTTTTTAATGGTTTGACACTTTGTTTTCTTTAAGGCATCAAGGCTCTTTTTACCTTTTTACCTTTAAACTTTTCCAACTGGGGAAATTTTTCTTTCCAGTTAGGGAAGTGATTTTAGACGTCTTTTTGAATCACAATGCAAAGTTACGACATCCCTAATTGGCAGTCGGCACATACGGGTACATAGGGGTGTTTAAGGGTACATTTTCTTTAAAAAAAGATTCAAGTTTCGCAATTTTTTCCCCACACGCCCTGAAGGGGCAGAAACTCTTAACCCAGGGCTCAAGGACACAAGCAGCACGCCCTGAAGGGGCAGAAGCTCTTAGCCCAGGGCAGCGCCCTGGGTTATCATGTTCGCAAACCTGTCGCCCTGTAAGGGCAAAAGCTCTTAACCCAGGGCTCAAGGACACAAGCAGCACGCCCTGAAGGGGCAGAAGCTCTTAGCCCAGGGCAACGCCCTGGGTTATCATGTTCGCAAACCTGTCGCCCTGTAAGGGCAAAAGCTCTTAACCCAGGGCTCAAGGACACAAGCAGCACGCCCTGAAGGGGCAGAAGCTCTTAGCCCAGGGCAGCGCCCTGGGTTATCATGTTCGCAAACCTGTCGCCCTGTAAGGGCAAAAGCTTTAAAACTCACGCGGAAATTTATAAGGCTTTTGCCCTTACAGGGCGACTTGCTGATTGCTTTTATACCCAGGGCGCTGCCCTGGGCTAAGAGCTTCTGCCCTTACAGGGCGTGCTGCTCATTGGAGCTTTTGGGCCTTCAGCCCGTACATAAACCACTTGCGAAAGTTGAGTAAAGAGTCCACTTTAAAAAGTAGTTTTTGGTTCTTTTCCCTACAAAATGCCATTTGATTATCAGATGGTTACATTTGAAGAAATTATCAAAAATGACTTTTTCAAGTGGACTCAGTAAAAGATATTTGCCCTCGATTTACGGCTCTCCGAGGTAGTCGATGATGATTTTTACCTGTCGTGGGTTGTACGACTTGCTATTGCTTTGGTAGCCCGTTATTGCGAGCTCATCCATGAGCGGTTTGTTGCGCTGAATCCACGCCTTGAGGTGTTTTCCCGCAGCCTGTAGCGTGCTGTCGGGAAAGTAAAGGAGCGCCAGCTCCTTCTTGGTGTAAGTTCTAATTTTAAATTCTTCCATGATGATGATTTTTATTTATTAGCATGTGGGGGAGTTAAGAAGTTAAGGGAGTTAAGGGAGTTAAGGAGTTAAAGGAGTTAAGGAGTTAAGGAGTTAAGGAGTTAAGGAGTTAAGGAGTTAAGGAGTTAAGGAGTTAAGGAGTTAAGACAAATGCTTTTGTGGAAATGAATAGTTTCTTGTCAAGAACTTTTTGTTTTTATCAAGAATTAGAGAAGCATTCTTTCTGAATTGTTTTACCCTTCGGCCGCCGAATGTTGTTTCTCAAATTCTTGATAAAAAACTATCGAACTCGGGAAGTTAAAGCTGTATGCTTTACAGCTAAATCTTCAACCTAAAAGGCTATTGTCTTAACTCCTCAGCGACCGCAGGGAGCGATAACTCCTTTAACTCCTTTAACTTCCTGAAAAAGAAATCTCCCTTAACTCCTTTAACTCCTCTGAAAAAGAAATCTCCCTTAACTCCTGAGATTTCTCCTCCAAAGAATACGCCTCCCCGAAGTCCTTGCAGCCCACGGGCAGCTGGTGGTGCACAAGCCCGGGCAACACGTCGCGCAACTGCATGAAGAGGCTTTCGCCCGGAGCATCGCAGTCGGGAAACATGTGGAACGAGACCGATTTCTCCCTGCTGAGCGAGCGCAACGTCTCCCTGTCCTCTTGCGAGAGCAGCGTGGCAGAAGGGATGGCGATGGCCTTACGCCCCGACGAGAGCATCGCCCAACAGTCGCTGCAACCCTCGGTGATGAAAAGCTCGTCGCCCGCCTTCAGACGGTTGACTACGGGCAGGTTGTAGATGCTGCACCTCGCCCCTCGTGGAAATCGGAAGCGGGGAACGTCAGCCTTCTTGCAGTAGTCGAGGTTCCGGTTCTGCACCCCTATGAGGTTGCCCTGGCGGTCGTAGTAGGGCGTGGTGAGCCAGTTGACGCCCTGTCGGTCGGTCCAGGAGGTGAGTCGGCACCAAGCCGCCACCCTCGGGTGGATGCGCCGCTCGTCGAAGAGGAAGCGCCTTGCCGCCCCGTTGAGCCATGGGTGCTCGAAGAGCCTCCCGTATCGCGAGGCATCAAAGGAGCGTTGGCTTTCAGCCTGCGGCTGTGTCGTCGGTTTCCACTCCGTGAGGATGATGCTGTTGGCGTCGGCAAGCCATTGGCAAGCCTTCGGAAAGTCGAGCCCAAGGTGTCGCATCACGAGGTCGATGGTTCCCATGCTCTCCTTCATGCACACAAAGCATCGGCAGGAGTTCCGCTTAGTGTTGTAGACGAGGCTGGCGTGATGATCGTCGTGGAACGGGCAGAGGCTCTTGTGCCTCGCCACGCGCAGTCCTATTCGCTCGGCGACCCCCTCAATGGGTAGGTCGCGGAGCTTTTGAATTTCATATTTTTCCATAAGCATTTCTCCCCCTACCCCTTCAGATACTCCTGCGTCTTCGAGTAGAGTCCCGTCTGGGCAGAATAAGTGATGAACTTGCGGTTCTTCCAAACACGGAGCTGATGTTTGGTTCCCGCCTGGCTTTTGCCGAGCGAAAGTCGCAGAGCCTCCAACTGCTGTTCGTTGAAAGATAGGTCGAGACTGTCGAGCATGTTCTTCGGACCGCTTCTTTGGACTTCTTCCTCATCCGAGTCGGCACCCTTGAACATATCGCCGAATACCTTTACCTTCGACCACAGGTCGTAGTAACAGAACCATACCACGAATTCGCCGATGGAGTGAGTCCACATCTGGTCGTTCAGAATCCATAGTACGGCTCCCTTCTTCCAAGCCGAGAAGATGCTGCGGTGGGAGAGTTCCCAGAGAATGTCATCGTCGGCGAGATCGGCGAGTTTTGCCATCTCCTCTGCCAATTGGTCGGCTATCTTGTTGAGTTGCTTCACCACGAACGAACCCTTGCAGTTGTCCAGTCTAAGCAGGTAGCTGTATAGTTGCTCTTGGAATCCCTCGTCGTAACTGCCTTGACGTGGAATCTTGCCCTTTCTCTCACCACGTGCTTTGTATGCAAAAGGGATTCTACCGAAGAAACCATTGGTCAAGTCTTTCTTGTAGAACAAGCGCGCAGCCTCTGGGGTGGAGGTGAAGGTGAGGTTCACTCGAAGCACGGGGTTACCCGTCACACCATCGGCAGTGGCACGCAGGGCTCCAGCTCGCTGCTGGTCGTAGATGTTGCGCACCATCTGGCTCACCTGCTTGTGGCCTCCACACATCTTGTCTGCCATCTCCACCTCGGGCAGGTTGAGGTATTGCGTTCGTGCGCCTAATTTCTCACATGCCATGGCGTTCTGTATGAAGGCGGCGTTGGTAACATCCGCGGGTGGAAACCAGAAGCTCACGTCGGGACGTTCGGGTTTCTCCTTGTTGGCGCCCCTGGTATTCATCTGTCGCTGCCAGTCCACGAGCTTATTGAATTCCACCTCGTCGTGCTGCCTGAAAGGTTTCATGATAGCCTCCACGAGATGTCCCAGTTGAGCCTTTCCGATACCCGAAGGGCCTATCAAATGCCCCATTTGTCCGCACATTTCATAGTATTTGTTGTCGGAATACATAAATTTCACGTCGGTGAGATGAGCTGCCAATGCAGGGATTGCCATCGGAATGAGTACTTCTCGCATGTCTTTTGATGCCTGCGAGAGGGCAAATTTGATGAATTCAGTGCCTTTTGCAGGCTTGGGCATCGCCGGGGCGGTGCTGCTGAAGATATCGTAAATCATTTGCATGATGTCTGTAAATCTTTGCTTTTTAGAGAATTAAACTATTATTTGATGAGTTGCTTTGAAGGTCAAGCGTCTCAGTCTCAGTGTCTCAGTTGTTTTTCGAGCTACCCCCACTCTCTTATATATAATATATAACTAATTAATAATCAATAAGTTATAAAGCTATAAAAAGCGGGATTTGATGTGAATTGTAACATTTTTACTAACTGAGACTGAGACACTGAGACGTTTTGGGGATATGAGAGGCAGGGATTGTCGGTCTCGTTCGAGAACCCCCGTGTCCCTTTTCTCTCCGAGGCCTGTCTATCTCTTCAGCTGCCATTCCACGAGCGCCGCCTGAGCGATGCTGGATTCCTCACCGATGGTCTGGCTGATGTTCACCCCCTCGTCCTCAAACACCTTCAGGGTGAGCTGTATGGCTCCGTCCTTGGTCTTGGAGAGTCTGCCGTGGGCGAGCTTTCGGATGAGTTGCGACTGCGCCCTGAGCCTTGGCCGGCGTATGAAGTCGAAGGTGCCGTCGAAATGCTGCTGAGCCAGTCCCATTGCCCGGAAGCGGGTCAGCGGTAGCGCTACGGGTTCCGAGGGCGTGAAGAGGAACTTGTCGGTTCCGTCGTAGTGGGCCACTCCCTCTATCTGCCAGTGGTCAGGCTCTCCGATGAAATAACTGTTTTCGTCATTTGTGTTGTGACTGATGAAGCAATGATGATTGCCCTTTTGATTTTTGATTTTTTCCATAATCTTGATTGATTTTGCGAGCGAAGAAGAGTCGTGTAAGTATTGGATTTTGCGCGCGCCTTTACCCCTCGGGAACCATTCTTACGCTGCTTTTCTCAACTCAGATTAATGAATTTTTGATTACTTTTCGATGTTTCGCTTGTTTGCCCCACACGCCCTGAATGGACAGAAGCCCATAAAGCAGCACGCCCTGAAGGGGCAGAAGCTCTTAGCCCAGGGCAGCGCCCTGGGTTATTTTGTGCGCAACCTTGTCGCCCTGAAAGGGCAAAAGCTTTACATACTGCAAAGAATTATCAAGTTTTATTAGCTATATTTTAAAGCTGTTGCCCTTACAGGGCGCCTTGCTTACTGCAACTATACCCAGGGCGCTGCCCTGGGCTAAGAGCTTCTGCCCCTTCAGGGCGTGATGCTTATGTCCATAACAACCATGGGATAAGCTGCCCTTCAGGGCGTGCTGCCTGTATCGTTGCCATGAGCTAAGAACTTCTGCCCGTACTTGAGCCATTTGCGAAATTTTGATTACTTTTCTCTGTTGCTTTTGCTACAAGAAGCATTGAAACTCACGTTGACAGAAAATTTCCAGATGCGGAATGAAATAAAGATGTTCATCATGTACGAATGCAAGGCCTCACCTTCCTTTAAGGCTCATTAGTTAGCAGCCCAACCTTGCCGAAGCTGAGGGCAAAATTAGGGAGAAAACAAAAGCACCACTCCTACCAAGTGGTACGAGTGGTGCTATATTTTCTGCTTGTGGTGTTAAGTTTAGCTTTTTGTGGTACTATCTATTCTTATTTTGTCGTATTATCTCTTCATTTTTTCACATCATGCATATTATTGACAAGCAGCCTGCAATCTATAATTTCCATAAAATTCGATGTAGCTCTTGAATTTCAACCCGAAATTCTTTTTGTTTTTCAGCCTTATATCCGGTTCTTCCCATTGTTCGATGTCTGTACCCAGTTTATTTCTGTCCTTGCTAAGGCTGCGATTATCTAACTTTACCCCGAACAACTTCTGCATTTTTTTGCAGAAATCGTTCATGTTGTCGTCAATCCATTTCTTTTCCAGCAGTACACAGTAAAAGCAGAGCCAATAGGCCTTGGGCACATTTTTTTCAGTAGTCATCAAGTCTATGACGGGTAATACAGTCTTTGGGCATTCCTTGATGCCTGAAGCCTTCATTTCTTCCTCGGAAAACTTACACTCCAATTGGCTGAAATCAATTTCATCCATCATACTTTCCACCTTATTCTTATCTTTCAGATCATCAATGTCCTTATACACGAGGAAGAGGTTTTGGTCGAACTTGAAAAAGGCCTCCAGTTTTTCTACATCTTTTCTTAACTTAAAAATCAATTTGCCAGCTTTTACTTTGTCAATGATGTATTTTCCGCCTTTCAGATTGTAGATGCTTCTGTAGCGAGCATACAATTCTAAGGGCTTCAATTTCTTTGGGATGTCATATTCCTCAAGATTTATCTCCTTCTTGTATTTGGTTCTCAGCTCATTGGTCAGATTTGTCTCGATGTCGCTGAAAACGCCCGATTTCAATAATTCCACCAAAGCCTCTTCCAAATGGGTTGTCAGGGAATTCTCCGTGATTTGGTCCTCTAAGTATTTATTTCGCCACTTTTTGTGCAAGTCGTTGATGTCTCCTCCCTTGAGGGAAGTATAATAAAAAGACTGTTTTTGGTATAGGCTTTCGTAAAGAATGTTCTCGTGCTTCGATTCGATGTTATCCTTTATGCTTTGCAGTGCAGTACATAGTTTGGCCAGCGTTTTTTGGATGGCATAGTCGAGCACTTGGTCGTTGAAAACACTCTGGTTCGTCAGGTTGTTGATGGTTTCTCTGAATTTGTCTCTTTCTGTATAGGTGAGACCTTTGCGATTTTTCGTGTCCTCCTTCTCGTCTGTAGAAGTCTCGGGCACAGGGGGCAACATACCTGTCATGTGATTGGCAAGGGTGGAAAACTTGTCTATGTGGAGCGACTCATAGGTTAAGGTGTTTCCTGAAGGGCTGCCCTTTGATTTTTGCTTCGTCCACGTCTCTTGTCTGCTCCACACCTGATAGTCCACGTCACGGTCTATGTCAATGATGAGGTTTTGCTTTAGTTCCTTTGCCACCTGCTCAAACATCTCGGCACTTTCAAACATGACGATGAACAGCGACAGTTTATTGATGGTTCTGTCGCCCACACAATCACCATAGCAGGTCTTATAGGTCTCAAAGAGCATTTCTATATTTCTTAGGTATTTAGTCTTCTCTTCTTTCATTATCATATATAAAAAGCGTGGGCAAACACCCATACGCCATCCTCGCTCAGAGGCCGACCAAAGCCCAAAAACTCCAGATTGAGCATACAAGTATTGCCCACGTCGTAGATTTTTCTGTTCTACACCATGAGCGCCGCTTGTTGCCATCTTTGGAGTTTCGTGTTTTCTTATTCTTATAGAAGTTTTGGTCGTTTCTGAGCGATAAGATTTCACTTGCAGACAACGCTTTTATATAAAATGTGCACCTACCTATAGGGATAGGCTCCTGTTTCATGTACTGATGTTTTCTATTGTTCCTTATTTTGTTGAATTAAACATTACAGGTCCACGAATCGCTCCACGAACCGCTTGAATTTTTCTATCACCGATTTTTTCTTCTGCTCTCGCTTCTTGCCTGCGCCGAACACAGGCATCGGGGGCAACACGCTGGTGATTCCCATTCCGCTCTCTTCCACGTAGCCGTCTCGGAGGGCTTTGCTCATGAAGTCGCGGGCTTGCTCCTCCTTCAGGTGCTCTTCCGTGATGATGGTGCTGAGTTCCTTTTCCTTCTGCTGACCGATGTACTGCTGCCATTCCTCGTAGACGTCTACGTCTTTGCCTGGCTTGATGACCTTGATGTAGCCGTCGATGAGGTCTTTCTTGTTGCGCAGTCGGGGGCTGGAGGTTACGCTTCGGGTGATGTCCATGATGATTTCCTGGTTCTCGCAGTTGCTGTCGTGGTATTGTTTCACGAGGGCGAGGATGTATGGAATGTCGATGTCCACTTGCCCTATAAGCTCCATCTCAAACTCCAGGCCGTCGGTCTCTGAACCTCCCCCTTCGCCAGGGCCGCCAGTAGCGCCTCCATTTCCACCTTCGCCACCACCGCCCTTGATGTCGTCTCTGAAACAGAGGTACCATGACTGGTAGTCTTGTCGTTCGCCCTCCTTGATGATGCGGATGGCGTTGCGCTCGTCTCGGTCTTCGGGATTGAACTGGTCGAAGCTTACGAGTATGTTGGTGGCCTTGACCAGCTGTCCGTACAACTTGACGAAAGCCACCTTTTTGGCGAATGGTGTAGAAGGCCCCAGCAGACTCAGTGGAAACTCTTGGAGCAATGCCTCCGCCAGTTCCTTGTAGCCTTCATGGTGCCGGTCTTCCTCGTCGTAGCCATTGTAGTACTCATCGAACGTGCGCATCAGGATGATGCTGTTGGCGTTGGCGTCGCCGAAGAGACCGAAGCTGCGGTTGGTCGCCTCCTCCAGATTGCGGAAGCATACGATATTGCCACAGTTCTTCACGGCGTTCAGTATGCGGTTGGTGCGGCTGTAGGCCTGCAAGAGTCCGTGCATCTTCAGGTTCTTATCCACCCAGAGGGTGTTGAGGCATTTGGCGTCGAAGCCCGTCAGGAACATTCCCACAACGATGAGCAGGTCGATGTCCTTGTTCTTCATTCTCAGGGAGAGATCCTTGTAGTAGTTCTGAAACTTGTCGGCGCTGGTGTCGTAGCTGGTGCCAAACTGATGGTTGTATTCCTTGATGCAACTCTCCAGGAAATCCTTACTCGTTGAGTCGAGGCTCTTGATGCCCTCGGGATCTTCCTCTATGTTGCCCATCTTGTCGTTCTCCGCCTCGTTGGTGGCGGTGGTGAAGATGGTGGCTATGCGCAGCTGCTTGGCTCCAGGCTCTGCCATCTGTCGCTCCAGTTCCTTGTAGTATTCCATTGCCATCGGCACGCTGTCGCACGCCAGTAGCGAGTTGAAGCCAGTGGTGGCCACCTTTTCCTTTATTTCCTTCACCCGGGCTTCCTTCTTCTTCTTGAAGTTTCTTACAGCATCTTCCACGTTGGTCAGCACCGAGGCTGTCCATGGGCTTTGCCGCTTGGTCTTCATGTCGAAGTGGCTGAGCAAGTACTTCACATTGGTGGCTATTCGGGCAGGGTCAGTATATTGGGTGTTCTCCACCTTCTTGCCGTCCATCATCGCCGTCTGCGCATGATATTCCACGTTGAATTTCAGCACGTTCTTGTCGTTGATGGCGTTGATGATGGTGTAGGTGTGCAGGGCTTTGGTGTGCTGCCCCTTTTCGTCCAGCTCACCGCCGAAGATGTCGGCTGTGGTCATCATGTCGCCCTTCACATTGGTGGAGGCGTTCACGCCGAAAATAGGCGTGCCTGTAAATCCGAACATAATATAGTTCTTGAAGCTGTGCTTGATGCGCCTCTGCATCTCGCCAAACTGCGAGCGGTGGCACTCGTCGAAGATGAATACGAAATTCCTGTCCAGCACTTCTCGCTCTATCTTGTTTTTCTTTAGGAGGCTCGCCATCTTCTGTATGGTGGTGATGATGATGTGCGAGGAGTCACTTGGCTGGAGCTGACTTAGCAAGATTTGACTGTTGGCGTTGCCGTTGGCGCAGTTGGAACAGAACTTGTCGTACTCCTTCATCGTCTGATAGTCGAGGTCTTGCCTGTCTACGATGAACACCACTTTATATATTCCCTCTATCTCTGTGGCGAGCTGCGCCGTTTTGAAGGAGGTGAGCGTCTTGCCCGACCCCGTAGTGTGCCAGATGTAGCCTCCAGCCTTCCTTGTGCCTTGCCAGTGGTTGAAAAGTGCCTGCTTGATGCGCTGGATGATGCGCTCGGTGGCTGCTATCTGGTAGGGTCGCATCACGAGCAGTTCCTTGTCGGTGTTGAGCACGCAGTATTTAGTCAGGATGTTGAGCAGGGTGCGCTTGGTAAGGAAGGTCTTGGCAAAGTCCTCCAGGTCGCAGATAAGGTGGTTCTCAGCATCGCTCCAGTAACTGGTAAACTCGAAGGAGTTGCTTTGCGTCTTCTTCTTGCCCCTCTGCTTGTCGGCCTCTTGCTCACGAGCGTATCGGGTGGTGTTGCTGTAATACTTGGTCTCCGTGCCGTTGGAGATGACGAAGAGTTGTATGTAGTCGAACATTCCCTTGCCAGCCCAGAAGCTCTCTCGGGCGTAGCGGTTTATTTGGTTGAAGGCCTCCTTGATGCTCACGCCTCGGCGTTTCAGCTCAATGTGAACCAGGGGCAGACCGTTCACCAGGATGCTTACATCGTAACGGTTGTCGTGGGTGCCGCCATCGGGCACGTACTGGTTGATTACCTGCAGGCGGTTCTTGAACACATTGTCCTTGTGCAGCAGGTGGATGTTGGTCTTCGTGCCGTTGTCACGTTCTATCTCGATGGCAGTGTTGGCTCGCAGAATCATGTCGGCCTTGTCTTCCAAGGTGAGCGTGTCGTTGGATATTTCCTGCAGCAGGTTGCTCCATTCCTTGTCGGAGAGCACGATGTCATTCACCTCGCCCAGCTCCTTACGTAGGTTCAGCAAAAGCTCCTCCTCGTTGCGGATGATGGGGTATTCGTAGCCCTGATGCTGCAACTGGGTGATGAGCCATTGCTCCAGCTCAGCCTCGCTCTGGTAGGCATTGCCGCTTCGCTGCTGTGGCTCGTACTTTGTCACCACGGTGCAGTTGTCTTGCTCTGCTATGATATTAAACTGTTCTGCCATAATGCGTTTACTTTTAATGAGTTATTCAAATGTCAGCAACTTCTCCCTATAATACTCATACTGCTTCTCCCTCAACTCCACCTCTTTCTTCATCTTGTCGATGAGCGTGGTAAAAGAATCCAACACAGAAACAATCTCCTGCTGAATGGAGAGAGGAGGAATGGGAATCTCAAAACTACATAAATCAGAGCCATGAACGTGAGGAACTCCTGCGCCTTTTTGCAGTCTAAATATTTTAGCTTGATTGTGTTTCAAAAACAAGTAAACATATTTTTTTAATAGCTTATCGCATGGTTCAACAGTAAATGCATCAGCAATCCATACTGGATGGTCCCAAAAACTAACGTATCCTGCATAAGCACCAGAACCAGCAACTGCAATAGAGTCTTCTTCTCGATTAGCTTGATTGTGATAAAATGAAGGTTTCTGACCACCTGATATTACTGGTACGTTACCAAAAACAGCATTTGCAGATGAGAGATTCTGACCTCTTGTAAAAGAGCAGTAATCTCCCAATTTCACCTTTTTCACTCCCTTCGGGCAGAGTTCCTTTACCATTTTTTCTATCTTGCTCATAATTCCTTAATCAATTGATTCAACTTCAAAGATTGGTTAATCACTTCCTTACTCACCTTCTCTATCTCTTCGTTCAACGCCTCAATGTCAATCACCTCTCTCTTATCCTCTTTCTCTACATACGAAGATACTGAGAGGTTGGCATCATTGGCAAGCACCTCGTCAATGCTCACGAGCTTGCTGAAATATTGCTTTTCCTTGCGCTCGCCGTAGGCATTGACAATATTGTCTTGATTCTTGTCCTCCAGCTTGTTTTTGTTACCATTCTTCTCGTATTCCTCTGAAGCATCGACGAACAAGATGTTGTTGTCCTTCTTGTTCTTCTTCAGCACGATGATGCAAGTGGCTATACTCACACCAAAGAAAAGATTGGCAGGAAGCTGAATCACCGTGTCCACGAAGTTGTTCTTAATCAAGTACTCACGTATCTTCTTCTCCGCTCCGCCACGATAGAGCACACCTGGGAACTCCACGATGGCACAGGTGCCAGTCTCGTCCAGATGGTAGAGCATGTGCATGGTGAAGGCAAGGTCGCCCCTTGAGGCTGGAGCAAGCACACCTGCAGGACTGAAACGCTCGTCGTTGATAAGGATAGTGTTTTCTTTTCCGTCCCATCTCTTCGAATAGGGCGGATTGCTCACAATGGCATCGAACTTCATCCCGAGGTGATGGGGCGTAGTGAGTGTGTCGCCCAACTGGATGTCGAACTTGGAGTAGTTTATATCGTGAAGAAACATATTACTACGGCAGAGGTTGTAAGTCGTAGGATTCAGTTCCTGACCGTAGAAGTCAATACTTTTCACATCATCGGCTATCTTCGCAAACTTCAGTAACAAAGAACCCGAACCGCACGCAGGGTCATAGACCTTGCGGATGTGGGGATTCTGAAAGGATGCGATTCTTGCCAGCACCTCGCTCACTTCCTGTGGGGTAAAGAACTCGCCACCGCTCTTGCCGGCATTGGAGGCGTACATCTGCATCAGATACTCATAGGTGTCGCCCACGGTGTCAATGCTGTTGTCGGAGAACCTCTTGCTGAGCTGCATGTCTCTCACCTTGATCAATACTTGAGAGATGCACTTGTTGCGCATTTCAACAGAATTGCCGATGCGTGAGCTGTCGATAATGAAATCGGAAAAAAGACCCTTCACCTGTTCCTCGCTCTCGGTGCCTGTGGCACTTGCCTCGATGGAGCGGAACACATTGCTCAGGGTCTCGTTGAGGTTGACATTCTTCTCGGGATGCTCCGCCACGTTCTGGAACAGCTGGCTGGGCAAAATGAAGAATCCCTTTTCCTGCACCATCATCTCACGTGCTTCCTCAGCCTCTTCGTCATTCATCTTGGCGTAATCGAAATTCTCGATGCCAGCGTCGGCCTGTAGCTTATTGATGTAGTTGGTGAGGTTCTCTGATATGTAGCGATAGAAGATGGCTCCCAAGACGTAAGCCTTGAATTCCCATCCGTCCACGGCTCCACGCAGTTCCTCGGCGATGCTCCAGATAGTTTTGTGCAGTTCCTCTCTTTCCGTATTTTTTATTCCCATAATGATTATTGATACTATAATGTGTTTTGTAGTTGTTTTCTTATTTCGTTTTGAGCACAAGTCGCCAGCCCTCGCTCTGAAGGATGAGGGAGTCGGTCGTGCGGGTTATCTTAAAAATGGTGTTGCCGATTTTGATTTCATCGCCCTCGAGGGTGTAGGCGATTTGTCCCAAGGGAATAATCTCGTACTCCGTCTTCGTCACCTTGCCCGTATCGTCGAAATGGTTGACGGTCTCGCCCTGAGTGAAGATGATGTTGCCGTCGGCAAACTGGGCGAAGGTGTCCGATTCCCTCATATCAATCCAAAAACCGCCGAAGCTCTGACAAGCCTCGGTCACCTCCCATTCCTGGGCGCTGAGCAGCGACTGGTAGTCTACGGCCTCGATGCCGTCGTCCGTGTCGGAAGAGCAGGAAGTGAGGACGGGTACTGAGAACACAAAAAGGACGACTGCCACTGCTGTGATGAAGGATGACAGTCGCCCTTTGGCGTGCGAAAAATATGCATGAATGGTTCGGGTTAATCTTGATGACTCAAAATTACCCCCCGAATAACTGGCAGATGGTTAATGATTTATTAGTTTTCATACCTTTATTTTTATTGTCGCCACTGCTTCGTAGTGAATCCCACAGCAGCCTTTTGTTGTAAAATACTTATCGCAAAAGTAATATTTCTTTTTCAAATTATCGTCTTTATTACTTTCTTTAACTTATTTTTTGTGTTTTCCGTCCCTGCCACCAAACAGATTTGTCCGCAAATCGCCTTTCTGTCGGTCGTTTTCTTCTGCTTTTGATCTAAAACGAGTTAAGAATTTCTATTTCGATCTAAACTTTTTGGTGGTTTGGGCAGGATTGACGACCTTTGCATCGACAATAATTGTTTAACTCGACTTTCGTACCTAATTCTAAATACCTCGAATTCGGTACAATTACTGAACCCACTTGAAAAAGTCATTTTTGATAGTTTCTTCAAATGTAACCATCTGATAATCAAATGGCATTTTGTAGGGAAAAGAACCAAAAACTACTTTTTAAAGTGGACTCAACAGCTGAAGTTTCGCAAGTTTTGCCCCACACGCCCTGAAGGGGCAGAAGCTCTTAGCCCAGGGCAGCGCCCTGGGTTATCATG